>Ga0302313_10000612_pt1 | contig 30804 bp, 31 predicted proteins | sample III_Palsa_N2_2_FD_200454 | JGI IMG/M metagenome (GOLD analysis project Ga0302313, IMG submission 200454) | Peat permafrost microbial communities from Stordalen Mire near Abisko, Sweden - III_Palsa_N2_2 | ecosystem: Environmental > Terrestrial > Soil > Palsa > Peat permafrost | place: Sweden...
CTTGCCCTTAAGTACATAGATGACGCTTTCAAGCTCGCCGTGATGGTGGGCGCCGGTCTTGGCGCCGGCGTGGATGGTCACCGTCCCGGCCCACAGCTTCTCGGCCCCGACCCGGGCGAAGTTGATCGCCGCGGCCCGGTTCATGCCGGGCGTCTGGGCGGTGTTGGGATCGAGCTGATCGCCTGGGATGACCCGAACGCCGTCATGCTTCCAGTCGCCGTCATGGTGATGGTGGTGGTCGTGATCGCTCATTCGGGATTTAGCCTTGTGCGGGTTTGGTCGGCTGGTGGTTAAACGAGAACCCACGGCGAGCGATCCGATCGCGCCGTGGGTCCTGCCGGTCAGGCCACCGGGAGGGCGGCGGCTTCCGTCTTTGGTGATCAGCTCGCCGCGCGCGCCGGGTTGGCGTCGCGGGCGGCCACGAGGTCACGCACCAGGGGGATCAGGTCGCGGCCATAGGCCACCGCATCCTCGAGCGGGTCGAAGCCGCGGATCAGGAAGGTGGAGACGCCCAGGTCGTAGTAGTCCAGCAGCGCATCGGCCACCTGCTCGGGTGTGCCGACCAGGCCGGTGGAGTTGCCGCTGGCGCCAGTCAGGGCCGCGACCCCGGTCCACAGCCGCTTATCGACCCGCGAGCCCAAGGCCGCGGCATCCAGCAGACGTTGTGCGCCGGCATTGGGCGGTGCATGGCCTGCCGTCTTCAGACCGGATTTCTCGCGCAGTTCGCGGGTGCGGTCCTCGATCTCCTTGGCCCGCTTCCAGGCGGCTTCCTCGGTGTCCGCCAAAACGGGGCGCAGGGAGAGGCTGAAGCGCGGATCGCGTCCCCACTTCGCGGCAGAGGCGCGGACGCGCGACACCGTCTCGCGCACCTGGGCCTGGGTCTCGCCCCACAGGGCGTAGATATCGGCGTGCTTGCCGGCCACTGGGATGGCGGCATCGGAGGAGCCGCCGAAATAGATCGGCAGATAGGGCTTCTGGAACGGCTTCACCGCTCCGAAGGCGCCCTTCACCTGGTAGTATTTGCCGTCGTAGTCGAACGGCTTTTCGCTGGTCCACTCCTGGCGGACGATGTCCAGGTACTCGTCAGTGCGGGCGTAACGCTCATCCTTGGTCAGGTGGTCGCCGTCCTTGGCCAGCTCGTCGTCGGAGCCGCCGGTGATGATGTGAACGGCGATCCGGCCACGGGTGAACTGATCCAGCGTCGCCAGCTGCCGCGCCGCCACCGTCGGAGCGGTGAAGCCGGGCCGGTGGGCGATCATGAAGTTCAGCCTCTTGGTCACTGAGGCCGCGTGCGACGCCGCCAGGATGCTTTCAGGCGAGGAGGAGCCGAAGGCGATCAGGGCCCGGTCGAAACCACCCTCGTCGTGAGCTTTGGCGGTAGCCTCGACATAGTCGGTGTCGAGCGCCGGTCCGGAGCTCGGATGAATTTCCGACCCGTGCTGGAAGCCGATGAAGCCAATGAATTCGACGCTCATGGAGATGATCTCCTCCGGAAAGTGGGTTGGCGCATAATACCCATCTATTCGGTGGGAATTAGCGAGTATTCCTAAGGGCGCTCTTTAATTCGGCTTATGGGAGCGCGGGCTTGAGACTGGCAAAGGCCGCCTTCCCCGCGGCCGTGAGGACGACATCGCCCTGCGGGGTGTGGATCCGGCCGCAAAGGACGTCGCGGTAGTGGCGTTGCAGGGCATTGTGGCGGGAGAGGCCGGGATTGCCCGAGGCGGCGATCGCCTTCTCCACCGCGGCGATGGCGTTCTCGGTGACCAGCTGTTTGACGAGGGCGCCTTCGCCTGGACCCAGCTGCCCGTTCGCCGCGGCGTCGAGCAGCACGCGGTTCTGCAGCAGCAGGCCATCAATCGCGCCGACGATTTCCTGGAACCTCGGAAGCGTCGAAAGCGAGGCGCCCAGGTTGGCGGGCTTGCGCTCGATCAGCCAGCGGACAAACCAGTCCCGGCCCGCCCGGGCGACAGAGTCGTATATCGCCGAGGTCAGGACCGGCGACCAGATCGCCATCACCGGGTCGGGCGCTTGTGGGGCGCCCACCGGCAACGGCGAGAGCGCCCGGTCATCCGAAACCAGAGTGTCTTCGAACACCACATCGTGGCTTCCGCTAGCGCGCAGGCCGGTGTGGTCCCAAGTCTCCTCGATATGCCAACCGGGCGTGTCCTTATGCACCAGCCAGCCGCCGACACGGGGCTCGGCTTCGTCGGTCCTGGCCCAGACCACCATCCAGGTCAGCCCGGGCGAGCCGGTGGAATAGATCTTCCGGCCGCTGATACGCCAGCCGTCCGGCGTATGCCTCGCCACCGTCGCCGGCAGGCCGCCGCGCGCGGGCGTGCCCAGGTCGGGCTCGACGCGAAGGGCGTTGATCAACCCGCCGTTCTGGCGCGCGTCCTCGGCGACCAGACGCTTGAGGTGGTCAGGCCAGCCACCGCGCGTTTCGAGGGAGGCATGGAACAGGTACTGCATCGACAGGACCAGCGCCGTGGCCGGCTCGCCCCGCGCCACCGCCTGGAGCACCTTGAGGGTGGTGGGCAGGTCGGCGCCGTGGCCGCCCAGCGATTTCGGCGTCGTTAGCGTCAGCAGGCCGGCCTCGTGCAAGGCCGCGAAATTGTCGAACGGAAAGCTGGAATCGCGATCGAGCAGATCGGCGGTGGCGGCGAAGCGCTCCGTCAGGGTCGGAAGGATGGCGTCGAGATTCAGATCGTCGGCGCCCGTGGTCTCGATCGGCCGAACGGCCGTAAGGGCGTTCATCAGAGCACCTCGCCGGTCGGATAGGCCACCAATTCGCCTTCGCCGCCGGCCGGCGGCGGGAGGTCGAGCCCCAGGCGACGTAACAGCCGCCGGCGGACGGCCTGGAAGGCCGGACCGCCGTCTCGCGGCCGTGGCAGGTCGATCACCTCCTCGGCGGCGATGCGGCCGCTGTCCAGCACCAGCACCCGGTCGGCCAGGGTGATGGCCTCGTCGACATCGTGGGTGACCAGAAGCACCGCCGGCGCGTGCGCCCGCCAAAGCGACAACACCAGATCATGCATCCGCAGGCGCGTCAGGGCGTCCACGGCCGCGAACGGTTCGTCAAGGAGCAGCAGACGCGGTTCGCGCACCAGGGCGCGCGCTAGCGCCGCCCGCTGGGCTTCACCACCGGACAGGGTCGATGGCCAGACGTCCAGCCGGTGGCCGAGGCCGACTTCCTTCAGCGCCGCTTCGGCCCGGCCACGTGCGTCGGCGCCCGAAAGACCCAAGGCGACGTTGCGCCAGACCCGCTTCCACGGCAGTAGCCTGGCGTCCTGAAACACCACGGCCCGGCTGCTCGGCGTCCGGACGCTCTCCGCATCGGCTTGGTCGAGCCCCGCCAAGGTACGCAGCAGGGTGGTCTTGCCGGAGCCGCTCCGGCCCAGAAGCGCGACGAACTCGCCCGCGCCGATCTCAAGGTCGAGGTCTCGCAGGACGGCGGTTTCGCCGAAGACGCGGCTGAAGTTGCGAATCTGAACAGCCGACTGTCGCGTTGGCGAAGACTCCGGTTCGGCCGCCGGCGCCGGATTGAAGGGGTGAATGCTAGCCTGGACCATGGTTTGTCTCGGACTCATGACTTGATGAAGCTGGGGCGCCAGGCGAGCGCCCTGCGCTCCAGCGCCCTGACGATGGCGTCGGCGGTGAGCCCCAGCAGGGCGTAGACGATCAGGCAGACGACGATCTCATCCGTGCGGGAAAAGTCCCTCGCGTTGTTGATCAGATAGCCGAGGCCAGCGGACGCGTTGATCTGTTCGGCCACCACCAGGGTCAGCCACGATCCAGCGAGGGCGTAGCGCAGGCCCAGCAGGAAGGAGGGCAGGGCGCCGGGCAGGACCACATCGGCAATCAGGCTCGAGCCACGCAAGCCAAAGCTCCTGGCCGCCTCGATTAGCTTCGGATCGACGCCGCGAATGCCGTTGTAGAGGTTCAGATAGATGGGGAAGGTGGTGGCCAGCGCGATCAGGGCGATCTTCGGCGTCTCGCCGATGCCGAACCAGACGATGAACAGCGGCGTCAGGGCGAGCGACGGCAAGGTGCGCAGCATCTGAACCGGCGGGTCGACCGCGTTCTCACCAGCTCTGCTCAGTCCGGCCGCCACGGCGAGCGCCGAGCCGACGCTGACGCCGATCGCGAGGCCTGCCATGGCCCGGCCGAGAGAGACCAGCATGTTGATGGGCAACTCGCCACTGCTCACCATCTGCCAGATGGTCTGAAGCACCGCCGTCGGCGCCGCCAGGACGTGCTCGGGGATGACGCCGACACGCGATCCCAGCTCCCACACGGCGAGGAGGACCAGCGGCGAAACCCATCGTTGGAGGCGGCCGGGAATCTTGAGCGCCGGCAAACGATTAGAAAAATTGATGGCTTCCGCCAGAGACACTGTGAGCTCCCAGGCCCTGAGGCCTCTTGCTTTTGTCAGCCGATAGAAGCACCTCTAATTCCCATCGGTTCAATAGACTTATATTAAGACCGGTCTTTAGAGAAACTCATATGTGGAGCGCGGAATGGCTGTGAACCTGCCGACGGACCTGCTGCGCAGCTTTGCGGCGATCGTCGATTCCGGTTCGATGCTGCGCGCGACGGAACGGGTGTTCGTCACCCAATCGGCGCTGAGCCTGCAAATGAAACGGCTCGAGGAAACCTTGCAGGCGTCGCTCTTCCGGCGCGACGGTCGCCGCCTGAGTCTTACCCCGGCGGGCGAAACCTTGCTGGGCTACACGCGGGAAATCCTCAGCACCAACGATCGGGCGGTGGCGGCGCTGACGGGCGACGTGCTACCGGGGCCGGCGCGGGTTGGCCTGGTGCAGGACTTCGCCGAGACCCTGCTCACCGGGGTCTTGTCCCACTTCGCCCGTCTCAACGGCGAGACCCAGTTGCAGGTGCGTGTCGGCGGATCGGCCGAACTGCTCGACCTGCTCACCTCCGACCGCCTCGATGTCGTGCTGTGCATGGGGCCGCAGGACGACCCTGCGGCGCTGAAAACGGCGCCCATGGTCTGGCTCGGAAATCCGGCCCTGGCCGAGCTCGAGGTTTTGCCGCTGGCGGTGCTCGAGGTCCCCTGCCGGTTCCGCGATGCGGCGTTGGCGGCGCTGGACGCCGCCGGCCGCCGTTATCGGATCGTGCTGGAGACGCCCAGCCTGTCGGCGCTGCGCGCCGCCGTGGAGTCGGACATCTGCGTCACCTGCCGGACCGACATCGTGCTGAAGCGAGCCATCGACCCCGTGCTGGCGCCGAGTCTGCCGGCCCTGCCCAGCGTGGCCTATGCCCGCCATACCCGGGCCGACCCCCATCCTACGCTGGCCCGGCTGTCGGAGATGATACGCGCCGCCGTGGTGGAGCTCTAGGCGATGGCGGGAGCAGGCCTGAACCGACGATTGATATTGACGGGCGTCGGCGCCGCGACGCTTTCGGCCTGCACGCCGAGGGCTAAAGCGGGGCTTGGCCGCCTGAGGATCGGCTATCAGAAGAGCGGCCTTCTGCTGCTGGCGAGGGCGGGCGGGAGACTGCAGGGCCGGCTGGCCGCGCTCGGCGTTGGCGATATCGACTGGGCGCAATTTGGCTCAGGTCCGCCCTTGCTGGAAGCCATGCGGGCCGGGGCTATCGATCTGGGCGCGGTGGGGGATACGCCGCCGATCTTCGCCCAGGCCGCCGGCTCGCCCATCGTCTACGCCGCCGCCCAGCCGCTCAGCGGCGCGGCCGAAGGCCTGCTGGTCGCGGCCAACTCCAGCTATCGGACCGTCGAAGACCTGAAAGGGCGCCGCGTGGCCTTCACCAAGGCCTCTTCCGCGCACCTGTTCCTGGTCAAGGCCCTGGCCACGGCGGGCCTGACGCTCGGCGACATCACCCCGGTCTATCTGTCCCCCGCCGACGCCTCTGGCGCCTTCACCAACGGCGCCGTCGACGGATGGGCGATCTGGGATCCCTATTTCGCCATCGCCCTGCAGAATGGCCAGTCGAGGCTGCTGATAGACGGCCGCGCCGTCGCGCCCACCAACAACTTCTACATTGCTTCCAAAAGCTTCGCCGAACGGGCGCCCGCGGTCCTGAATGGCCTGCTGGACGCCTTGACCCTCGAGGCCGCCTGGGCCAACGCCCACAGGGCCGAGGCCGCCGCCTCGATCCAGGCCGCCACAGGGCTGCCGCGCGCCATTGTCGATGTATCGCTGACGCGCGAACCCTTCGCCGTCCGTGCGATGTCGGACGCCGTGATCGGCGCCCAGCAAGCCAATGCGGACCTTTTCCGACGGCTGGGCGTCATTCCCGCTGCGGTCGATGTCCGCGCCGCGTCCTGGAGCCGCTAGGCGCCCACCCCAACAACCGATCGCTAGCTGGCCTTAGCCTACGAACGAGCCGGCACTGTCGGTTTGGTCTTGTCGTCGGGCGCATGCGGCCGGGCGATGGCCGCCTTCAGACACTCGTCGAAGAGCGCATAATAACGGGCGGTGGCGCCCGTACCCACCAGGAAGGGATTGGGCGCGCCGGCGGTCCGATCTCGGGCAAGCTTCAGCCGCTCCAGACTCCCGTCGGCGAAGGCGTGGGTGTTGAAATAGCCCTGCGCGCCGGCCTGCCGGCTGATCTCCGCGAACCGGCGGATCGACCGGTCATAGGCCAGAAGGCCGCCCGTCGTCGGAGTAGGCTCCAGGCTGGATGGAAACGCCACGCTGCCCAACAGCGAAAACGGGTAGGCTTTGCCGTTCTCCCGCGCGGGGATGATCGCCGAGATCGGCGCCGGGGTGTGACCGGGAGTCAGATAGAGGCTGATCGACGTGTCGCCCAGGGTCAGGACTTGTCCGTCCTGAATGACGAGGTCTCGCTTCGGCCTGGGCCGCCCGCCCGTGCCGGGCGCGCTGTCGGGGGCCGTCTCGATCATGTCCCAATCGGCCTGGCTGAGGCCGATGCGCGCGCCATAGGTCGTCTGCAGCCAGGCAGCGCCGCCGAAGTGATCCCAGTGGCCGTGGGTGACGATCACATAGCGTATGGTCTTGGGGTCGAGCCCAAGGGCGACCAGGCCGGGGATCAGATGCGTCTGCGCATTCTCGGCGCTGGTCGTCGAGTCAAACAGGATCAGGCCGGCGCTGGTCTTGACCACCAGCACGCCGACGAACCCGTCGCCGATATAGAACAGGTTGTCGAATAGCTTGGTTGGCGGCTGCCACTGGCCGGAGCCGTGGTCCATGGCGTCGCGCACCACCAGCCCCGAGTCAGCGCGGCACAGGAAGAGCGGCGTTTTCAGGTCGTCGCCCGCAAGCGCCTGGGCTCTGGCGACGTGCGCCAGGACTTCGGGTGAATCGGCGGCGGGCGAGCTGGGGGCGGCGGGCTGCCCCTGCGCGGTGGTTGCAGCCAGTCCAAATGCCAGGCTGAAAAGCCCCGCCGCGAAGGTCGCCCTAGCGGCCCGCGCGATCGGTTCTCGCTCTGATCGGCTGCGATCTGTCATCCGCCCACCCCCGTTCGAAACCCCAGCTAGTGTTTGTACGATATCTTGAAGAAGATGGTCCGTGGAGGCCCGACCGGCCCCTCCCACAGGTTCGGCGTGCCGCCCCAGGTTATGCTCTGATAGGCGATCCGGTTGGCGAGATTGCGCCCGGTCAGGGTGAACTGCCAGGGGCTGTGGGCGGGCGCGTAGCTGACGTAGGCGTCCACATAGCCCTGATCAGGCACTTCGCCCTGGCGATAGTTGAACACGTCGGAGAAGTAGGTCGACTCATAGGAGATGTCCGCGCCGACATGGGCCTCGCCTGGCAGATCGACGGGAAGGCGGTAGTCGACCGCGGCGTACAGTTGCCAGCGCGGCGACAGCGGCAACTGGTTGCCCGTCGCGCCCAGCAGCACCGGCTTGCCGGCCACGACCGTGGCGGCCGCGTTCGGGAAGGCGTCGAACCGGGTCTCCAGATAGCTTGCGGTCGCGGTCAGCTTGAGGTCGGGGATGGGCTGGGCGGTGGATTCGAACTCGAAGCCTTCGGTGTGGGCGCGGTTGGCGTTGGACCGCACCGAGACGTAGGCGTTGGTTACCGGACTGATGACCGCCGCAGTCTCCTGAAGGCCGGTATAGGCATTGTAGAACAGGGTCCCGTCCAGCCGCAGCCGGTGCTCCAGCCAATCTGTCTTCAGTCCGACCTCATAGGTGGTGACGTTTTCCTGGTTGTAGGGCAGGGCGGTCGCCGGTGAACTCGCCCGGTTATTGAAGCCGCCGGCGTCGAACCCTTCCGACAGGCTGGCGTAGCCATAAGCCCCCGGCGTGAACTGGTAGGACAGCACATATTTAGGCGTCAGTGAGTACCAGGTCTTGTCGCCGACATAGGTGAAGTTGTTGGCGGCCGCGTAGCCGCCGGGCGTTGATGTCGCCGCCCCCGGCGTGGGTGTAATCGGCGCGCCCGACAGATAGTCGTAGACGCCCGCGAAATTGAAATCCCGGGTTTCGATCGTATAGCGCAGCCCGAGCGTGCCGGTCAGCTGGTTGGTGAAGTGATAGTTTCCCTGCGCATAGGCCGCGTAGTTGAAGGTCTTGGTGTCGGCGATCTGATCCTCCGGATAGGCCGGGGTCGCCGTGGCCGCGGTCGGCGAGACGACATAGCCGATCCGGTTGCTGGCGAAGTCTTCATAGAGGAAATAGAATCCGGTGGCGAAATCGAACCGCTGGTATTTGCCTAGTAGCTGCAGCTCCTGCGTCGCCTCCTTCTCGCGATAGACCAGATAGTTGTCGGAGATCGACACCGCGATGGGATCGGCGTTGCTATAGGCAACCAGCGGCTGCCCGTCATTGTTGTAATTGACTGGATCCTGCGCGAACCCGCGGAAGGCGCTGATAGAGTTGAAGGTCAGTTCCGGATTGATTTCGTAGGAAACCTTCGCCGACACGCCGCCGGTCCAGGACTTGTTCAGCGGCTGCTGCGAGGCGTAGCTCTCATTGGGATTGAAGGCGCCATAGACCGGGCTTTGCAGGGTCCCGCCGATGATCGGCCGCTCCGGCACGTAGTAGGCGGCGGCCGAATTGTCCAAGGAGCCGTCGACGGAGAGGGTGACGGTCAGCTTCGCCGACGGTGTCGCCAGCAGCTTCGCCCGGACGCTGGACGTGTCCTGATCGTTCACATGCTTGTGGATCGTCGGATCCCAGGTGAAGCCGTCGTGCTGTTCGTGGCCGATGGCGATGTTGCCGTCCAACAGGCCCGGGATGAGGGGGCCGGAGGCGTAGGCGTGGATGTTGAAGGCGTTGTAATTGCCATAGCCGATATCGAAATCCGTCTCCGGCGTGTCAGAAGGATTCTTGGTGATATAGCGGATGGCGCCGGCGTCGGCGTTCTCGCCGAACAGGGTGCCTTGCGGCCCGCGCAGCACCTCGACCCGCTCGATATTGGACAGGTCCGTCAAGCCGTTGATCGCGCGCGGCATGTAGACGTCGTCGACATACTGGGCGACGTTCGGGTCGAAGATGGGGTCGGAGTCGCCGATCCCGCGGATGAAGAAGACCTGGGTCGTCGGCGTGATGCCGGCGCGCTGGATGGTGACGCCGGGGGTCTGCCCGGCCAGGTCCCGGGCGGTGATCAGGTTCTGCTGGGCGATCTTGTCGCCACTGAGAACGGTCACGGCGACCGCGGTCTTCTGCAGCTTGGTCGACTGGCGCGTCGCCGTCACGACAACGTCCTCGACGGTGGTTGTCGCCCCGGACTGAGCCGCGACCGCTGGCACAGCCTGGCCATGCGCCGCCCCCGCGATCAGCGGAACCGTGGACAGCAGCAGACGCCTTAACGAGCGACGGATTGAGCCCGACCGCCGCGACGTCCGGGTCCTGTGAGCGTGTATCTCGATGTTCATGCAAATCCCCGATGGCATGGTCCGCGGGACGGCCTTCGGCCTGTTCCAGCGGCGATGACGTGATGCGACGGTGAGTGACGTCACTCGATCGCTATGAATGCCGCCCCGCCTACGGCGTCCGGTGGCGGAGGCCGTGAACCAGAACAGCGGCTGATCCCCTCTAGTGGGGCCGCCTATGCGGTCGCCGTTGATCTTAAAACAATGCAGAATTTCTGTATTTATATGTATTAAATCGTATATCGCGCTGGCTTTATCGATGTATTTGGCGAACTGTATTTATTTTGATTACAAATATGCATCGTGATTTTTCTATATATTTCGATCGATCATCCGTCTTATGCCCAATGTGTTTGTCGATCTGATCGGCGCCGGCCCGCGCCGGACGCAGTTCGGCCTATGAGAAAGCCTGAACCGTGACTTCAGGATAAGTCTATTGAACGAGTAGGAATTTGAGGTCTTGATGACTCCTCGCTTGATCGCCCTCCACCTGAATGGAAGCGCCGCCCATGTCCCAAGATCCTCAGGCGATTGAAGCCCTCGGACTTATCTCCACCCAATACGCCTCCGAAACCCACGCCGCGGCCGGGCCGGATATCGACAAGACCTATGTGAGCGCCTTCGCCCGGGCTCACGAATACGCGGGCTTCGACCGCGTGCTGATCGGCTATCACTCCAGCGCGCCGGATGGCTTCCAGGTCGCCGCCTACGCTGCCCAGCAAACCACGCGGTTGAAGTTCCTGCTGGCCCATCGGCCTGGCTTCGTCGCCCCCACGCTCGCCGCGCGCCAGTTGGCCAGCCTCGATCAGTTCAGCGACGGCCGTCTGGCCGTTCACATCATCTCCGGCGGCTCCGACGAGGAACAGCAGCGCGACGGCGACTTCCTGTCCAAGGCCGAGCGCTATGCGCGCACCAGCGACTATCTCGAGGTTCTGAAGAAGACCTGGACCAGCAGCGCGCCGTTCGATCACGACGGCCCCTACTATCGGGTCAAGGGCGCCCTGGCCTCGGTTAAGCCCGCCCAGAAGCCGCATCTGCCGATCTTCTTCGGCGGCGCCTCCGACGAAGCGATCGAGGTGGCCGGGCGACATGCGGAAGTCTACGCCCTGTTCGGCGAAACGGTGGACCAGGCGCGCGAAGTGGTTAGCCGCGTCCGCGCCTCAGCCGCCCGCCATGGACGCGAGGGTCAGGTCCAGTTCAGCATGTCGCTGCGGCCAATCCTGGCCGACACCGAAGCGCAGGCTTGGGCGCGCGCGGAAAAAATCCTCGAGGATGCCAAGGCCCTGCGAGCCGGCGGCCCGAACCCCTATCGGCCAGGCGCCCGCAGCGAGGCTCAGGGCGCCAAGCGGTTGCTGGAAGCGGCCGCGGGCGGTCGCGTGCGCGACAAGCGTCTGTGGACCGAGATCGCCGCCCTGACCGGCGCCCAGGGCAATTCGACCTCGCTGGTGGGGACGCCGGAGCAGGTCGTGGATTCCCTGCTCGACTACTACGATCTCGGCATCACCAAATTTCTCTTCCGCGGCTTTGATCCGCTGGAAGACGCCCTGGACTATGGCCGCCACCTGCTTCCATTGCTGCGCCAGGCGACCGCCGAACGCGGTCGTCCAACGGTGTTGGCCGCTGAATAGGTCCGCGCAAGACGACCGGTCTTTCATGGGCGCCGCATTGGCGGAAAGGCTACGAACCAGCGCGCCAGGAGCGTTGTCGCGCGTCTGGGCGGCGTGGCTGTTCGCCGCTTTTTGCCTCGTCGGCGCGAGCGGCGCGGCGGGCCAGACGCCGGCGGTCCTGAATCCGGCCCCCACCCCGACCGACTGGGCCGCGCTCGGCCGGCTGCCGGACTGGAGCGGGGTGTGGATCCCGGAAAGCTGGGCGGTGACCACGGCCAGACATCCGCCCACCTGGAAGCCGGACGTCGCCAAACAGGTCGACGACCTGAAGGCGCTGGAGAAGGCCGGCCATCCCAAGGGGCTGTTCGTCGATTGCCTGCCAGAAGGGATGCCGAGCTTCATGATCATGACGATCGCGTCGACGGAGTTCCTGTTTACGCCCGGCCGGGTCACTATTCTGAACGAGTTCGATGGCAACCGACAGCGGCGCATCTACACCGATGGACGCGGCCATCCGGACGACCCGGATCTGACTTTCAACGGCCATTCCGTCGGCCACTGGGATGGCGACGCCCTGGTGGTGGACACCGTGGGCATACTTCCCGAAACCTATCTGCCGATCAGCCAGGCCGTGGGCATTCCCAACGACGGCGACACCCATATCGTCGAGCGCCTTCATCTGGTCGGTCCCGACCATCTGGTCGACGACATGACCATAGAGGCGCCGCATGTGCTGGCCGCGCCCTGGAAGGTCACGCGCAACTTCAGCCGAACCCGCGAGCGGCGTAGCGACATCGTCGAAGCCTCATGTCGGCAGGGCGATTTTGTCGAAGGCAAGGACGCGCAAGGCCACGCCGCCTTCCTGCCGATCGAACACACTGCGGAAGGCGCGCCGCTGGCGCCGCCCCAAACCGAGGCCAAGCCATGAGGTCACAGCTGACGGCGCCGCTCGCCGCCGCCCTCCTGTTCGCCGCCAGCGCCGTGGCGCCGCCGCCGGCGGAGGCCCATCACTCCTTCGCCATGTACGATCCCGACAAGCTTCTGACGGTCACGGGCACGGTTCAGATCTTCGAGTGGACCAACCCCCATGCGGTGATCTGGCTGGTCGCAAGCGGGCAGGCCGAGCAGCTCACCGACCGTTGGTCGGTCGAGCTGCCGACCAGTCCCGGAAATCTCACCCGAATGGGGTGGACCAAGCATTCGCTGAAAACGGGCGATCGGGTGACGATCGCGCTGAACCCGCTGCGGGACGGCCGTCACGGCGGCTCGCTGAAAAAGGTGACGTTGTTGGACACCGGTCAGGTGCTGACCGCGAGCGGGACGGCGCCGGTCGCCTCGAACGTCAAATAATCCGCGAGGACGGATCAGCTCATGGCCGCGCCAGCCTTTCCGGCCCTGTTCTGGCCCCCACACCGGCTGACGAAATGGCTTCGGCGGCTGGGCCACGCCAGGGACTTGAAAGGATGAAGGATATGCGATCTGCGGTGACGCCTCTGTTGGTCCTGGCAGCCCTCATGCTGGTCGCCTGCCATCCCCGTGCGGCGACGAACGAGCCCGTGCTCAAGATCGCCAGCCAGAAGGGCGGCACCAAGTCGCTGATCCTGGCGTCGCACACACTCGACGGCGCGCCCTATAGGGTCGAGTGGAGCGAATTTCCTTCGGCTCAGGCCTTGTTGGAAGCCTTGAGCGCCGATGCGGCAGACGCCGGTGCGGTGGGCGACGCTCCCTTCATGTTCGCATATGCGACGGGCGCGAAGATCAAGGTTGTTCAGGCGACCCGGGCCTCCGGCGGCGGCTCGTCAACCGCGGTGCTCGTTCGCGCGGATTCGCCGATCCGCACCGCCGGCGACCTGAAGGGCAAACGGATCGCCACCGGGCGCGGCTCGATCGGCCACTACCTGCTCCTGCGGGTGCTGGAGACAGCCGGCCTGACGCCCAAGGACGTGACCATCGTGTTTCTCAGTCCCGGCGACGCCAAGGCGGCTTTCGATGGCGGCACGGTGGACGCCTGGGTCACCTGGGGGTCATACGTCGGTTTGGCGCAGCTCCATGATCAGACCCGGATCGTGGCTGACGGGCAGGGGCTGCTGCACAGCATCGGCTTTGAGGTCGCCAACGACAATGCGATCGCGACCAAGCACGCGCAGCTGGCCGACTTCCTGGCCCGCCTCGCAAAGGCCGAGCAGTGGGAGGGCGCTCACAAGGCCGAATATGCCGCCGTGCTGGCCAAGGAGACCGGGCTGCCGCTGGATGTGGCGCTCTATACGGTGTCCAAGGTGCGTGGCGTCGCCACGCCCATCGACACCTCCATCATCGGCGAGGAGCACGATACGCTCAGCCATTATCTCAAGGCTGGCGTGATCACCTCCGCGCCGGATCTGGATGGCGCCTTCGACACCTCATTCAGCAGCGCCGCTACGCCGTAGGACGCCGCATATTCGGCGGCCGAATGGAAAGGGACAGATAATACAATAGGACGCCGACGCCGGGAGTTCGTAGCTTTCGTTGATCAGTTTCAGAGCAGGCCGATGCAGGCCAGCGGCCTCTTGAATAAGGCGGACAGCCATGAGCACGACAGTTCTTTCAGAGCGCCCTACCGCCACAAATGACTACTTCGACCTAAGGCCGATTCAGCCCAAGATTGGCGCGGAGCTGCTCGGGATCGACCTCAGCAAACCGCTCAGCGACGGCGCCCGCGATGCGATCAAGGCCGCAATCCTGCAATATCGCGTCGTCTTCTTCCGCGACCAGACCCTGGACGCCGAGCAGCACGAGCTGTTCGCGAGCCGGTTCGGGCCGCTCTATGCCCATCCCGGCACGCCCCGCCCCAACAACAGGATCGCCGCCCTGCACCAGATTTCGGCGGCGGATTTCGCCGCGCGGGCCGACGATCGCAAGGCCACCGCCGCCGCCGATCCGGACCAGATATGGGACGGCTATCACACCGACACCAGCTGGCGGCTGGTGCCAGCCTGGGGCGCCGTTCTGCGCGCCGTCAATCTGCCGGACGTGGGCGGCGACACCATCTGGGTGGACGCTAACGCCGCCTATGAGGGGCTGTCCGACGCGGTGAAGGCGCGGCTGGAAGGTCTCCACGTCACCCACGACTATCGCGAGGCCCTGAACCGCGCCGGGTTTGACTACCCGATCGTCTCCCATCCCATCGTCCGCACCCACCGCGAGACCGGCCAGAAGATCCTCTGGGTCAACTACACCCAGCGGCCATCCATCATCGGCCTGGACCGCGCCGAGAGCCGGGAGCTGCTGGAGATCATCCTGCGCCATTATAAGAAGCCGGAGCATCAGGTCCGCTTCAGCTGGCGGCCGGGATCGGTCGCCTTCTGGGACAACCGCGCGGCGGTCCATTACGCCGTGCGCAATTACGGCGACTATCCGCGCCTGCTGGAGCGGATCCTGATCGCCGACGAGCCCCTGTGGGCCAATCTCTAAATCAATACGGCAATCCGTCGGGCCTTTCTCGCGGAGAGCAGCCCAGCACATAGGAGCTGAAGCCATGACCGAGTCCCTCGCACAGCTGCTTGGCGCGCTGCACGCCGAACGGGTCGCGACCTGGGAGCCCGAGGCTCTGCAGGTGAATATCGACCAGCGCCAACGGTTGCTGGACGACGCGGACCCCGCCGCCTGGGTCAAGGTCGGGGACCGCGTCCCCGTCTTCAGCCTGCGGGAGGTCGATGGCGAAACGCTGACCCTGGACACGCTTACGGCCAACGGGCCGGCGGTGTTGATCTTCTTCCGCTTCGCGACCTGTCCGGCCTGCAACATCGCGCTGCCCTACTACGCGAGGACCCTGTGGCCCCGGCTGCAGGCGCTTGGGGCCAGTCTGACGGCGGTCAGCCCGCAGGTCCCGGAGCGGTTGGTTGAAATCAAACGCAAACACGGATTCGACTTCAACGTTGCGACCGATGCGGACGCGGCCCTGGCCCGGCATTTCGGGATCCTCTACGAATACGACGAGCCGTCGAAGGCGGCCGCGCTGGCAAAGGGCGCCTTCATCGGCGACACCACCGGGACCGGCACCTGGGAGCTGCCGCAGCCCACAGTGGTGGTCATCGATCAGAAGGGTGTCGTCGCCTTTGCGGACTTCAGCCCGGACTGGCTGGTGCGTACCGAAGCTGAGCCGATCCTTGAGGCGGTCAAGGCGCTGGCGCTGCTCACGGCTGAATAGGCGGGCCCAGCGGTTTCCCAAGCGAGGACGAACGCCCAGCAAATCCCATGCGGCGACAGGCATTGACCGAGCCGGTCCATGAGGCGATGAACTGGGGACACGCCCCGCATAGCGACCGGCGACGCACCGGTTATCCTATACTATACAATATTTTATTTTCGCCGGGGGGCCTATCAGCCACTTCTGCTGAGACATCAAAGTCGATTGGAGAACCCTAGTAGGACGGGCTGGCCCCAATGTCCGCAAACTGGAGACGCGCCAATGTCCACTGGCGCATGTTCGCCGTGACCCAACCGCAGCCCCTGACTCGTTACCGGCCATCAGATGTACGGCTGTCCGGCTAGCCAATGCTGCGAAATGAGGGTCTGGTAGCAAGCCGCTGGAGCTCGCGGACTCGGTCGGGTGTGGCTGTCGAGGGCGCGATAAGGGATGCCGGAGGGTTCGGTTTTGACGTCCATCAGGCCATAGGTGGCGAGCATCGTCTCGAGCGCCTGCCTGGTTTCCGGCGGGGCCGCCGGTCCTACGACAATCTCCGCGATGGCCGCCGGCTGCCGACAGCCTAAGGGCGATGCGCGACGTTGAGCGATGGTCGGTGGGGCTTTGGGCGAGCGCTTGTTTCTGTAGAGCGCTTGGCGCGCATGCTGTCTTTGCGGCGGTCGCGACACCTGTTCCGGCGTGGACGGGGCTTTATCGGTAAGTCGGCGGAATACGTTCGGCCATGGCGATGGCCAATGGACGGAATGGCGAAGTCAGACGAGCTGTCGGCTGTGGCGAGCCGGCGGCGATGAAACGCGCTCCGGCGGCGGAAACCGGCCGACCTATGCGGCCTCTCCTGGCCTGATCTGGCCGAGGGGTGCGGGCGAATACGCCCCGACCGTCCTCCGCAACGGCGCTCGCCCGACTTTCTTCCCCGGCCTTCGGCCTTCCTCGCGAGACAAGAAACTCGGCGCCCACCGTCCTCCGCTCCGCTGCAGGACTTCGTCTGCGGGTCCGTCCGCCCCCCGGCCTGTCGATCGCCATTCGAGGCCGCGATAGGCGCGGCCCGAAGTCAGACAGGAGCGACTTCCATGGCCACCATCGGCACCTTCCACAAATCTGAAGACGGCTCGTACGCGGGCGCCATTAAGACCCTCAATCTCAACGTTAAGGCCGCCCAGCTGCGGCCCTCCGACAAGGACAACGACAAGGTCCCCGACTACCGCATCTTCTCCGGCAGCACTGAATTTGGGGCCGCTTGGAAGAAGGTCAGCCGCGAGAACCGCGACTACCTGGCGGTCAAGCTGGATGACGCGCGACCTTGTGCTTGAGCCCATCGCCCCATGAGGTCCGCCATGCCGAAACTGAAGCTCGCCACGATCGAGGACGACAAACCGGTACGTCTGACCCTCGACATTCCGGCCGTCCTTCACCGCGATCTCGTCGCCTACGGCCAGATTCTCGGCGGCGCCAGCCCGATCGATCCGGTCAAACTCGTCGGGCCGATGCTGGAGCGGTTCATGGCCACCGACCGGGGTTTCGCGAGCGCGCGTCGCGCGCCAGCGAAATAAACCTCAGCCGTTGCGCCGGCGCTTGTCTGGAAACCGCTGCCTGAGCAGCGCAACAAACTGCTTGAGCGCGGGGTTGTTGTTCTCTTTCAGCCATGCCGCATTGACCACGCACTCGGCGGCGGGGTCGGCGATCGCCAGGAACTTGATGCCAGGGAAAGGGGTCAGGCTGGTGCTTTCCGGCGCGATGGCGATGCCGCGCCCGGCGGCGACCAGGCCCAGGACCCCTTCCCGAGAGCAGTCGTGCAGGTGGGGGTCAAATCGTGGACCCCCACCGCGCTCGGCCATGCGCTGATAGAGGGTCCAATCTTCCCCGGCGCTGACCAGCAGCGGGTGGTCTTCCAGCAGCGCCCATTCCGTGTTCGCCGTGAGCGCACACGACTCCTGCACGACAAAATAGAGCCGCTCGGTCCACAAGGTCTGACGTTCGAACCTGTGAGGAAAGCTGTCGCCCACCAGAAAGGCGAGGTCGAGCCCGCGGTCCATCAGGCCGGCGGACAACTCGCTGACGCCCTGCTCGCGCAGGGTGATCTCCACGGCCGGCGCATGGGCCCGCTGCGCGGTGAGGAGGGCGGTCGCACGGCCCGCGGCCACGGACCAGACGTAGCCGATCTTGAGCGCGCCTGACTGTCCGCGGCCGGCGCTTTGGGCCTGGTGAGCGGTCGCATCCAGGGTCTGCAGCGCCCGTGTAGCGTCGGCGACAAAGACGTCTCCGGCGTTGGTCAGGCGAACGCCTCCCGAATGGCGCTCAAACAGCCGCACCCCCAGCTCTGCTTCCAAATCACGCGTCTTGGCGCTGATAATCGACTGATCGACATTGAGCGTTGCGGCCGCTCGCCGGACTGCGCCCTGCCGGGCCACCGCCAGGACGTAGCGGATCTGACGCAGGTCCATACGAACAGTCATTCGCCCGGTTTCCGTCGTCGGCGGCCCAAATCGTCTGATCGCGCCACTGCGGCGATTCCGTCCGGCGAACCGAGACCAAAATCGCACTATCGCCCGTCCGCCGTCGGTGTCTATTCCTCGAAACCGAGGGTTGCGCGAATTGCAGCGACTGCCCGAATAGCGGTCTTGTGGATGATTCGTCGTCACCCGTCGCCACGCCTTCCGAGGGCGCGGCGCGGCAACCGGCAGCGGCAGGCTGGCGGCGACACTCCCATCGACGCAGCAAGCCGGACGGACCTCACGCCAAGGCCGGATCAAATCGTAGTCAGCGTCTGCATTGACGCGAGAAGGCAGGACCGGAGTATCGAGTGGTAAGCGTTGCGGCGTCAGAGTTTTTGACCACGGCCACCCGGTGCGAGACGGCAGAGGCCTTGCACGCGAGTCTCCTGACCTTCGCCCAGGCGCTGGGCTTCCATTCCGCGATGTTCGTCAACCTGGCGAACGCCGGAGGACCGGTCCTCCCCAAAGTCCTACTGGGCGACCTCGATCCCTGGATCGACTATTACACGGAACAAAATTTCGCCCGCCTCGACCCGACCGTTCCCATGGCCTTCCGCTCCCGCACGCCGTTCACCTGGCGGAGCGTCGAACGGCCGGACGCGCCGCGTCCGGTGCGGGAGTTCTTTGGCGAGGCGCGGGACGGGTGGGCGGACGAGGGATTGATCGTCCCCATCCATGGGCCGTTCGGCGAATTCTCCGTCGTCAACCTGCTCTGCGACGAGCCGATCAAGCTGTCCAAGCCGGAGATCGGTATCATCCAGGCGGCCTGCCAGCTCTACGCCAGCCTCGGCCTCACGCTGGCCACGGGCGCCTTGCCCTTGCCGCTGGACAACCTGCCAGCGCTCACCAAACGCGAGCTGCAGTGCCTGTTCTGGATGTGCGTGGGCAAGCACGACGTCGAGACGGGACGGATCCTCGGGATCTCCGCCCACACGGTGAGAGGCTATATCGACTCCATAAAGGTCAAGCTTGGCGTGGAAACCCGACCGGAGCTCAGCATCCGGGCGCAGGCGAGCGGCCTGCTCGTGCCCGACCGCCACGGCATGTTCTGACCCGTCGCGGCAGATTCCCGAGTCCCGAACCCCCTCGGTTTCGAGGAATAGACCGCCCCTCTGGCTGTGCCGCAGTATCCGCGCGAAGGAGATCGCGCATGATCCACATTTGTACGGCCCGGAACCGCCACCTGTACGCCGACCAGCTCAGGACGATGCATCGCCAGCGCTACGAACTGTTCGTCAAGGTGAAGCGGTGGAATCTCACCGTCCGCGACGACGGCGAGTACGACGAAGGCGACGACGACCGCGCGGTCTACCTGCTCTCGCTCGACGAAGGCGGCTCCTGCTTCGGCAGCATCCGCGTGCGGCCAGCCGATGACTTCTCCATGGTCATCGACCGCATGGCGCACCACGTCCAGGGCGACGCCCAGGCGCTACGCGAGGATCCGGGGCTTTGGGAAATGGCGCGCTGGATCAACATCGGCGGCGACCCCGCCGCCAGCCAGGAAGTCCGGATCGGCCTGATCGAATATCTCCTGCGGCGGCGCGCCACGCAGTGCCTCGCCCTGCCAGACGTTGAGATGATGGCCTATGCCCTGCGTGTGGGCTGGCGTCTGCGCGCGCTCGGCGCCCCCACGCCCTATCCCGAAGGCGGCATCGCCGTGGCCGTCAGCCTGCCGATCGCCGCGACGGAAGTCAGCTACCTTCGCGATCTGACCGGCCGCCGGGACCCGTTCCTGATGGAAATCGATCCAGACGCCCCCTGGGCCGGCCTGCCGCTGTCGATCATCGAGACGGCGTACCGGGATGCGGCCAAGGCGGCCGCCAACGGCGATCAACTGGCCGGGATGGCCGATGAACACCTTAGGCAAGCCGCGCTCGGCAAGGTCGCCTAGGCGGCTCCCTGGACGGTCGCCTGCCGCGCTCAGCGGCGGGTCGTCTAACCGCCGCCCCCTCGGGCGGCGGCCATGACGCGCGATATCTTCCCGATCGGTGTCCGGGTCTATGCCGCCGTCAAACGCCAGCTGCTGAGCGGCGAGGTCCTGCCCGGCGAACGGCTTGACGCCGCCCGGCTGGCCGACCGCCATGCGGCCAGCATCACGCCGGTCAGGGCCGCGCTGCATCGCCTCGTCGGCGAAGGGCTCGTTGTCGCCGAGGCGGGGGAGGGGTTCCATACTCCCAGGGTCAGCGAGGCGAGCCTGCGTGACCTCTATGCGTGGAACGGTCGCTGCCTCCAGCAGGCGTGGCATATGACCCCTCAAGGCGTTGACCAAGCGATCGACCCCGTCGAGTTCGATCTCGTCGTGGACGTCGATCTGGTCGCCTCCACAGAGCGTCTATTCGCGACCCTTGGACGCCTGTCCGGCAACGAGCAATGCGCCGAAGCGATCGCGACCCTCAATGATCGCCTTCACGTCGCCCGCACGCTGGAGACCCACCTCTTCCCGAACGCTGCGGCTGAATGGACCACCTTGTCCGAGACGGTCCGCACAGGACAGTCAGGACCATTTCAGGCGGCGATGATGGCCTATCACCGGCGTAGACTCCGCGCCGCGCCGGAACTCGTCCGCCTCATGCACCGCCCGCTCGCAAACGACTGATCGGAATTCGGGCCACCGCTTTTGGGGCGCGTCAATACGCGAACCGCACCATTCCCTGGGGCTGGTTTTGACTCAAAGCCGCGGTTCAAATGGTCTGCTTTCGGCCTTTGTCCTAAGGAAGAAACCACGCCAAGGGCTGGGAGCCAGATCTGTTAGATGCCCAAAAGGGCCAGCGATCTGGCCCACCGCCTGCCATTGGGCCGGCGCTTCGATCTGAGGCGACCGGAGTAACGCTCATTGGCGGAGAAGGGACAAATGTCGTGAACACCAAGCGGGGCGCCCGCTTGGTGTTCCGAGGTTGGCGCTAGCGTGCGCCGCCCGGGCCGCCGTGTGGCGGCCTACCAGGTTGGCCGCCGGCGGGCGGCTTGGGCGCGCCGGGGTGGTCGCCGGTCGGGGGCTTGGCGGGGCCGGGGTGGCCCCCGACCGGCGGTCGGCCGGAACCCGGTTGCGGACGGGGGCCACGAGGGTGGTGGTGCGGGCGCGGATGCCAGCCGTGCCAGCCGTAGTGGCCGCCCCAGCCGAATCCGCGACGCCATTGAGATCCGCACACGTACCAGCCCGGTCCACGCCAAGCGTTTTCATACCAACAGTAGTCCTCGCCCCCGAAGCGATACACAGGGCCAGAATAGCCCGGGTAGGCGCCTATGCCGACATGGATCTGTGCCTGGGCCGGCGGGGTGGCCGCGAGCGTGGCGGCGGCGAGGCCGGCGATCACGACGCTTGCCCGTAGAGTCTTCTTCAACATCACTGTCATCTCCCAAAGATGTCGGCTTCGGGCCGACCGGTTGAGAGGCAGTGTCGCAGGGCGCTTCGGGGGGATATTGGACGGCGGACTTTTCAGTTGAACGCCGCGGCGCGGATTTCACATTTCGCCGCGCAGATTGACGATGTGGGCTTCGCGCAGGTCGAGTTCGCGTTCGATACGCAGTCGCTGCGGATCCTGGAGCTGGCCTTGCCGGGCCAGGGCGTTCACAGCCTGCCGTTCCGCTTCGACCAGGGCCAGGGCGATATCGTCATGCAGGCGCGCCTCGGCGACGCCCTCCGGGGCGTCGTCCGCGTGACGCGCTAGAGTTCGGTCGCGATCGACCATATGGGCCTGCAGCGGCGCCAGGATTTCGTCCGGGATCCGGCGTTCGGCGGCGAGTTGGTCCAGCCGCGCGGCGCCGGCTTCATGGCCCCGCCGGCGAGCGGCGACTTCTTCGGCGCGGGCGTCATCGGCTTCCCGCCGGCCAATCCTGCCCAGCCCCAGCCAGCCGATCACCGCCGGCAACATCAGGCCCTGGCCAACCAGGGTCACCAGGATGACGCAGAAGGTGAGGAACAGGATCAGGTCCCGATGGGGGAAGGGATCGCCCGCCTGGGTGACGTCGGGGATCGCCAGGGCCGCGGCCAGGGAAACAACTCCGCGAATGCCGGTGAACGAGAGCAGGAAGGGCGCCTGCCAGGGTGGCGGAGGCTCCTTGTTCCTTCCGGGCGGCAGCAGCCATCGCGGCGCATAAGCGGCCGGGAAGACCCACGCAAAGCGGGCGCCGATCACTGCGGCGGTGACCAGGGCGGCGGACAAAGCCAATTCAGACGCCGGATAGAGGCCAATGGCGGCGATCAGCCGGTGCGCTTGTAGGCCCGTGGCCAGGAAAACCATGGCCTCGAGCAGATAGGTGAAGAACCGCCAGAAGAAGACGCCCTGGATTCGGGTCGCGGCGCTTATCAGCCGGGGACCGTTCCAGCTCACGTAGAGGCCTGCCGCAACGGCGGCCAACACGCCGGAGCCGCCCAGTTGCTCAGGCGGCCAATAGGCGATGAAGGGAGTCAGGATCGACAGCAAGATCTCGATGCTGGGGTCGGCGGTCCAGCGCCGCAACCGCAGCATCACCCAGCCGACGGCCGCGCCCCATAGGGCCTCACCGACGACGATGGCGGCGAAGGTCCCGCTCGCATGGCTGACGGAAAAGGCGCCGAGGCTGACGGCCGCCACCGCGAAACGATAGAGCACCAGGGCGGCGGCGTCGTTGGCCAAACCCTCGCCCTCCAGGATCGCCGCTAGGCGTCGGGGCAGGTGCAGCTGGCGCGCTATCGACAAGGGCGCCAGGGCGTCGGGCGGCGAGACGATAGCGCCCGCCAGGATACCGAGCGGCCAACTGAAACCGAGCAGCCAGTGGGTTGCGGCCGCCACCGCCAGGGTGGTGAACACCACCCCGCCTACCGCCAGCAAGGCGATCGGGCGCAGGTTTACTCGGAATTCCCGCCAGCTCATCCTCACCGCGGCCGAGTAGATCAGCGGGGGTAGGACAATGAGCAGCACGATGTCCGGCGACAGCTCCAGTCTCGGCAGTCCGGGCGTCAACGCCAGGGCGACGCCCGTGATGACCAACAGGATCGCCGGCGGGGTCTTCAGGCGACTGGCGAGCAAGGCGACGGCGGCGACCACCGCCAGCAGCAACACCAGAAGTCGGATGGTCTCCAGCATCCGGCGCTAGCTGCATCGCTGGCGGCGCCAGGCCCCGGGCGTGATCCCGATGGCGGCGGTGAACACCCGTGTGAAATGGCTCTGGTCGGAGAAGCCGCAGTCGTAGGCGATCTGGGCCAATGACAGGCGCGAGCCGAACAGAAGCTCTTTAGCGCGTTCGACTCGAAACTGGCGCAGCCATCGATGCGGCGGCATACCGGTCGTTTGGCGGAAGGCGCGAACGAACCGGCCGGTCGGCAGGCCGCAGGCGAGCGACACCTCTGAGATCGATGGCTCTCGAGTCAGATCGGCCGTCAGCAAGGCCTTGGCCTTGCGCTCCAGCGACGGTGCGAGGCCTCCAGTCGGCGCCGTCGTTGGCTCGCCCAGCTGGCCATAAGCGCTGGCCAGGTGGGAATAGATGGCCAGGGCGATATGGTCGAAGAACTGGCGCCCCGCCGGTCCCGGCGCGCTCAGCGAGGGCAACAGGGCCGCGCCAAGCTGCTGCACGACCCGGTCAACGACATCGGACTGGAAGGCCAGTCCGCTGATCGCCGGCGCGCCGTAGCCGGCCGCGAGTTCCTCGAAAACGATCTCAGGAATATAGAATTGCAGGCAGTCGAAGGGCGCCGCGAAGTGAAAGACCGGCTCGTCCTCCAGATGGACGATGCTGATCGAGCCTTCCGCCAGGGGCCCAGTCTGAATCGCCTGCCCGCCGATCCACAGGACGCCGGCGGTCACATCGCGAAGCTGCAGCGTCACCAAATAGGCCTTCTCGGGCTGGATGGGGGAGGTGACGCTGGCGAAAGGGCCGCCGGAGGTCAGGCGGGTGGCGGCCATCTGCGCCCGTTTCAGCGCCGTGGTGGTCAGGGTCGGCGCCGCCGCCAGGCCGAAGGCCTCGGCCATGCGGTGGCCAAAGGCGCCTTGGCCGATCATCGCCAGCAGGGCCGCCGGCGTGATCGGCGGCGCGATCTGTGGGCGCTCCACGCCATGGAGCGATGTCGGAGACAGCCCGGGTTCCTGCTGTTCAAGCATCAGGCCGGTCATCGCGAGACACCGTCGTCCTGGCCGATCGCCGCGCGGACGCAATTGAGCAGATGCGCCTCGTCGAACGGTTTGGTGAGGTAGCAGAGCACGCCGGACGCCAGGGCGCGCTTGCGGATCGCCTCGTCCTGGCGAGCGGTGATCATGATGGTCGGGATCGGATCGTCGGAGGCGGCCAGCAGGCCATAAAGCTCCAGCCCGCTCATACCCGGCATCTGGACGTCGGCGATCAAGCAATCGGTATCGTGGCGTGCTTTGGAAGCAAGAAAACTTGCGCCCGACTCGAACGTTTCCGTTCTGTATCCGTACGACCTCATCAGACTTCCCATGGCCTCCCGAACAGATTCGTCATCGTCGACAATCGAAATCGAAAAAGTCTCCGGCAACTGTCCGCTCCAAGTTGGACTGAAGATTACGTGCGCGCGGCGACAGCCGGCCATTGCACGGGGGGAAGATCGGGATGTCCTGAAGGAATGATCGGCTAACGGTTAGGCTGGCGCGACTATACTTGGGTATAGGTCGGCGACGCCGCAGGCGCCGGTCAGACGCCGGTCAGACGCTGGCCGCCGCTGCGTCGGGCGCAGACTCATGATCGGCCGGCAAGGCGAACAGGAAGGTCGCACCACCCGAAGTGTTCGGCATCGCCCACAGGCGGCCGTGATGCGCCTCAATGATCGACCGGCTGATGGATAGCCCCATGCCGGTGCCCTCGGGCTTGGTGGTGAAGAAAGCGTCGAACAGCTGGTCCGCCTGCTGCGCGGGCAGGCCGATCCCGGTGTCGCTCACCGAGACCACAACCTCCCGGGTCTCCGATAGCCGCGTCCTCAGGGCGAGTTCGCGTGTTCGAGCGCCGTCCTTCATGGCGTCGATCCCGTTGACGATCAGGTTGACCATCACCTGCTGCAACTGGATCCGGTCGGCCATCAGCTCGGGAACGTCGCCCGCCAGATCGGTTCGTAAGGCGACGCCATGCCGCGCCACCTCGCTTGCGAGAACATCGACAGTTTCGCGCACAAGCTGGTTGACGTCGACCTTTTGCCTCGGCTGCCCACCCTTGGTGAACAGACGGCGAATGCGGCTGATAATGTCCGCCGCGCGGGTTCCGTCTCGGACGATTCGGGTCGCCGCCGCGCGGGCCTCGTCAAGGTTGGGCGTGTCGCTGTTCAGCCAGCGCAGACAGGCGCCGGCATTGGTGACCACGGCGGCGATAGGCTGGTTGACCTCGTGGGCGATGGATGCCGTCAGCTCCCCCATGGTGGTGACGCGGGTGATACGGGCAAGATCGGCCTGGGCGCGCTGCAGGGCGGCCTGCGCCTGCTGGCCGCGCTGGATGAAATAGGTCGACACGGCGATCACCAGAATGCCATCGACGGTATTGAAGGCGCCGATCGCCGCCTGCCCGGGGGCCAGGTGATTGGACAGGATCTGCGCGAGCAGCGTCAGCGCCACGCAGATTCCGGACACGATCCACAGGTCTCGCCCCCGGCAAAATCGCGCCGACATCACAACGACCAGGACGTAGAAGCCGGAGAAAACCTGGTCGGGCGCCGTGAAGGCGTCGGCCGCGAAGACCCCCAGCGCCAACAGCACGGTGGCGGCCTGCAGCATGCGTGCGCTCAGACTTTGCGCCTTTACGGTTCGAAACGGCATCTGGGTGCGACTCCCGGTTGGCGCGGCGCCTAAACTCAAGCTTGCCAGACGACGGGGACTTTCGCCAAGGTGAGGTTGTCGCGCGCCGCTTCGCAGACAGGGTCTGGCCACGCCCCGTGCGTCGCTTGGATAGAACGATGACGCTTTCGAACGATGGATCGATCCTGATGCGCGCGCGGGGCGTCCCGACGGGCCCGCGGGCGCAATGAGCGACGCTGTCGGCACAGTCATCGTCATCGACGACGACCCCGGTGTCCGCGAGGCGCTGGAAAGCCTTCTGCGTTCGGTTGGCTTGCAGGTGAAACTCTACGGATCGGTCGCCGATTTCCTCGCCGCCGACTCTGTCGACGGACCCACCTGCCTAGTGCTTGATGTCCGGTTGCCGGGGCAGGGCGGCTTGGAGTTCCAGCGGACCCTGGCCGCCGCCGGCGTGCGCACGCCGATCATCTTCATCACCGGGCATGGCGACATTCCCATGTCGGTGCAGGCGATGAAGGGCGGCGCGATCGAGTTCATGACCAAGCCCTTCCGCGATCAGGACCTTCTGGACGCCATCCAGTCCGGCCTTGAGCGGGATCGTGCGGATCGCGAAAAAGATAAGGCGATGGGCCAGCTCCGCGGGCGCTACGACGCGCTGACCCAGCGGGAGCGGGAGGTGATGGCGCTGGTGGTCACCGGCCAACTGAACAAGCAGATCGCCGGGACGATCGGGCTGAGCGAGATCACGGTGAAGGTCCATCGTGGCAGCCTGATGCGGAAGATGCAGGCCAGGTCGCTGGCCGAACTGGTGCTGATGGCGGAACGGCTGAACCCCACCGTCTAGCGCTCCGGCGCGTTCAACAGCTTGCCGCCCGATCCAAGACCCTGGCGCTGGCGTCAGGCTTTGTTGGAGATGGGCCATCCTGGCCCTCATCAGCAAAGGATTTTTGATCATGCGCAAGTTCAGACTAGCGGCTGTCGCCGGGCTGCTCGCCGCCTCCGTCGTGGGATTGTCCACCGCCAACGCCGCCCCGGCGCCAAGCCCCGCGCGGTGTTTCAGCATGCGCGACTGGAACGGTTGGACGGTAAGCCCCGATGGCCAGTCGATGTATATCCGCACCGGCGTGCGAAACCTGTTCCGGCTGGATTTCGCCAACGCCTGCCGCGCGGCGCAGAGTGGCGGCGTTCATCTCGTGACACGGGTTCGCGGCAGCACCTCTGTCTGTAGCCCGCTGGACCTGGATCTGAAGGTCTCTGACGGACACGGCATGGCCACGCCCTGCATCATCAGCAAGATCACGCCCCTGTCCGCCGACGAGGCCGCCGCGCTGCCAAAGGCGCTCCGGCCCTGACATGTTGCGCCAAGCTTGGACGAGACAAGGCGGCGGCTCAACGAGCCGCCGCCTTATTCGTGTGATGCCTTGTTCCTGTCGGGTAAGCGTCAGGCCTCGCGGACAAATTCCGGGAAGGACAGCAAGACCAAGGTCCCGTCGCGGCCGAACCGCCGGTCGATGAACCCACCGAGTTCCCTGGCGAGAGAATCGACCAGATGCGTCCCGTTACCTGGGCTTGGGTCGAGCACGGGGCGGCCGTTGTCGCAGACGCGGCATTGCACCTGGCCCACGGATTTCACCATCTCGACCGTGATCGCCCCGGGTCCGCCTCCGAAGCCGTGGCGAACGGCGTTGGTGATCAGTTCCGAAGCGATCAGGCCGACGCGCCAGCAGCGCTGCGCCTCGATCTCGACCGACTGTTCGATGAGGGTCAGGCTGACGCCGCGCTCGCTGAGGCTGGCCCGCACCAGGGCGTCGAACAGGCCCCTCAGATAGAAGGACAGGTCCATTAGGCCTGGCGTGAGCGGCGCCTGGAGCGTCCGGTGAACGCTGGCGTAGTCCCGCAAGCGCTGGGCCGCGCCGCCGAGCGTCGCCTTCACACCCGCGTCCGACGACCGGGCCGCGGCCAAAGAGATGGTGGCGACGGCCAGGGCGTATTCGTTGGCCACCCGGTGCTCCATCTCGGCGATGTAGAGCCAGGGATCGGCATGGGGGGCGGCGCCCGTGGGGGCGGCATGGTGTTCAAGCATGGGAGGGTCCCCCGCTGAGCGGCGAGCCGCATGAAATGGGCGCAAGGATCGGATGGCGGACCTGAAGGGTTCAGATCCGCCATCCGCGGCGATCAGGATCAGCGCGCGTGCTTCAGGGTGATCGCGCCGATGCCGGCGGCCACGTTCAGGCCGCTCTCGCCGGTGATGCTGATCGGCTGAAGGGCGATCGACCGATGGAACCCGCCGACGAGCACATGGGCGCCGGCGCCGACGCCCACCGATCCGCTGGCCGTGACGCCGGCGTAGCTGCCCTGCAGGGCGCCACGGCCGGAATCGACGTTCGGCGCAACGACCTCCCAGATGATCACGCCGCCGCGCGTATAGCCCACGTCGATGCCGAATTTTGAGATAGCGCCGGTGTAGTGCTCGACGTCGCCGCTCACTGGCGAGAAGGTGCAGTGCAGCTCCTTGGACGACCCCAGCACGAAGCCCCAGCCGCCGGCGACGTCGCAGTTCAGCACGCCAATCTTGACGCCGGCGGCGTCTGCGGGCGCCGTCAAAGCGACTGATGCGAGGGAAAGGCTCGCCGCTGCGGCGGCGAGGTGGATTTTGGTCAAGCTTTTCATGGTCATGCAATTCCTTGAAGGTCACCGATCATCGCAACGTCCTGTGGAATGCGTCGCGAAGGCAGCTGTTGGTTGGACGCCCCGCCCGGTTGGGCCAGACGGCCGTAAATGCGCAGACTGGACGCCTGCGATCTTGAATGACGAGCCAGTCCTTTGAACGTCCCGCCAAACGCGAAAGGCGCCCCCGACGGCGTCGCTTCTGCGCCTCGTGTGAGTCTTTGCCGCCGAACACGGACTTGCCGACGGGCCTGTTCCGATGAAGCGGACGTCTCGATCTTCGGTCCGATGGCTGGATGCGGACCTCAGTCTTCGCCGACGCGCGGCCTGTCGCGTCCAACGGCCTGCATCCCCATTCAATAATCAACGACGACGACCTGAGATAATGCCCGGCATTGAAATTCCACTCAGTTCCAGGGCTCGCCACCATGCTTCAGCTCAGCCACGACTAGACTTTTCACTGTGAACTTCTGCGTCTGCTTGGGGCCTCGCGGGACCTTGGCGCCGACGTGGCCGAGGTTTTGAACGTGGCCGACCGGATCGTGCCGGGCGACTTCGAGAGTTGGTTCGAGGAGTTCGAAGCCCTTGGCCGGCGCGTGTGGGAACAAACCCACGACCACGCGACGCGCGAGCGGGCGCTTTCCGCCCGCAACGCCTATTTCCGGGCGGCCAGCTACTTTCGCACCGCCGACTTCCGCTTCTGGCGCGCAGCGGTCCTATCCTTCAACGCCGCGGTTTCAGCTACGCCGGCAGCAGTCATTCTATAATCGGTAAGTAAATCCAACCTGAGGTGCTCGCGGGGATGCGATAACGGCTCTTCAAAATCGACTTGTTCGGCAGCCGCCATCCAGGTTCCAAATCCTGCCTGGCGCCGTGTGGGTCAGGCCTGGCCTCTCAACGGCCCTCAACTCGACTGCGAAACACGAGCCTTTGCGACATCGCGATCACCTGGCGCTCCACCAGGTAGTGCAAGCCGAGTCCGCCAGTGACAGCTAGGACAAACGTGCCAGCAACGATCAAAATATCCGGGAGGTTGTGGAAATGACTTTTGACAATCCCGAGGATCGCCGAGACAAAGGCGACATGTGAAAGGTAGATGCAATATGAGGCGTCGCCCAACCGTCGGCCGACGTTGGCGATCAGTCCATGTGAAGCGTTGACCGAACAAGCAATCGCCAGACAGGCGCAGCTGACCAACCCGATCATCAACACCTGCCAGATCAAGCTGCGCTCGTAGCCGATCCAGCGGGCGATCAAAAAGACTCCAGTCATGCCAACTATTAGGCAAGGTGTCGCCCAACTACTTTTCGGCCACGAGGCTCGGCGACGCAGGTAGAACAGGCCCAACCCGGCGCCCAGCGCAAATAACAAGTTGATCGGACTGAACAGGAAACCAGCCAGGTCTGCCACGGCTCCACCGACCGGGCTGAAGACGTTCTCGATTAGGGCAAGCATGATAGGCGATAGAACCCATGCGAGTATCCACCATGGTCTGCGCATCAGCACTGTCAGTGCGAAAACCCCATAGAACAAGGCCTCATACCTGAGAGTCCAAATTACGCTCGGGTCGACATCGCCAAGCGGAAAGAGGGTTGCCGCACGCACGTAGTTCCAGATCGGAAACGTGCCCCGGCCAGCTAATCGCAGCGCCGCGTAGGCGACAATCACCAGCCACATGAACGGGACGATGCGGGCGAACCGGCGCTTCAGAAACACCCACGGGCTCATGGTGGGCGTGCCCTGCGCATCCAAGGCGATGTAGACGATGATGAAGCCGCTCAGACAGAAGAAGACGTCAACGCCCACTTGGCCGGTTGCGAGGACGCCGCCCAAGACGGGCCGACCGAAATAATAAGGCTCGGCCATGGTCAGCGTCACGTGACGCGCCACCACCATTAACGCGGCGATGCCCCGGACATACTGGATGCCGACAAGCTCATGTGCGCTTGCGGGCCTGAGCGCGAAGACGGTCCGAAGGTGATCGACGAGGTTCAATTCAATGCCGGTGGACGGTGGGCGACACAGCCAGCAAGCTCACAATTTCCTTTCCGCACCACTTAGGATCGGGATTTAGCAGCTTGGGGCCTCGGGTCGCGCCACTGAAAGAACGATCAGGGCAAAAACCATCACACATTAGGCAAAGTCAGCGGCGTCGACCAATTTAACGGGATCAGTTTCGACGTTGAGGCTGTAGCGCGTGGACTTATGTTTACCTATCCGACGCAGCGCGCCCAGGCCGACAAGGCTCACAAGGTCGCGTGTGGTCGTGGCGGTGGTCGCGCCGGTGATCGTCATGTAGTTGGCAGCGCTTAGCCCGCCAACGA
>Ga0302313_10000615_pt1 | contig 30702 bp, 21 predicted proteins | sample III_Palsa_N2_2_FD_200454 | JGI IMG/M metagenome (GOLD analysis project Ga0302313, IMG submission 200454) | Peat permafrost microbial communities from Stordalen Mire near Abisko, Sweden - III_Palsa_N2_2 | ecosystem: Environmental > Terrestrial > Soil > Palsa > Peat permafrost | place: Sweden...
AAGAAAAACACGTTTGCCCTGATTGGGCTCTCGAACAATTCAGGGGTGGTTTGGGGCAGCCCGTTGCCGGACGGGAGAGTTAAGTTCTGCGCGGACGGCGAAGGGCTTGCGTGTTGGGGTGGGGTATGGTGTGGAAGAGGGCGATCCAGGCCTTCGGCAGAGTGGAACCCACCCGTCCGCAAGTGCGTACGGATGGGGCACCCGGCGAATGGCTTGAGTAACGGTCGTAGGTAATTCCGTCTGCTTCATAATGAGTTCTTACTATGCTTGAGCGGTCACGCATTCAACTAAATAATGCATATTGCCTAAAATAGTCCTTGCAAGTTTTAGGCAATCTGCATTATGTTCAGAAGGTAAGGAGTGAGCCATGAGCCAAGCTGCACGAGACGAGCAGGTTGTAACGAAGGGGATAAAGCAAGAGCGTGAGCGCTCCAGCATTGAATTTCCTTACACTAGCCTCGACGACGCTGTCGAGGTCGCGAAGGCCATCCACAAGGCTGGGGGCAACGAGGCGCGACTTGAACTGCTTGCTGCGGAGCTGGGTCATTCGACTACGGAGAGCGGCGGTTTTAGGCAGCGTATAGCAGGAGCCCGCATGTTTGGACTGGCGTCCTCGACGCAGGGAATGGTAACTCTCACCGCACTGGGAGCGCGGATTGTTGATTCAAATGCAGAGCAGGCCGCACGCGTCGAAGCGTTTCTCACCGTTCCCCTCTATAAGTCCATCTACGAAGAATTCAAGGCTGGGGTATTGCCTCCAAATGAAGGGCTCGAAAACAAGATGGCCGCATTGGGTGTGGCTCAAAAGCAAAAGGACAGAGCGCGTCAAGCGTTTCAACGGTCAGCAAAGGAAGCTGGGTTCTTCGCTTATGGGACCAACCGGCTTGTCTATCCCGCAGCGGGCAAGCCAGGCGGAGCTGTCGTAACCACAGACGTAAAGCCGATTGAGCCCACTAAGGGAAGCGGTGGATCATCTGGTAATGGCGGCGGCGGCGAGATGCCCAAGTACCACCCGTTTATCGCGGGTCTATTAGAGACCCTTCCTGCGGCTGGAACCGACTGGAGCCTTGAAGGTCGAAAGGATTGGCTACAAACAGCCTCGGGAATCTTCCGTTTGATTTACAAGACAGACGCAGCGGACAAGGGTGAAATCAATGTAACTCTCGCCAGTCCGGCTATGAGTTTGTTTAATAAGGATTCTGCTATATAAAGAACCGCCCGGCAGCAGACCGGGCGGTTCGGAAGGGAGTAAATATGTGCGGACCCTAACAATTCGAGTCCAGACCCGCAGGGTTGTGATCACTTACCAGAGTGGAGAAACAACCATAACGGTCATCATTCCCAAACTAGGCTAGCTTATCAGCCTTCCTAGAGTCCATGGCCGGTACAGCCGAAGATTCTACGTCCTTGCTCTTACTATTCGCCCAGCGCTGCTTAGCGGCTCGCTGGGCGATTTCTCTGCGCTGTTCTGAAGTCATGCTCGCGGCGCGAGCGTTTCCGCCCTTCAACCCACCGAGACGCCCGAGAGCGACAGCAGCGGGGTTCTTCGCTGGCTTTGGCTGTCCTGTACCGATTTCTACAACCCTAACCATGCCTCTATTATGCTTGAGCGGTGAAGCAAATGCAATATGTAATTAATCGTCAGTCTTTTCGATTGTTTCTTCTTCACCTGGGCAAAAGCCAAATGACCAAGTACCCCCGATAGCATGGCATTCATCGATGGTATTTCTTTTGCACACTGGGGTTCCGTCGTCGGCTATCCAGTTACATTGCCCCAATGGCTCACGTGGTTTGACTACCGGCGGATCAAACTTTTTCTCCATGTCACACTCCTAAAAATTGCCTCCATCGTCTCAGGGGGATATATCTCTAAGCAAGTGAAATTTGATGCGCCAGTCCTTTGGGTTAGTCAGCGTATTTATTGCCATTTTATTTGGTTTGATTTCATCGGGTTACGGGATTTTGGCAAGCTCGAAGGGTGGTGGATTCCGATGGGCAGCGGGAGTGGGGCTCAGAGCTAAAGCCGTTGTTGGGGTGGGACTTTTCTGCGGGCTGAAGCCCGCTGCTAATACGGACGGGCAACAGCAACGACATGACCAACACAGGGATCCTTCGCTTCGCTCGAGGATGACGGGATTTTGGGTGGGTAGAAGCGAGCCGTCAGGAGCAGGCGGGGTAGTGGGTGGTGAAGGTGGGGGCTCCGCAGGTTAGGTACCAGGAGGCGAGGAAGAGGAGGGTCAGGATGGGGGCGGCCCAGAAGAAGAGTTGCATGGGGAGGGTGGCGGTGAGGGGCAGGTGGGCGTCGGGATTGGTGCGGACGGGGAGGCGGAAGAGCAGGCCGCTGAGCAGGCAGACGGCGGCGGCGAGGCAGAGGCGGGCGAGAGCGAGGAAGAGGCGCTCCTGCCAGTGGAGGCCGGGGATGAAGAAGGCACCGAGGGCGGCCCAGTAGAGGGAGAGGATGCTGGCGAAGAAGGTGGCGGCTTTGGTGAGCTCGAGCATGGGGGCTCCGTGGGGCTCGGTTGGGATTTATTTTAATGTGCCCGGAAAGGAACGGTTGGATGGTTTGGGCTTTTCTGTCCTCAGGGCTGGCTGCTAGGTTCTAGCAAAGAGCACGGTAAAGGCGGAGGAAAACGGCGGAGATAAGGGCAAGGGAAAGGAAAAAGCAAGGACAAAGGCCGGCACGTATATGGGGAGGTTCCTGATCCCGATTCGGCACTAGCGACTTTGGTGACTATAGGCTATAGAACCTTTGGTCTGGGGTAGTACGCCTTTCGGGCTCTTGCGGCAGCACCATAGGTGGATAAGAATCATGCGCATGGTGACCAACTATGAAGAGCGAAATCGTTGGATCTAAGTTGATGATGGGCGTGGCGGTTCTTGGACTGGTTGGAATGGTCGGGTGCCGGCATACGGGAGTTCGGGAAAACATGGCCATGGCGATGGCGCCGGATTTTCAGGAAATTCATGTAAATAAGGACTGCCTGATCCTGCAGGACCAGGTGGATGGCGTGACGGGACTGAGTGTTCCCGGGGCCAAGCCTGTGGGCGGCGGTGCGCCGGGTGCTAGTGGTGAGCGGTCGGTCGCGCAGCTCGATCTGGGAGTGTGCCACCTGGAGAGCCAGTTTACGGCAAACCGCGTGAAGGGCGAGGTGGTGAACGGCGCGGTGCAGCGGAGCGTCGTTGTGGTGAAGGAACAGGAGTATCTGCTGCAGAATCAGTTTGAGCGGCCGGTGGTATTTGTTGTGGAGGAGCCGGTGCCTGAGGGATGGGCGATTGCGTCGATCCCTGGGCCGGACAAGATGATGGGAAACGTGGCGTTGTTCAAGGCGGTAGCGCTGCCGGGGCAGATGGTGCGGCTGCATGCGGGAGAACAACATACGATTGCGTTGGCTGAGTAGTCGACGGTAAGGGTTGCAGCGAAAGGACGCCATGGCGGCGTCCTTTCACTGCTTAAGGCGGCAAGGGAAGAAGCGAGGCTGCGGGTTGGGGTGCCGGGTGGGGTGGAGCGACGTCCAACAAGGTGAGGTGAATGGATGAGGGTGCCCCTGTATCGGCCTGCGCGGTTATTTGTATCGGCGAAGCAGAAGAGTTTTGAGCCTGTGATTTCCACGACGCCGGATTTGCCGGTGATTGACTGGGGTGGGGTGGGGCAGGCGGCTCCTACGGTGGTGGCGGGGAGTGGCGGTGGGTTGCCGGTCGCGGATGCGGTGGTGATTACGTGGGCGGAGGCGGAGTGGGCGGCGCTGCAGCATGTTTTCTGCGCTAGTGGGGTGGCGATGCCTTATTCGGATCGGAACAACGGGAGCTGGGGTGGGTGGACGAAGTATGCGGCGGGGATGCCATCTGCGAGCGTTAGTGGATGGAGCTATTGGGGGGAGTGGCGGCTGGTGGAGATTGGGGGGAAGCGGGTGCTGCTGTGGAAGTCGAATACACATCTGGATTTTCCTGGGCAGAGCCAGCTGACGGCCATGATGCAGATGCTGATCAAAGAGGTGAAGCCGGGGCTGGTGGTGTCGATTGGGACGGCGGGGGGTGCGATGGTGGGCGATCACGTGGGGACGGTGCGGGCGGTGAGCGCTGGGACGCTGTATGAGAAGGGGAAGGCGGCGGGGAGCTGGCCGGAGTATGCGAATGGGTGGTCGGCGGGGAAGACGGTGCTGCATAAGGCGGGGTTTGCCAGCTTGCTGTTTCCAGTTCCGACCACGGAGAGTGATTTGCAGGGATTGGTGACGCAGTTCAATTCCTATTATGGGTCGAAGTATTCGATTTTCGATTTGGATCCGGATGGGTTGAACACGGGGGATACGCAGCCGAAGGTGGTGGATGCGACGGGAGGTGCGGTGTCGTTGCTGACTACGCCTACGTTTGTGGTGGGGACTACGGCGGGGACTTACGGGACGTACGCTTGCATCGAGATGGATGATGCGGTGTTGGGAGATGTTTGTAAGGCGGCGGGGGTGGCGTTTGGGTTTGTGAGGAATGTGTCGGACCCGGTGCAGAGTGCGGCGCTGCCGGCGGAGGTGCAGGGGAGTTGGGGGAGCGCGGTGTATGACGCTTATGGGTTTTATACGAGTTTTAATGGGGCGGTTGCGGCTTGGGCGGTGCTGGTGGGGATTTAGGTGGGCGTAACAGGCTGCTTGCCGGTGGGCGGAAGAATGGCAACGGCAAAGGCTTTGACGCAAAGGGCGCTAAGGTAGCAAAGTTTCGCAACGTAAGACCAGAGACGATGGAGCAGGGGGAAGAAGATTGTGGGGGATGACAGAGCAAAGGCAAGAGCCCAGGGCTAAAGCCCATTTCATTCAGGTAGATGATTCAGGGGGCTGAAGCCCCCTGCTAATCCGGTAGTGCTGGGCTGCCGCGGGATGCCCACGTTCCACCTCAACAGACAGCGAGGGTCCGTCGGGGACCCCGGCTTAGCGACTATGAAGCTGTCGCGAAGATGGGGCACCCGGTTTGGTGGTGGGTTAGGGGGTGAGGGTGTGGAGGAATTGTTCGAGGAGGTTGGTGGCTACGGCGGAGCGGTAGCGGGCGGTGGAGCGGATGTCGTCGATGGGGTGGGATTCGGAGGCGAGGGCGGCGCGGGCTTGGCGGAGGGTGGTGGGGAAGTCGGCGGGAGCGAGGCTCGCGTTTTGTAGGGCGGCTTCGGTGGCGTAGAGGCGGAGGGGGCGGTCGGCCAGGCTCGCGGCGGCGAGGTGGATTTCTGCGATGGTTTGTTTATTGAGAAGGGCGACTGCGGCTAGCGCGGTTTTGGAGATGGCTTGCGCGTTGCGGGTGCCTACTTTGCGGATGAAGTGTTGGTGGGTGGAGTAGGTGCGGGGGATGTTTACGCTGTGGAGGAGTTCGTTGGGTTGGAGGGCGGTGCGTTTGTAGCCCAAGTGGAAGTCGGAGTAGGGGAGGGTGCGGGTGGCGGTTGCGGAGATGAGGGTGACGGTGGCGTTGTAGACGAGGAGGGCGGGGGGCGTGTCGGCTGCCGGGGAGGCGTTGGCGATGTTGCCGCCGAGGGTGGCGCGGTTTTGGTTGGCGATGGAGCCGGTCCAGGAGGCGGATTGGATGAGGAGGGGTAGGTCGCGGGCAATGGTTAAGTTGCGGCGGATGTCGGTGAAGGTGGTGTTGGCGCCGATGGTGATGGAGGCGTCGGTTGCGTGGATGAAGCGGAGCTCGGTTAGGTGGTTGATGGAGAGGAGGGATTTTTGGGTGAGTCGGCCGGCGGCGAGGGCGACCATGAGCTCGGTGCCTCCGGCGATGGGGGTGTGGAGGCCGGGGTTGGCGGCGAGGAGGTGCAGGGCCTCGGCGAGGGTGGGTGGGGCGGTTAGGGCGAATTGGGTTGGGTCGGCGTGCATGGTTTTAGTTGTCAGTTCTTAGTTGTCAGTTCTCAGTTTGAGGCTGGGACTTGAGGGCGGCTTGCTTTACGGACTCGAAGATGCGCATGTAGCCGGTGCAGCGGCAGAGGTTGCCGGCGAGGCCTTCGTGGATTTCGGCGTCGGTGGGGTTGGGGTGTTGGGTTAAGAGATGGTGCGTTGCGAGGATCATCCCCGGGGTGCAGATGCCGCATTGGGCTCCGCCTTGCTCGAGGAAGCATTGCTGGATGGGGTGTAAAGCAGGGGATAGAGGATAGAGGGTAGAGGATAGAGGGGCCGTGGTGAAGGGTTCGGGCTTCGGGGCGAGGCCTTCGATGGTGGTTAGGGTTGCGTTGTTGGCCTGGAGGGCGGGGATTAGGCAGGAGTTGGCTAGCTCGCCGTTGAAGAGGATGGCGCAGGCTCCGCACTCGCCTTCGCCGCAGCCTTCTTTGGTGCCGGTTAGATGGAGGTCTTCGCGGAGGACGTCGAGGAGACGCTTCATGGGCGGGACGGTTAGGGTTGTTGGCGTGTCGTTGATGATGAATCTAATTTGGGTCATCTGGCACTACCTTTGAAGGACGATTACTTCTGCTATCAACAACGCAACGAAGAAGAACTTAAGTATTATGACCAATCTGTATTTGAAAAGCGTTTCGCGAGGTAGCTCTCTGAGAAAGCGTTCACGCTTCATCCGTAGGCGGAGATCGTTTATAACGCCATATTCGCTTACGAATTTGTCTTCTTCGGCGACCCCTGCCGTCAGTTGGCTTTTCAGTTTGAGCTCCCAAAATCCAAAGAAAAAGGAAGCTGCGGCGGTGAAGATATAGAGCGCAATCTTGAATGCCTCTTTCGGAGTTGAGAGATGGATTTGAGTCATGCAGTTATCGCCTCCGTTGGCGAAGGCGTACCCCAGGGGCTAAAGCCCATCTCCATTGGACCGGATATGAGACCCAAGGCTGAAGCCTTGGGGTGCCTAGAGGCAAGTGCAGAAGCAGATTCCCAGAAGGAATGACAGAAAGGAAAACGAAGACTGCTGGAGATGTGAGCGCAGAGGCTCATGCCGGCACCTCGGGGGACTCGGTGCGGGTGGCCTGGACTTCTTCTACGCGGGTATCTCTGTCTTTTGATGGGTCGAGGTCTTCGGTGCCGCCGTGGGGGTGGGTGGTGAACGCGGTTAGGCGTTCGAAGATGTCTTCGGGGAGGAGGGGGATGTTGTTGAAGGCGATGCCGGTGGCGTCTTCGATGGCGTTGAGGATGGCGGGGGCGGGGCCGTCCATGGGGAGCTCGCCGATGCCTTTGGCGCCGCCGGGGCCGTGGGGGCTGGGGACTTCTTCGAAGTGGACGTGGATGGTGGGGAGGTCCGCGCTGGTGGGCATGATGTAGTTGGTCATCTGATTGTTCATCAGGTGGCCGTCTTTGTAGACACACTTTTCGTAGAGGGCGTAGCCGATACCCTGGGCTACTCCACCTTCGATTTGGCCGCGGGCGAGGATGGGGTGGAGGACGCGGCCTACTTCCTGGAGGGCGTCGAAGCGGGTGACGGTGGGCTGGTAGGTGTCGTAGTCCACGGCAACTTCGGCTACGTAGACGGCCCAGGCGTAGCCCGGGTAGGCGTCGCCGCGATAGAGGTCGTCGTCCCAGTGGATCTTGGTGGCGGGCTCGTAGCGGACTGAGGCGCGGAGTCGGTTGTATTGCGCGAGGTAGGATTTCGCGGCCGTGATGAATTGCTCGCGGGTGTGGGGCGTGGGGAGTGAGGCTTGGTCGCGGAGGGTGGTGAGGATTTGTAGCGCGGCGCGCTCGATGAGTTTGCCGATGATCATCGCGGTGCGGCTGGCTACGGTGGGGCCGGAGTTGGGGACGATGGCGGTGTCGACTTCGTGGATGAGGATGTCGTCGTAGGGGAGGTGGAGGGTTTCGGCAGCGACCTGGCAGAGGATGGTGTTGGTGCCCTGGCCGAATTCGGTGGAGGAGACAAGGAGTTGGGGGCGGCCGTTGGGGAGGATGTCGAGGTGGACTAGTGAGTTGAGGCGGCGCTCGCCGGAGCCGGTGAAGCCGGTGCCGTGCATGAAGGTCGCGATGCCTATGCCGCGTTTGATTTGGGATGTGGGATTTGAGGCGGCGAAGGCGGCGCGCTTGTTGTGATAATCGGAGTCGGCCAGGGCGCGGGTTAGGAGGTGTTGCATGTCTACGGGTTCGAGGAGGGGTTGGCCGGTGGCGGTGTGATCGCCGGTGGAGAGGAAGTTGCGGCGGCGGATTTCTTCGGGGGAGAGGTTGAGGGTGTGGGCGATTTTGTCGATGTGGCGCTCGAGCGCGAAGAGGGATTGCGGGGCGCCGAAGCCTCGAAAGGCGCCGTGGGGTGGGATGTTGGTGGCCATTGCTTTCGAGCGGACTCGTAGGGCTGGCCACTTGTAGGGGCCGGGGGCGTGGATGGTCGCGCGCGAGAGGACGACGGGGGAGAGGGTGGCGTAGGCGCCGCCGTCGATGGCGATGTCTATAGTTCCCGCTAAGAGTTTTCCCTCTTTCGACACGGCGGTGCGGATGCGGGTGCGGGAGGGGTGGCGCTTGGTGGTGGCGGCCATGTCTTCGCCGCGGTCGTAGATGATTTTTACGGGGTGGCCGGACTTCATGGCGAGGAGGGCGGCGTGCGAGCCGATGACAGAGGGGAAGTCTTCTTTGCCGCCGAAGGCTCCGCCGGTTTCTACCTGGATGACTCGACACTTTTCTTCGGGGAGATTGAAGGCGAGAGTTAGCGCGTGGACGAGGTAGTAGGGGCATTGCATGGAGCCGCGGACGGTGACTCCACGTACGTGACCTGTGGCTGGGTCTAAATCGCATTCGGCGATGACGCCGTTGGGTTCGATGTAGAGCTGCTCCTGGGCGCCGGTGGTGTACTCGCCCTCGATGATGTGAGTGGCGGATTCGAAGGCTGCGGCTATGGCGTCTTCGGTTGCGGCGGCTTCGCCTGAGTACATCTGATATTGCTTGAAGCAGTTGGCGGTGCCGCCTGCTTCGGAGCCGGGCCAGATGATGTTGGCGGTGTCGTTGGTGTCGGCTGCGGACTCGGAGGCTTCGATGGTGAAGATGCCGGGGAGCTCTTCGTAGTCGATGGTGATGGCGGCTTTGGCGGCGAGGAGGGCGGACTTGTCGGGGTGGGCGAGGAGGAGGATGGGCTCGGCTACGTGGTTTATTTCGTGCGCGGCCAGGCAGGGGTGGTCTTTTGTTAGGTGGACGATGGTGTTCTCACCGGGGATGTCGGCGGCGCGGACGATGGCGTATTCGGACCAGTTGATGTGGGGGGCGAAGGTGATGTTGCGGATGCGGCCGCGGGCGATGGTGGAACGGATGGTGCAGCCGTGCCACATGTTGGGGAGGGTGAGGTCGTCGATGTATTGGGCGGCGCCGAGGACTTTGGCGCGGCCCTCCTTGCGCGGCGGAGAGGTGCCGATGATGGGAGCGTCGACGATGGGAGTGCGGTGGGGCATAGACCTCGTGGATGCCGACTTTGGGGTATCCGATGAGGATAGTACGAGTGGGGGGTGCGGGGCTATGGGTGGGGATGAAGGTGTTCGATGTTTGCAGGCGGGGTGGTTTAGAACTTGAGGCCTAATTGGTTGGCCATTTGGCGCTCGCCCAACTTGGTGAGAGAGAGGGCGCGGCTGTTGAGATCGCGAACGACCCACTTCCTGGTGACGGTGTGTTGCAAGAGGGCGGCTCCCAGGGCGCCGGCGATGTGGGGGCGGCGCTCACTCCAATCGAGACAGGCATAGGCGAGACGCCGCCGGAGGGCTCGGGCTGGGGTTACGTCGATGCCGAGGTGTTGGAGTGTTTTCATGCCGGAGCGAGTGATGTTGTAGGCTTCGTTACCGCTGGAGGGATCCGAGATGAGCCAGCGTTCACGCAGGAATTGGTCATGCAGCGCGACGGCGACGGCTCCTGCCATGTGGTCGTAACAGGTGCGGGCTTGGTGCAGGGCGGCGGGGGTGCGGGGGACGAACTTTTTCGTGATGCCGCCGGCGAAGACTCCAAGATGTTCGAGAAGGCGGGCGACCTCGGGGCTGCGCAGCGAGTAGTAGCGGTGGCGGCCCTGGGCTGCAACGCGGATGAGCTTGGTTTCTCTGAGGCGGTTGAGGTGGGCGCTGGCGGTGGAGGGCGTGACTTCCGCGAGCGCTGCGAGTTCAGTGCTGGTGCGCGCATGACCGTCGAGCAGGGTGAGTAGCATGCGGGTTCTTGCTGGCTCGCCGATGGCCGCGGCGATTTTGGAGAGGAGCGCGTCTTCGCGGATGGGGGAGCGGGTGGGTGAGTTCGTGGGTCTGCTCGCTGACGGGAGATGACGCATGGGACAAGCATACGGAAAGGGCGTGCATTCATGCTTCGTTGTGCAACGAAGTATGGAGACGGATGGCGTACGAAGATGGGGACAGATGTGAGGAGGAGTGGATGAAGAATCTAACGATATTGCTGGAGGATCGGCCGGGCGCGCTGGCTGACATGGGAGAGGCGCTGGGGCGTGCGGGCGTGAGCATCGAGGGCGGCGGGATGTTTGTGGTGGACGGCAAGGGCGTCGGCAACTTTTTGGTGGAGGATGCGGAAGGCGGCCGGCGTGCGCTGGAGGCTGCGGGACTTGATGTGGTCCGGGTGGATGAGGTGGTGATCCTGAAACTGAATCAGGATGAGGCGGGACAGTTGGGTAAGCTGCTTCGGAGGATGGCTGAGGCTGGCGTGAACATTGTGACGCAATACAGCGACCACGATCATCAACTGGTGCTGGTTGTGGATGATGTGCAGGCTGCACGGGCGGTTGCGGATGCTTGGATGCAGGAGCGTGTTGGCGCGGAAGGAAGCGGCGGTGGGGATTCCACGGTGAAGACGCGGATGCATCACTACGCGGTGGAAGTGGGCTGGACGGGGAACAGGGGTTCGGGAACTTCGAGCTACGCTGGCTATGGGCGGGATCATGAAATCTCTGCTGCGGAGAAGGCTGCGATCAGCGGATCAAGCGATCCTGTGTTTCGCGGGGACAAGACACGCTACAACCCGGAGGAGTTGTTGGTTGGCAGCGCTTCGGCTTGTCACATGCTTGCCTACCTGCACCTGTGTGCGGTGAATGGGGTTGTGGTTCTGGCGTATGAGGATGGGGCGACTGGCGAAATGGAAGAGGTGGTTGGAGGATCGGGGGCGTTTGTGAAAGTCGATCTACATCCGAGAGTGACGATCAGCTCCACTAGTGATGCAAGGATTGCGGAGGATCTTCATGAAGAAGCTCATCGAAACTGCTTCATTGCGAACTCGCTTAAGGTTCCGGTGATCACGCATTCTACGATTTCGAAAGCAGACCGTGATGTGACGTGACAAGGAAAAACGGCTGCCTGGTTGGGCAGCCGTTTGAGGTTGTGAGTTGGTGAGGTCTAGCGATGTCCGCCGCCGCCATGGCCGCCACCACCGCCGTGGAATCCACCACCGCCACCACCGCCGTGGAATCCACCGCCACCGCCGCCGCCGTGATATCCGCCACCGCCGTGGTAGCCACCACCGGCGTAGCCACCGCCATGGTATCCGCCACCGCCGTGGTAGCCGGCGCCACCGTATCCACCACGGTAGCCGTAGCCGCCGCGATAGCCATAGCCGCCGCGGTAGTATCCACCACGGTAGTAGCCGCCGCGATAGCCGTAGCCACCCCAGCCATGTCCCCAACCCCAGCCGTACCAGGGGCCGACGCCGAGGAAGATTCCGTTATTGAACCACTGCGGGCCGTAGTAGCCATAGGGAGCGCAGGCGTAGGGCGCGTAATTGTAGTAGCCCCACTGACATGCGGGTGGGCCGTAAGGATAGCCTCCGCCAACGCCGATGCCGACCGAGACCTGGGCTTGCGCAGGGGGAGTGGCGATGGCGAGGAGTCCGAAGACTGCTGCGATGAGTGCGAAATATTTTAGACTGCGCATGTGTTGCTCCTGACTGGCCTTGCCTGAACGTTCTGGTTATTTGATGCGGGCCAATGGGAACGGGGCGCTTGGGACCGCGTCGTTCCTGTGGGTTGAAACACGGGTTTTAGGAAAAAGTGTCGCGGGGGTGGATGTGATTGGTGGGACGAGGCTTAGGGGATGGATATTGGCCAAGTTGGTGGGTGGCGGGCGTGGAGCGCGGGAGCTATGGGCGGGGTTACCGCGCGCTTTGAAACTCGGGGTAGATCTGCTGGGCGGCGCGGTAGGCTGCGCGGCCGAGGATTCCTGCGTAGGTGGGAAAGGAGAGCGGGACCTTTGCGAGGCTGTCTACTCGCATGCCCGCGGCGATGGCGATGGCGACCACCTGGACGATCTCGACAGCGCGTTCGCCTACTACGTGGCAGCCTAAGATTGTTCCTGTACTGCGGTCGACGATGAGTTTGCAGAAGCCAATCGTGCGGCCATCGATGATTGTGCGCGCGGTTTCATCGAAGCTTACTCTCGTGACAATGACGTCATGGGTTAGACGAGCTTTCGTTTCGGTGAGACCGACCTGCGCGTATTCCGGCTCGGTAAAGCTGCCGATGGGGCTGGTCTGATCCCAGAGGGGCATGGACCTGTCACGAACGGCGTTCGATGCTGCGACAAAACCATCATGAGTCGCTTGCGGAACGAGCATCAGGCGCCCAGTGATGTCGCCCGCGGCGAAGATGCTGGGTGCGGAAGTTTGAAGAAATTCATCCACCTGGACGTAGCCGCGAGAGTTGGTTTCGATGCCGGCCGCGTGCAGATTGAGGCCCGCGGTGTCGGCAACCCAGCCGACGGCGATGATGACGAGCGAGGCGTCAACGCTATCCGGTGCGCCGTCCTTCGAGAAGTTCATGCGAACGCCGGCGGGTGTCTTCTCGAAGGAGTCGATGGCACCGAAGCTCTCGTGCACGATCATGCCTGAGTCGCGGAAGGCTGTGGCGACTGCGGTGGAGACGTCCTCGTCTTCGGTGGGCAGGATGCGCGGTCCTGCCTGGAAGAGATGAACCTGGGAGCCGAAGGCCTGGAAGATGGATGCGACCTGGACGCCTGTCGCGCCGGCGCCAACGACGATCATTGACGGAGGGATGGAAGTGAGTGCCCAGGCGTCGCTATGGGTGGAGGTGTATTCGAATCCAGGGATTGGCAGTTGGCGGCTCGTGCCACCCGCGCTGAGGATAATTTTGTTGGCGTGCAGCGTGAGTCCGGTCGCGGTCTCTACGGTGTTGGAATCAACAAAGCGAGCGACTCCGGCATTTTCGTAGATGTCGACGCCGAGGCGCTCTAACTGTTTTCGCAGGGTGGAGTGCTCGACCACATCATCGACGACTTCGCGTACGCGGGCGAGGAGGCGGGGATAATCGAGGATGGGTTTGCTGACTGCGATGCCGTAGCGGTTGAGGTGTTGGGCTTCGCGGAGTAAACGGGCGGCCTGGGCGAGTGCGCGGACGGGAATCGGGCCGTCGTTGGCGGCCATGCCACCGACTTCGTGTTGCGTGACGATCGCGGTGCGAGCACCCAACTCGGCGGCTCGGAGGGCTGCGGAGAGGCCTGCGGGACCAGCGCCAATGATGAGTACGTCAAGCTCGTTCGTCATGTCACTCCGTCGGTGTACTCAGTATGACTCATCGAGCAGGACAACCGGCAGAGCGCGCTAGAGGGATTGGTCTTTGGTTTCGCGGATGAGGAGGAGGCCTACGGTGGTGAGGATGGCGGAGAGGGTTACGTAATAGCCGACGAAGGGGAGGCCGTAGGTTTTGGCTAGCCAGGTGGCGATGTAGGGAGTTAGGGAGGCTCCTAGAATGCCGGCGGTGCTGAAGGCTAGCGAGCTGCCGGTGTAGCGGACGGGGGTGGGGAAGAGCTCGGAGATGATGGTGCCGAGTGGGCCGTAGCTGAGGCCCATGAGGGTGAGACCTACGGTCATCATGACGATGGCTCCGTGGATGCCCGAAGTGAAGAGTGGGGCGAGGGCGAAGCCGAAGAGACCGATGAGCGCGGTGATGATGAACATAATGCGGCGGCGGCCGTGTTCGGCGAGCCAGGCGGAGAGAGGGATCGCGGCGGCGAAGAAGACGATGCCTAGCATTTGGATTAACAGGAAGCTAGCGCGGCTGTAGTGTAGGGCCGTCGTGCCCCAGGAGAGGGCGAAGACGATCATGAGGTAGAAGAGGACGAAGGTGGAGAGGGAGGCGAGGATGCCTCCTATGAGTGCGCGGGTGTGGTTGCGGAAGACGGTGAAGATGGGGACGGCGACTTGCTCGGAGCGGCGGGCTAGCTCGGCGAAGACGGGGGTTTCCGTGATGGTGAGGCGAACCCAGAGGCCTAGGAGAACGAGGACGGAGGAGGCGAGGAAGGGGAGACGCCAGCCGTAGTTGAAGAACTGCTTGTCGGTGAGGAAGTGAGACAGAAGAAGGAAGGTGGTGCTGGAGAGGGCGAAGCCGATGGGCGCGCCTAGCTGGGGAAACATTCCGTAGAGGGCGCGTTTGTTGGGGGGAGCGTTTTCGACGGCGAGGAGGACTGCGCCACCCCATTCGCCTCCAAGGCCGATGCCCTGGCCGAAGCGGCAGAGGGCGAGGAGGATGGGCGCGGCGATGCCGAGGGTGGCGTAGCCGGGAAGGATGCCGATGATGAAGGTGGAGAGGCCCATGGTGGCGAGGGCGATGACCAGGGTGCGCTTGCGGCCGATGCGGTCGCCGAAGTGTCCGAAGAGGGTGGAGCCGATGGGGCGGGCAATGAAGGCGACGGCGAAGGTGGCGAGCGAGGCGAGGGTGGAGGTGGTGGGGTCGGAGTTGGGAAAGAAGAGTTTGGGAAAGACGAGGACGGCGGCGGTGGCGTAGATGTAGAAGTCGAAGAACTCTACGGAGGTGCCGACGAGGGAGGCGAAGAGGACCTGGCGGGTGGTGTTGATTTGCTTTTGGGTCGTGTTCATGTTGGAGATTGGATGGGGATGGTGGCTCGAGGTTGAATTCTATTTGAATTTGCGGGGGCGGTCATGGGGGTGGTGCATGCAGGGAACTCTGCGGCGTCTGGACCGCGCTGCGCCGGCGATACCAAGTAGAATGTCGCCTATGTCGAACCAGCTTGACTGGCCGGACGATCTTGACGCGTTGAGCGCGGCGTCAGAGTATCACGCACTGTTATTCGAGAACGAGTTTGTGCGCGTACTTGACACGCGGATCCCGCCGGGACAAACGGTTCCACTCCACACCCACCGATGGCCGAGCACTCTGTACATCCTTAGCTGGAGTGACTTCGTACGCAGGGATGAGGAGGGAATAACCGTAGTGGACAGTCGTACTCTCGGGAAAATTCTTCCGGAGAGTGCTGTATGGTCGGGGCCGTTACCGCCTCACACGCTGGAGAATGTCGGCCCCGTGGAATTCCGCGCAATCAGCGTTGAGTTGAAGGGCGCAACGTAGGGCGGGTTGGGGGCAACCGGATCGGCGTTAGAAGTGGCGAAGGCGGGGTGGGGTGTCGGTGTCGGTGCGGGTGGGAATTTCGGTGGGGCGGGGGGCTGCTGGCTTCTCCATGGTCTTTTCGATGGAGCGGCTGACGAGGTCGCGGGAGCCCAGGCCGATGGCGAGCGAGAGGGTGAGGACGATGCCGCCGAAGAGGATGCCGAAGGCTAGCTCGACTACGCCGCCACCGATGTTGAGGTGGTCGAGGGCCATGGCGGCGGAGAGGACAAGGACAAGCCACTTGATGCCGAGGGAGAGGAAGCGGGCGTACTGGAGTTGGGCGTTGACGGCTCCGATGAGGACGGAGCGGGCGAGGAAGCGGGCGAGCAGCGTGCCGACGAGCAGGATGAGGATGGCTCCGGCGATGTGGGCGACGTAGGGGAGAAGGAAGATGGTGTAGCGGGAGTCTTCGGCGTAGGAGGCGTCGAATGCGGAGATGCCGATGGCGATGCCGGCGAGGACCAGCAGCCAGAAGGTGACACGCTGGGCGAGGACGGTGGGGGAGTTGGAGGGCGACCACTCGGTGATGATGCCGGTGGAGCCGGGGGCTTCGCGGGTGGCGAGGCGTTCGTCAAAGCGGACGGCGATGAGCAGGCGGCGGATGAGCGCGGCGAGGCCCCAGCCGATGAGGGCGAAGACGAGGACGGCTAGCAGAAAGGCGAGGATTCCAGGAAGGAAGCTGGCCAGCACCAGGACGATGCGGTGAATGGACTGGTGAAGGGCGGATCCGATTTGCTGACCCAATTGGTGTCCCATGGTGGTGATCCTTTCTGGAGAGAGAAGCTAGTTGTCAGTTCTTAGTTGTCAGTTCTCAGTTTTTAGTTCTCAGTTGTCAGTTCTCAGTTGGGTGGCTTAGGGGTTGAAGCGGTCTGGCCAGCGCCAGCGGGAGACTATGTAGGACTTTTCGTTTTCGAAGGCGGCGGCGGTTAGTTCGATGGCGTGGGTGGCGCGGACGGGGTCGTCGGCTACGAAGCGGAGGTAGGAGGCGACCCAGGCGAAGTAGAGCGGGGTCATGGCGCCGAGGAGGTGGCTGCGGTTGAGGGTGCGGAGGTGGTAGGCGAGGGCGAAGTCGTAGACGATGCGGGCCCAGAGGTCGGGCTCCATGGTGAAGGCGTCGGGCGAGAGCGCGGAAAGTTTTTTGAGGGCGAGGCGCGACTGGGGCGGAAGGACGAGCGACCAGATTTCCTGGAGGTTGTCCTGGGCGAGACGGAAGGTCTCGATCATGGAGTGGATTTCGGGCGAGGCGGCGAGCTCGGCGATGGGGGGCGGGGCGGATGCCTGCAGAGAGGGGAGGGAGATGCCGCGGGCGCGCTGCCAGAAGGAAGACTTGGTTTCGATGTCGTTGAAGAGGGAGCCGGCGATGGAGGTGAAGAGGGCGTTGAAGTCTGCCTGGGTGGCGGGCGGCGGCGGTGTGGGTGGGGCGGCATGGCAGATGACATCGCGGACGGAGAAGCCGGCGGCGGCAGATTCGGCGACGGGCCAGAGGAGGCTGGAGCCTTGATTGAGGGCCATGAGGCGCTGGGTGGTGGCGACGAGGCGCTGGGCGAGGCGGATGGAGATAGCGGCGTCGATGGGGAGGGGAAAGCGAATGTCTGCGCCGAAGAGGGCGCGGGAGAGTGGGTAGAGGAGAGCGGAGTTGACGAGGGCGTCGTTGGGGCCGATGGAAAAGCGGGGGAGAACGAGGTCGACGTTTTTTGTGCGGAGGCAGTCGACGAGGCTGCGGAGGAGGTTGGGGTCGAGGGCGTTGGGAGTGGAGAGGGCGGCGGTGTCGCCACCGAGGAGGATGATGGCGCGGGCGTTGTGCTCGAGGGCGAGCTGGGCGGCGGAGGAGTAGTCGCCGGCGGCGAGAATCCAGCCGACGTCGGAGCGGGCGCTGGTGTAGGGGATGAGATCGAGGGAGGGAAAGTCGGCTGAATTTTCAGGAGCGTGGGCGCAGGCGACGAGAACAGACTCAGAGGGGAAGGCGGAGGCGATGGATTGGAGCGCGTAGGGGAGAGCGTCGGGCGCGAGCGCAGGGAGGCAGATGAGGAGTTCCGCGGTGGAGCGTTGGGCGGGCGCGAGGGTGGGGCTGGTGTCCGGGTGAGGGGTGGGCTGCGTGGCGTCGGCGGTGAGAGGGCTGGTGGACATGGGAGAGTGGGGCAGTGCTGCGGAATTTTATCCTGAGACGATTATGCGCCGTTGCGCGCGATGGCGAGAAGGCCCTCTAGAGGGATGACGAGCCAGGTGGGGCGATTGTTGAGCTCATAGAGAAGTTCGTAGGAGGCCTTCTCGAGGAGCAGCGCGTTGATAGCGGTGGTGGTGTCGTGGGGGAGGAGCGCGGGGTTGGTCGCGATGGTGGCGGTGTATTGGTCGAGGAAGGCGGAGGTGACGGCGGTCTCCCATGCGGAGGCCCAGTGGGTTAGGTTTGTGGCGTTGGCGGGTGCGCGTTCGATGGCGGTTTGGAGGGCGGTGCGGGCTGCGTAGCTGAAGCTGCGGAGCATGCCGGCGACGTCGCGGAGGGGTGATTGTTTGCGGCGGCGGTCAGAGAGGGAGCGGGCGGGTTCGCCTTCGAAGTCGATGATGAGGAAGTCGGCGGCGGTTTTGGATTGGGTGCGGAGGATTTGGCCGAGGTGATAGTCGCCGTGGATGCGGATGCGTTGGCCGAAGCGCGCAGGGTCGCCGGTGAGGGAGGCGATGCGGGCGAGGAGGTCGGCGCGATGGGAGAGGAGCTCGGTGGCGAGGGCGGTGATTTCGGGGGTGAGGTTGGTGGAGGGCTTGGTGGTGGCGGACTGTAGGGCGTCGAGGGCGGCGGTGACTTGCTGGTGGATGCGCTGGCGGTCGTTGGCGAGGTCTTCGGGGGTGGTGGGTGCGGCGGTAAAGGCTTCGTTGTCAGTGGGGGTGGCTAGCGCGAGGTGAAGCTCGGCGGTGCGCTGGCCTAGGAGGGCGGCGGCGTTGAGATAGTCGAGGGCGTGCTCGCGGATGGCTTCGGGAGTTGGTGTGGGGAGGGTTGCGATTTGCTGGAAGAAGCGGTCGAGGTCGGTGAGGGTCCAGGCCCAGCCGTCGCCGATGTTGGGGGCGAAGGCCTGGAGGAAGGCGAGGGTGGTGTTGTCGGAGGTGAGGTGGAGGTCGGCGAGGTAGGCGGGGATGTGATCGAAGTGCGCGACCTCGGTGAGGAAGCGGCCGATTTCTACGTCGGGATTTTCGCCGGTGGCAACGCGGCGGAAAATCTTGAGGATGGCGAGGTCGTCGTAGAGGATGCTGGTGTTGGATTGCTCGGCGGAAGCGAGGCGGGAGGGGACGTCGGTGAGGCGGGCGGGGTCGAGTGCGGCGGAACGAGCGGCGGTGATGTTGGGGAGCGTGTTAACCGGAAGCTGTGGTGAGTCACCCACCTTAGTCGATGATGAAGCTATCGACGAAGATGGGGCACCCGGATTTGTGGCGGGTTCGGCGGTAATAAGTTTGAGCAGGGCGGCGCGGAAGGTGGGGCTGGCGGAGGCGTCGATGAGCGCGGCGTTGTCGAGGGTGGTGATGATGGCGTTGGGTGTGGAGGTCTGGATGGCGGCGGCGTCGGCTTCGGTGGCGAGGGCGAGAGGGAGCTGGTAGAGGTCGGTGGTGGAGTCGGTGTAGGTGATTTCGACGAGGGCGATGAGCGAGGAGGCGTCGATGGAGGTGGTGGAGGCGATGCGCGTGGAACGGATGGTGCGGGATTTGCCACCGAACCAGCGCTGCTTCGCGATGTAGGCGGGGAGGGCGGTGTCGAGGTTGGCGCCGAAGTCTTTGAGGACGGAGATGAGAGTGCGTGGTGTCTCCGGGGTGACGGGAGCTGCGGGTGTGGCAGCGGATTCGTGGAGGAGGTCGACGATGGGATCGGGGGGGCGCGGGGCGGCGGGTTGGAGCTCGAGCCAGAAGAAGCTGTAGGGGGCGAGTGTGATGGCGTAGGGCGCTTCGTTGACGATGGGGAAGGGGACGTAGCCGAGCATTTCTACGGGCTGGCGGCCGGTGTATTTGCTGAGGTCGAGCTGCACGGGTTGGGCGAAGCGGGAGAGATTGGCTACGCAGAGAACGGTTTCAGAATGTCCGTCTTCGCCTGTGTATTCGCGGATGTAGGCGAGGACTTTACGATTTTCGGGGTGGAGAAATTCGAGGGTGCCGCGGCCGAAGACCTGGAAGATTTTGCGCAGCGCGATCATGTTGCGCGTCCAGTGGAGGAGCGAGGACGCGTCACTTTGCTGGGCTTCTACGTTGATGGCTTGATAGCCCCAGATGGGGTCCATGATGACGGGGAAGTAGAGCTTGGCGGGGACGGCTTTGCTGAAGCCGGCGTTGCGATCGGAGTTCCACTGCATGGGGGTGCGGACGCCGTTGCGATCGCCGAGATAGATGTTGTCGCCCATGCCGATTTCGTCGCCGTAGTACATGATGGGCGTGCCAGGGAAGGAGAGCAGGAGGGAATTTAAGAGCTCGATGCGGCGGCGGTTGTTGTCGACGAGCGGGGCGAGGCGGCGGCGGATGCCGACGTTGATGCGCATGCGGGTGTCGGCGGCGTAGGCGAGGTTCATGTAGTCGCGCTCGTCGTCGGTGACCATCTCGAGGGTAAGCTCGTCGTGATTGCGGAGGAAGAGGCCCCACTGGCAGTTGTCGGGGATGGCGGGGGTTTGCGCCATGATGTCGGTGATGGGGAGACGGTCTTCCTGGCGGAGCGCCATGTAGATGCGCGGCATGAGGGGGAAGTGGAAGGCCATGTTGCACTCGTCGCCATCGCCGAAGTAGGGGCGGACGTCGGCGGGCCACATGTTGGCTTCAGCGAGGACGAGGCGGTTTTCGTATTCGGCGTCGATGACGGCGCGGATTTCTTTGATCTTGACGTGGGTCTCGGGCACATTCTCGCAAGAAGTTCCGTCGCGTTCGATGAGGTAGGGGATCGCGTCGAGACGGAGGCCGTCGACGCCCATGTCCATCCAGAAGCGCATGGCGTTGAGGACTTCTTCCATGACGCGGGGATTGTCGAAGTTGAGGTCGGGCTGGTGGGAGAAGAAGCGATGCCAGTAGTACTGCTGGGCGACGTCGTCCCAGGTCCAGTTGGACTTTTCGGTGTCGGTGAAGATGATGCGGACGCCGTCGAATTTTTTGTCGGTGTCGGACCAGACGTACATGTTGCGGTCGGGAGAATCTTTGGGGGCGAGGCGGGCGCGCTTGAACCAGGGGTGTTGATCGGAGGTGTGGTTGATGACGAGCTCGATCATGACCTGCATGTTGCGGGCGTGGGCTTCGTTGAGGAACTCCTGGAAGTCGGCGATGGTGCCGTAAGAGGGATTGACGTTGACGTAGTCGGCGATGTCGTAGCCGTCGTCGCGGAGTGGGGAGGGGAAAAAGGGGAGGAGCCAGAGGCAGGTGACGCCGAGTTCCTGGAGGTAGTCGAGTTTGGAGATGAGGCCCTGGAAGTCGCCGATGCCGTCGGCGTTGGAGTCGGCGAAGGCGCGCACGTGGATCTCGTAGATGATGGCGTCTTTGAACCAGAGAGGGTCGGTGGCGCTGCTGGGCTTCTTCACGTGCGGGTTGCCTCTTGGGTGGTTGGCATCTGGGGGGTTGGATGCGGAGCCGGGGGACGTGGGTGGCTGTGAGTTCGAGTATGCGCTTTCAGGTGCGGACGATGCGGAAGATGTGGGCGGTGGCGGTCGGTGTTAGAGAGACGTAGTTGGTGGGTCCGTGCCAGGTGTAGCGGGCTTGGGTGAGGAGGTCTTCTACGGTGTAGGTGGCGTCCCAGGGGAGGTTTAGTTTGTCGAGGGCTAGGGTGACCATCGCGGACTGGGTGTTGATGGGGTCCAGGTTCACGGCTACTAGGATTGTGTTGGTTTGGTCGGCGGTGAGCGGGTCCACAAACGACTTGGAATAGACGAGGAGGTTGTCGTTGGGGGCGGTGTGGAAGTGGAGGTTTTCGTTGCGCTGGAGGGCGGGGTTGTTGCGACGGATGTGGTTGAGGTCGGCGATGAGCGGGGCGATGGAGTTGGGGTCGGTGCGGTCCCAGGTGCGGAGCTGATACTTTTCGCTGTCGAGATATTCTTCGCTAGCGGTCTTGCCGGGGGATGGTTTTGCTGGGCGTCCTTCTAGCAATTCGTAGGCTGGGCCGTAGATGCCGTAGTTCGCGCTGAGCGTGGTGGCCAGGATGATGCGCTGTTGGAAGATGGCGCGGCGGGGGGCGAGGTCGGCAATTTGGAATTGCGCGTGGAGGATGTCGGGGGTGTTGGGCCAGACGTTGGGGCGGAAGAAATCGGAGACGGGTGGGTTGCAGATTTCGGTGAAGTATTCGATGAGGTCGGCCTTGGTGTTGCGCCAGGTGAAGTAGGTGTAGGACTGGGTGAAGCCGGCCTTGGCGAGCGAGTACATGACGTGGGGGCGGGTGAAGGCTTCGGCTAGGAAGAGGGCGTCGGGCGTGGACTTTTGGATTTCGGCGATGCACCACTGCCAGAAGGGGAGGGCCTTGGTGTGGGGGTTGTCGACGCGGAAGACGCGGACGCCGCGGTCGATCCAGAAGCTGAAGACGCCGTGGAGAGCGTCCCAGAGGCCGCGCCAGTCGGGGGATTCGAAGTTGAGGGGATAGATGTCCTGATATTTCTTGGGGGGATTTTCGGCGTACTGGATGGTGCCGTCGGGACGGTGCGAGAACCAGGAGGGATGCTCGGTGACCCAGGGGTGGTCGGGGCTGCATTGGAAGGCGATGTCGAGGGCGATGTCGATGCTGTGGTCGCGGGCGGTTTGGACTAGGGCGTCGAAGTCGGCGAAGGTGCCGAGGGCGGGGAGGATGGCGGTGTGGCCGCCTTCTTCAGAGCCAATAGCCCAGGGACTGCCGACGTCGTTGGGCTCGGGAGTGGTGGAGTTGTTGCGGCCTTTGCGGAAGGCGTGGCCGATGGGATGGATGGGCGGCATGTAGAGAACGTCGAAGCCCATGGAGGCGATTTCAGGGACGCGGGTGGCTACATCGCGGAGGGTGCCGTGTGTGCCTGCTGCGCCGGCGCTGCGGGGGAAGAGTTCGTACCAGGAGGAGAAGCGGGCGCGCTCGCGGTCGATCCAGAGAGGGAGATCGGGGGTGTGCTTGGTGGCGAAACTGAAGTCGGGATATTTCGCGACGAGAGCGATGAAGTTGGGGGTGATGGGGTCGTCGTAGGTGGGGAGGTTCTTGTCGGCGAGGGTGCGGAGATGGGTGGCGGCGGCGGCGAGTTTCTTTGCGTCGGTACCTTTGGCGCGGGAGGCTGCGGCGTCGAAGTGATTGGCGCCGATGCGGAGAGCTAGTGGGATGTCTTGCGCGGATTCGGTTTGGGCGGCGAGGCGTTTGTCGAGGTCGTGGACCCAGGTGTCGAAGTGGTCGATCCAGGCTTCGATGGTGAAGTACCAGAGGCCGAGTTTGGAGGGGTCGTCGGGGGAGCCGGCGGTGAAGGTGGCGGTCCAGCGATCGTTGTTGATTTCGGTGAAGGGGACGGAGCTCCACTTGCGCTGCGAGGCGTGGCGATAGAGAAGGCGCGCGGCTACGTGATCGTGGCCATCACCGAAGATGGCGGCGGTGACCTCGACTTGATCGCCGAGGATGCGCTTGGCGGGATAGCGGCCGTCGTTGACGGATGGCTGGATCTCTTCGATGATGATGCGCTTGCGGCCTTCGCTGGGTTTCATGCGCGGTGCAACTCCTTTGTCATCTGTAGTGATGGTATTCGATGTGGCTTGTGTGACGACGTTGGGAGGCGGATGTGCATCCAAAGGTAATCAGCGTCGAAGTACTCGGTAGAGGGTGCTAGCGATCCCATCGTCCCGTTTGGTCTCTGTTTGGAGGGATGCGGTGAGGGTGGGACTGGTTGTAGAAACGCTGTGGAAGACGGGATGACTGGCGTGAAGAATTGTTGGTTTATTTTTTAGGGATTTTGGAGGAGCCAGTGCTCGCAGGACTATTCGGCAAGGACAAGAAGAAGCTGCCGTTGCATGGCGCGCGGATTGAAGACTACGCCTTGATTGGGGATTGCGAGACGGCGGCCCTGGTGAGCCGCGATGGGTCGATCGACTGGTTGTGCTGGCCGAACTTTTCTTCGGCTGCTTGTTTTGCAGCGCTGCTGGGGACAGCCGAGAACGGGTTCTGGAGGATTCGTCCGGTTGAGGATTTGGTGGAGGTGCGGCGGCGGTATCAGCCGGGGACGATGATCGTCGAGACCACGTTCGTTACTGAGCGGGGAGAAGTTTGTCTGACGGATTTTATGCCGCCGCGGGGAAAGCATTCGGATGTAGTGCGGATGGTGCACGGGGTGCGTGGCCGGGTGAAGATGCACATGGACATGGTGCTGCGATTTGATTATGGGTTGACGGTGCCGTGGGTGACCAAGCATGGAGACGAGTTGCATGCGATTGCGGGTCCGGACCTGGCGGTGCTGCGCAGTCAGTGCATTAGCGGGAGGCCGGTGGAGCTGGTCGGCGAGGACATGAAGACGGTGAGTGACTTTGTGCTGCGCAAGGGAGATAAAGTTTGTTTCACGCTGACGTATGGGAATTCGTTCGAAGCTGTGCCTGATCCGATCTCTGCGGAAGACGCGTTGAAGGACACGCACGATTATTGGTGTGAGTGGTCGGACCGCTCCTCGTACAAGGGGCAATATGCGGAGACGGTGCAGCGCAGCCTGATGACGCTTAAGGCGATGACGTATCGGCCAACGGGAGGAGTGGTGGCGGCGGCGACGGCGGGATTGCCAGAGCGGATTGGCGGAGAGAGGAACTGGGATTATCGGTATTGCTGGCTGCGGGATACGGCGTTCACGCTGCTGATCCTGATGCGTGCGGGATACACAGAGGAGGCGGTGGCGTGGAGGCTATGGCTGCTGCGTGCGGTTGCAGGATCGCCGGGACAGGTGCAGAGCCTGTATGGCATCCGCGGGGAGAGGCGGTTGCCGGAGTGGGAGTTGGATTGGCTGCCGGGCTATGAGAACTCGAAGCCGGTACGCATTGGGAATGCGGCGAGCGAGCAATTTCAGCTGGACGTGTATGGCGAGGTTTCGGTGGCGCTGAGTAGAACACCGGAGGCGGAGAATGAACTGCGCAGCTCGTCGATGCAGCTGGAGGCGGCGTTGATCGATCATCTTTGCCATGTGTGGCCGCAGCCGGATGATGGGATTTGGGAGACGCGCGGTGGGGCAAAGCATTTTGTGCATAGCAAGGTGATGGCGTGGATGGCGCTGGACCGGGCGGTGAAGCGGCACGAGCACTTTGATGGGGTCGGCGATGTGAAGCGCTGGCGCAAGAATCGCGATTTACTGCACAAGGAGATTTGCGCGAAGGGGTTCAACAAGAAGTTGAACTCGTTTACGCAGAGTTATGGATCGACGGCGCTGGATGCGTCGTGTCTGCGGTTGGCGCTGGTGGGATTTCTGCCGATGGACGATCCGCGCATTGTGGGGACGATCGAAGCGATTCAGAAAGGTTTGATGAAGGATGGGCTGGTTCAGCGGTATGATCCGGGAAAGAGTTCGGACGGGCTCAAGGGCGGCGAGGGAACGTTCCTGGCGTGCAGCTTCTGGATGGTGACCTGCTTGTGGCTGATTGATCGCAAGCAGGAGGCGACGGAGATGTTTGATCGGCTGCTGGCGCTGCGCAATGATGTGGGCCTGCTGAGCGAAGAGTACGATGTGCAGGATAAGCGCATGCTGGGAAATTTCCCTCAGGCACTATCGCATATTGCTCTAACGCATACAGCGTTTACGCTTTCGGGCCAATGGACACCGGAGCCCTACAGCGTGAAGGCGTGATGCAGCGCTGCGATGGGTGCAACCTGACACTCGTCTTTCCGAGTCTATTGATTAACAGAATTAACTTCATCCATGATGCGAGGAGCAGATAAGGTATGAGGCGTGTACCGGGTTCGACTTATCGTCTGCAATTGCATCGAGAGTTTACGTTCGACGATGCTGCGGCGATTGTGGAGTATTTGAAAACGCTTGGAGTGACGCACGTGTACTGCTCGCCGTATCTGCAGGCGGCGCCGGGAAGCATGCACGGCTATGACGTGGTGGACCATCGCAGGGTGAATGAAGAATTGGGTGGCGGGGCGGCGCATGAGCGCTTCTGTAAACGGCTGGAGAAGTTTGGGCTGGGGCAGGTGCTGGACATTGTTCCGAATCACATGAGCCTGGGCGCGGAGAATAAGTACTGGTGGGATGTGCTGGAGAATGGCACGAACAGCCGCTATGCGAGCTTCTTTGATATTGATTGGAACTCGAGTGAAGAGCGGCTGCGCGACAAGGTGCTGGTGCCGGTGCTGGCGGAGCAGTACGGACGGGCGTTGAGTGCAGGGAAAGTGGTGGTGAAGCGCAAGGGTGCGCGCTTTACGGTGGAGGCTGCGGGGCAGACGTTTCCGGTGTCGCCGGCAAGTTTGTCGATGATTTTGGGAAAGGCCGCGGAGTATGCAAAGAGTGATGCGCTGAACTTTGTGAGTGCGAGCTTTTCGCGATTGCCGTCGCCGGACTTCTGGGATCGGCGGACGATCCTGGCGCGGCATCGGGACAAGAGGGTGCTGGTTGGGTTGCTGGACCGGCTGTGCCGCGAGGAGGCGGAGGTATCGGACGCGATTGACCGCGTGGTGCGCGAGGTGAATGGCAGCATCGATGCACTGGACGAGTTTCTGTCGCAGCAGTTTTATCGGCTGGCGTATTGGAGGACAGCCGATCAGCAGTTGGGGTATCGGCGATTCTTTGATGTGAATACGCTGATTGGGCTGAGAGTGGAGCGCGAGTTTGTATTTGACGAGACGCATGCGCTGATTTTGAAGTGGCTGAAGGAAGGTTTACTGGATGGCGTGCGGGTGGATCATCCGGATGGGTTGCGGGATCCGAAGCAGTATTTCGAGAGGTTGCGGGAGCGGGCACCGGAGGCTTGGATTGTCGGGGAGAAGATCCTGGAGCCGGGCGAGTGGCTGCGCGAAGTTTGGCCAATTGAGGGAACGAGCGGGTACGACTTCCTGAACATGGCGCTGGGTGTGCTGGTGAATCGCGATGGGCTGAAGAAGCTGGGCGAGCACTACACGGCGTTCACGGGGGACGATTCGGATTTTCCGGGCGTGGCGCACGACAAGAAGATTGCGGTGGAGCAGGAGGGGCTGGGCAGCGATGTGAATCGACTAACGACGCTGTTCGTGGACATTTGCGAGAGCAATCGCGACCAGCGAGACTTTACTCGCGCGGAGGTTCGGCGCGCGATACGTGAAGTGGCAGCTTGCTTCTCGATCTATCGGACGTACGTGGTGCCGGAACGAAATGAGATTGCGGAAGAGGACCGCAGGCGGATTCGGCGGGCTATCGAGAGCGCGAAGGCGAATCGTGCGGACATTGATGGCGGGCTGTTTGATTTCATGCGCGATGTGCTGACGCTGAGGGTGATTGGAAAAATCGAAACGGAATTCGTCAATCGCTTTCAGCAGTTCACCGCGCCGGTGATGGCCAAGGGTGTGGAGGACACGGCGTACTACTGCTGGAACCGGCTGGCGGCGATGAACGAGGTGGGCGGAGATCCTGATTGCGATGGATTCACGCTGCAGCATTTCCATGACTATCAAGTGAGGATGCAGCAGACGTTTCCGATGACGATGACGGCGTTGAGTACGCACGATACGAAGCGCAGCGATGATGTGCGGGCTCGGATGATTGTGCTCACCGAGATGCCGGACGCGTTTGCAGAGGCGGTGCGGCGGTGGAGCGCGCATAACGCAAAGTTTAGAAGTGGCGATCAGATTGACACTGGCACGGAATGGTTTTTGTACCAGACGCTGGTGGGCGCGTGGCCGATCAGCACGGAGCGGCTGCGGGAGTATATGCAGAAGGCGATGCGGGAAGCGAAGGTGCGAACGAGTTGGGTTGCGAATAATGCGGAGTATGAGAGCGCGTTGCAGGAGTACATCGATGCGATTCTTGAGGACACGGAGTTCGTGACGGAATTGGAGACGTTTGTTGAGGGGATTGCTACGGCAGGGCGCGTGAACTCGCTAGCGCAGACGCTGATGAAGTACACGGCTCCGGGGGTTCCTGATATGTATCAGGGCGGGGAGCTGTGGGATTTTTCACTGGTGGATCCGGACAATCGGCGGCCGGTGGATTATGAGCGGCGGAGGACGTTGCTGAAGGAGATGCAGTCGTTGGTTGTAGAGCAGGTGATGGAGCGTAGCGACGAAGGGATGCCAAAGCTTTGGGTGGTGCATAAGACACTGCTGCTGCGCAAGGCTCATCCGGATTGGTTTGGGCCGGCGGCGGAGTATGGGTCGTTGCCGGCGGAAGGTGCGGAGAGTGAACGGGTGATTGCGTATCGGCGCGGAGAGCGGGTGGTGACGGTGGTGCCGCGGTGGTCGCATGAGGCGAAGGTGTGGGGCGAGACGGCGGTAGAGATTCCGGAAGGGCGATGGAAGTGTCGACTGACGGGCGCGGAGATTGAGGGCGGGCGGGTGTTGGTGGGAGGGCTGCTTAAGGCGTTCCCGGTGGCGTTGTTGACTCGCGAAGGCTGAGCGGTGGGCGAAGAGAAAATTAATCGAGAGAGGGTTGGGATGCACAAGTTTGGGGTTTGGGCTCCGCGGGCGAAGAAGATGTCGTTGAACTGGCGCGACCAAGTGTTGGCGATGAATGGGCCGAACAAGCGAGGCTGGTGGACGCTCGTGGTGGACGGTGCAGAGTGCGGCGATGAGTATGCGTTCACGATCGATGATGATCCGACCTGCTATCCGGACCCGCGTAGTTTACGGCAGGGGGATGGCGTGCACGGGCCTTCGCGGCTTTACGACCACTCTGAGTTTCAGTGGCATGACCAGCTATGGCGCGGTGCGCCGAAGACGGGCGCGGTGTTGTATGAGCTGCACATTGGGACGTTCAGCGAGGCTGGAACGTTTGATGGAGCAATTGAGCACCTGGATTATCTTGCGGAGTTGGGTGTGACGCATATTGAGTTGATGCCGGTGGCGGAGTTTGCGGGGGAACGTGGCTGGGGATATGACGGGGTGGCGTTGTTTGCGACGCATGAACCGTATGGCGGGCCGGATGGGTTGAAGCGATTTGTGGATGCGTGCCATTCGCGCGGGCTGAGTGTGATTCTGGATGTGGTGTACAACCACTTTGGGCCGGTGGGGAATTATGCGAACAAGTTTGGGCCGTATCTGACGGCTAGGCACAAGACGCCGTGGGGCGATGCGGTGAATCTGGACGAGGGTGGAAGCGATGAGGTGCGGCGGTTCTTCGTCGACAATGCGCTGATGTGGCTGAAGGATTATCACTGCGATGGATTGCGGTTCGATGCAGTGCATGAATATATCGATCGCTCGGCGGTGCATTTTATGGAGCAGTTGTCGACCGAGGTGGAGCGGTTGAGTTCGACCGTGGGACGCGAGTTTTATCTGATTGCGGAGAGCGATCTGAATGATCCGCGGGTGATCCGGCCACGCGAGGCACATGGATATGGGATGGATTCGCAGTGGAGCGATGACTTCCATCATGCGCTGTTTTCGCTGCTGTACACGAAGGAGATGGATCGGGGGTACTACGGAGATTTCGGGAAGTTGTCAGATTTGCATAAGGCGTTGAAGCACGCATATGTGTATGACGGACAGTACTCGAGTTACCGGAAGAGCAAGCATGGCAGATTGGCGGAGGGTTTGTCCGCGCATCACTTTGTGCACTTCGACCAGAACCATGACCAGGTGGGGAATCGGGCAAAGGGGGAACGGCTGGAACAGCTTTGCGGTTTGGATGCTGCGAAGGTGGCGATTGGATTGGTGTTGATGGCGCCGTATATGCCCATGTTGTTTATGGGCGAGGAGTTTGCTGCTTCGTCACCGTTTCAATATTTTGCGGACCATGAAGATGACGAGATGCGGAAGTTGGTGGCGGAGGGGCGGAAGCGCGACTTTGCGGTGTTTGGATTTGGTGATGACGTGCCGAATCCGGAGGAGATCGAGACATTCCAGCGGTCGAAGTTGAATTGGAGTGAGATTGGCGAGGGCAAGCATGCGGAGATGTTGGCATGGACGAAGTCGCTGATCAAACTGCGGCGATGCACGGTGGCGTTGAATGATGGAAGCATGCAGCATCTGCTGGTGTCGAGTGACGATGCGCGGCGGACGCTGGTGATGGTGAGGGATGAGGCGCGGGTCGTGGTGAACCTGGGTGGGGAGGCTTACGCGTTCGATTTGCTGGAGGGGGAAAAGCTGACGCTGGTGTCGCGCGATGGGTTGGCGGTTGCGGATGGGAAGCTTGAGCTGCCGGGGATGACGTTGGCGGTGCTGATGTCTACGACGGAGGAAGCGGAAGACCGCGAGGTGCATTGAGGCAGTTGAGTTTGGCTGGGCTGCGATAATGGCGACATCAACGACAGGGGGATGAGGTGTCGATTAAGACGATCAGTAGTCGCGAGGTGTATCGGAATCCGTGGTGCAGGGTGCGCGAGGATGAGATTGAGCGGAGTGATGGGACGCGTGGAATTTATGGGGTGATGGATAAAGATCCAGCATGCATTGTGATTCCGTTGGAGAGAACCGAAGAAGGTGAGTTTGTGTGGCTGGTGCGACAGTATCGGTACACGGTGGGTGGGACGTATTTTGAGTTGCCGCAGGGTGGGTGGGAGACCGCGGAGGTGAATGCGGAGGAGTTGGCTCGGGGGGAGCTGGCGGAAGAGACGGGGTTGCGTGTGGAGACGATGACTCCGCTAGCGGATTTGTGGATTGCTTATGGGGCGATGCGGCAGATTCATCATGTGTATCTGGCCGAGGGTCTGACGCCGGGAGAGACTGCGCGCGATCCGGAAGAGGATGATATGACCGTGCATCGCGTGGCGGTGAGTGAGTTTGAGGCGATGCTGCTGGATGGGCGCGTGATGGATAACTGCACGGCGGCGGCGTGGGGTGTGTATCGGGTGTGGGAGAAGAGCAGGGGATAGGAGATAGAGGATTAGGGCGGTTGGTGTAGGCTGGGCTCATTGTGGGTGAAATGAGGAGCGCAATGGTTTGAAGCGGATGGTGTGGCTGGGGTTGGTGGTGGGGTGTGTGGGTGTAGTGCGGGCGCAGGAAAAGGTTGAGCCGGTGCAGCACGAGTTCGTGATTAAGAACTTCAAGACCGAGAGTGGTGTAGTTTTGCCCGAGGCGAAGATTGTGTATGGCACGTATGGGAAGCTGGATGCCGCGGGAGATAATGCTGTGCTGCTGCCGTCGCACTATATGGCGGAGATGCATGGGTATGGCTGGTTGATTGGGGAGGGTGGGATTGCGAAGGGAAAAGCGCTCGATCCGACGAAGTTATTTCTGGTGACGAGTGAGCTGTTTGGGAATGGGCGATCGAGCTCGCCTAGCAATACGCCGGAGCCTTTTCATGGACCGCGGTTTCCGGTGATGACGATCCGGGACAACGTGAACGCTGTGCACCAGATGCTGACGGAACAACTTGGGGTGAAGCATCTGCGGGCCGTGAT
>Ga0302313_10000619_pt1 | contig 30535 bp, 32 predicted proteins | sample III_Palsa_N2_2_FD_200454 | JGI IMG/M metagenome (GOLD analysis project Ga0302313, IMG submission 200454) | Peat permafrost microbial communities from Stordalen Mire near Abisko, Sweden - III_Palsa_N2_2 | ecosystem: Environmental > Terrestrial > Soil > Palsa > Peat permafrost | place: Sweden...
TTGACCGCTGCACGTCAGGCACGACAGTCGCTATCGCTGATCTTTCTCGATCTGGACCACTTCAAGGTCGTCAACGATCTCCATGGACATCTCATCGGAGATGCCTGCCTGCGCATCGTGGCCGAACGCATCCAGTCCGAACTGCGGCCGGGGGATATCCTGGCACGCTGGGGCGGCGAGGAATTCGTGGTGTTGCTGCTCCATACCGGACGGGACGAGGCCGAGACCATTGGTGAACGCATCCGTTGCCGTGTCGACTCCAACACCATCCAGGCTGGCGGCGAGTCGGTCAAGCTGACGGTTAGTCTGGGCATTTCCGGTTTCGCAGGCGCAGGGCCGGAATCGCCCGAACAGCTGATCGAACAAGCAGACGCCGCGCTGTATCGCGCCAAGTCAGATGGCCGCAACTGTCTTGTCGTGCATCCGACGTTCGCCGCGACGGCTTGAGGTCGATACGTTTGGCGTTATGCCGAAAGCGGTAGTTTGAACGAACCAGGCAGCAGCGCTCCCACGGTGGTCTCCTGCAGGTTCCCGCGCAGATTGCCCAGCACGACTGGCATCGCCTCATCACACAGTTCGGCCATCACCTGGCGGCAGGCGCCACAGGGACTGACTGGCCCGGTGGTATTGGCGATCACCGCCAGTGCGGCGAAATCGCCGGGTTTGCAGCCGGCCGCGACCGCGCTGAACAGCGCAGTGCGCTCGGCACAGTTGCACAGGCCGTAGGCGGCGTTCTCCACATTGCAGCCGCTGAACTGGCGGCCATCATGGGTCAGCACGGCGGCGCCGACCTGGAAGTGCGAATACGGTGCATAGGCCCGTTCGCGCGCGTCGCGCGCCAGTGCCAGCAAGTCATCGAATGTGTTCGGGGATACGGACATCGGGATCTCCAGCAATGACCCCGTGCAGCGCCTGTGGCTCGTGCCGGCGGGCCAGCTTACCCTTTTGGCCTTGGTCGGATCAAAACCTTGGCCTCGAGTCCCGCTAAGATGTCCAAACCACTTGAAGGGGGTTGCACCATGCCGATCACCGTAGCCGCTTTGCGTGAGACCGCTGCCGGGGAACGGCGCGTGGCGATCACACCGGAGATGGCGAAGAAGCTGCGAGGCAAGGGCCTGCGCGTCTTGCTGGAACACGATGCCGGTCGTACCGCCGGTTTTCCTGACAGCAGTTATGCCGAGGCCGAGTTTGCCGATGCCGCCAGCGTGCTGGCGCAAGCCGACCTGCTTGCCTGTGTATTGCCACCGGCTGACACGGTGTTCGCCGGTTTGCGCGAAGGCAGCGTGGTGGTCGGGCAACTGCGCCCGTATGGTGCGGCCGAGCGCGTCGCCGCACTCACCGCACACAAGCTGACCGCGTTTTCGCTGGAGCTGCTGCCGCGCACCACCCGTGCACAGGCGATGGACGTGCTGAGCTCGCAGGCGGCGGTGGCCGGTTACCGCGCCATGCTGATTGCCGCCGAGGCTTCACCGAAATTCTTTCCGATGCTGACCACCGCCGCCGGGACGATTCGTCCGTCCAAGGTGCTGGTGATCGGTGCCGGCGTGGCCGGCCTGCAGGCGATCGCCACGGCGCGCCGGCTCGGCGCACAGATCGAAGGTTATGACGTGCGTCCGGAAACCCGTGAACAAGTTGAATCGCTGGGTGCGAAGTTTCTTGAGCTCGGCGTCAGCGCCGCCGGCAGCGGCGGCTATGCGCGTGAGCTGTCAGCAGAGGAACGCGCTGCGCAGCAGCAGGCGCTGGCCGAACACCTGAAATCGATCGACGTGATCGTCACCACGGCGGCAGTGCCGGGGCGGCCGGCGCCGAAAATCCTCACGGCAGCCATGGTCGATGGCATGAAGCCGGGTACCCTGATCGTCGATCTGGCCGCCGAAGGTGGCGGCAACTGCGAGCTGACCCGGCCAGGCGAGCGGGTCGAGCATGGCGGGGTGACGATCCTGGGGCCGCTGAACCTGCCCGCCGGCGCACCGCTGCATGCGTCGGAAATGTATGCGCGCAACGTGTTCAATTTCGTCGAACTGCTGGTTCACGATGGCGCGTTGCAGCCTGACTTCAACGACGAGCTGGTCGCCAAGAGCTGCCTGAGCCACGCCGGCGAGACCCGCTTCAGCGGCGGTTGAGCGGTTGCATCGAATCACCCCGCGCAAGGCGGGGTGATTCGATGTGTGGTGTGCGGGTCAGCGTCCGCCGGGCGGCGGCCCGTTGTGACCGGACTGCTTCATCCACTGCAGGCGTTTCGCAGGAGGGATGGCGTGCCATTGCTTGATCAACTGCTCACGCTGTTGCGGCGGCAGCTGTTGAAAGCGTTCAAATGCGGCGTGCAGCTTCGCGCGCTGTTGCGGCGGCAGTTGCTGGAACTGGCGGCGGTTTTCGCGCGTCTGCTTGCGCTCCTGCGGGGTCATCAGCTGCCAGCGGGCGATGCGCTCGCGGATTTCTTCCCGTTGTCTCGGTGGCAAGGTAGTCCACTGCTCGGCGCGCTTCAGCATGGTGGCCTGCCGGCGCGGTGGCATGGTGTCCCACTTGTCCTGCAACGGCGACAGAACATCGCGCTGTGCCGGATCGAGGCTGTTCCACGGCCGCGGTGGTGGTACATCCTGCGCGCGTGCGGGCGCGGCAGCGATGCTGCCGAGGAGCAGCGCAGCGAATACCAGCGGCAGGATCGAGAGGCGGAATCTAATCATGTCTCAGCGATTTGCCGGCTGACTGTTCTGATCGTTCTGACTGTTGTTGGCAGCCAGCCAGCCATAGAAATCCAGATTCTGGTAGAGGTTCGGATCGGTCTTGTCGGCATCAGGCGGCAGCTCGTTGTCCACTTCGGCGCTTTGCTCGGGCGCATTGATGGCCTGGTCCGCTGGCGCCGCGCCGTGGCGCGGCAACGGCTGCCATACCATCAAGGCAGCCAGTGCGATCGCTGCGAATGCGCCGGTCGGAATCAGCCAGCGGGCGGTATGGTGCTGCGGCGCCTGGGCGGCAGCCAGCGCGTGTCGCCGCGCCGCGCGCAGCCGACCGGCAGTGACGGGGTCGATGCGCTGGGCGGCCTCGTGATAGAGCTCGCGGGCGCGTTGTTCGAGTGGTTTGTTGTGCCGGTTGTCAGACCGGTTTTTATCGGACGAGGTCATCGCCAGTCCTCCAGTAGATCGCGCAGATGATGCATCGCGCGTGACAGATGGGTTTTCACGCTGCCTTCGGAGCAGCCCATGGCCAGCGCGGTTTCCGCCACGTCCAGCCCTTCCAGCATGCGCAACATGAAGGCCTCGCGCTGGCGCTGTGGCAGCTGCCTGACTGCGGTGGCCATGTCGGCATACGACTGCGCGTCATGCAGTCGGTCGAGCGGGCCCGGACCCTGGTCGGCGGGTTCCCACGCGGGCAACTCGTCACCGTCGTCATCGCGGCCCCCGCTGAGCCAGCCCACCACGATCGAGCGCACTTTGCGGCGGCGCTGCAGATCGACAATGCGCCGGCGCAGGATGCCCCAGAACAGCGGTGGCCATTCCGTGGCGGGTTTGTCACGGTAATGCTTGACCAGCCTGAGCATGGCGTCCTGCACCGCATCCATGGCGTCCTCCCGATGGCGCAGTTGCAGCTCGGCCATGCGAAAGGCGCGTCGTTCCACCTGCGCCAGGAATGCGTCCAGCGTAGCCGGTGTCGCGCGTGCGTCTTCGCGCAACAGTTCCGCGTCGAGGGTGCTGACCATGCTGTTCATGGCCGCAGCCTCCGCATCGTCAGGTGGCGCATCCTCAGGCTCCAGCGGTTCGACTCCCGTGATCAACGCGGCAGGCTCGCACGGGTTGACCGGCACCCGTATGATGCAAACACAACGTCCTGGCGGGCGGCTCTCATAAGGGATGAGTCATGATCGACGGTTTCCTGGCGCTGTATATCTTCATGCTGGCCGCATTTACCGGCTATGAAATCATCGCGCGGGTGCCGGTGATCCTGCACACGCCCTTGATGTCCGGTTCCAACTTCGTGCACGGCATTGTGCTGGTTGGGGCGATGATTGCGCTAGGCCATGCGCAGACGCCGTTCGAGATCGCGATCGGGTTCATCGGCGTCCTGCTGGGGGCCGGGAACGCCGCTGGCGGCTACGTGGTAACCGAGCGGATGCTGGAAATGTTCAAGTCCAGCAAGCCTGACGCCGGCAAGGGGGCCAAGTGATGACCTGGCTGCCGACCCTGATCAAGGGCTGTTATTTCCTTGCCGCACTGCTGTTCATCCTCGGTCTGAAACGCATGAGTTCGCCGCGTACCGCGCGCGGCGGCATCGTGTGGGCGGGCTACGGCATGCTGCTGGCCGTGCTGGCCACGTTCTTCCTGCCGGACATGCACAACCGCAGCCTGATCATCGCCGCCGTGCTGATCGGCGTCAGTGCCGCCTGGTGGAGCGGCAAGCGCGTGGCGATGACCGCGATGCCCCAGATGGTGGCCCTGTACAACGGCATGGGCGGCGGCGCGGCGGCGGCGATCGGCGCGGTCGAGCTGATCGGCTACGTGCGCACGCTGGCGATCTTGCATCCGCCAGGCATTCCAGATACCTCGCCGCTGCGGCCGGAGAGCTGGGCGATCAATGCGTTGGCGCAGGTACCGGCCCTGGTCACTCTGACACCGGTCGAACTGGTGCTGGGCGTGCTCGGCGCGCTGATCGGCGCGGTGAGTTTCTCCGGTTCGCTGATCGCCTTTGCCAAGTTGCAGGGCTGGCTGGACAAGCGCTTCGTTTTCCCCGGCCAGCGCGTGGTCAATCTGCTGTTGCTGGCAGCGGCGGTGGTGATCGGCATCCTGTTGGCCTGTGGTCATGCCAGCCTGCCGCTGATCGCGGCGTTCTTCGTGCTGGCGCTGCTGTTCGGGCTGATGATGACGCTGCCGATCGGCGGCGCCGACATGCCGGTGGTGATCTCGCTGTACAACGCGTTCACCGGACTGGCGGTGGCGTTCGAGGGTTTCGTGCTGGGCAACGAGGCAATGATCATTGCCGGCATGGTGGTGGGCGCGGCGGGCACATTGCTGACCCAGCTGATGGCCAAGGCGATGAACCGCTCGATCGGCAACGTATTGTTCGGCAGCTTCGGTGCGGCCGGTGGCGAAGCGCAGGCGATCGAGGGTGCGCAGAAACCGATCGACGCGGCCGATGCGGCGGTGATGATGGCTTACGCCGAGCGCGTGGTGATCGTGCCCGGTTACGGCCTGGCGGTGGCGCAGGCGCAGCACAAGGTGTGGGAGTTCGCCCAGTTGCTGATCAAGCGCGGGGTGAAGGTGAAGTTCGCGATCCATCCGGTGGCCGGCCGCATGCCGGGCCACATGAACGTGCTGCTGGCCGAAGCCGGTGTACCGTACGACCTGATCGCCGACATGGATGACATCAACCCGGAATTCCCGGCCACTGACGTGGCGCTGGTGATCGGCGCGAACGACGTGGTCAATCCGCTGGCCAAGACCGATCCGGCGTCGCCGATCTACGGCATGCCGATTCTCGACGTGAGTGCGGCGAAGCACGTGATCGTGATCAAACGCGGCAAGGGTACCGGTTTTGCCGGCATCGAGAATGCGCTGTTCTACGCCGACAACACGCGCATGTTGTACGGCGACGGCCAGGCGGCCGTGGGAGAACTGGTGGCGGAGCTGAAGGCAGTCGACGCCTGATCCGGCGTCAGCCGCTTAACGCTTGCGCGGGGCACGCCAGGCCAGCCATGCGGCCAGCAACATGGCCAGCAAGGCCCAGACGATGTCTGCCGGCGCCAGTGCCAACCGCGTCAGCTGCCACAACAGGCCGATGCCGGCCGTGCGCAAGGCATCGACCAGCCCCATGCCCATGTTGCCGGCGATCTGCACGGCAGCGATCAGCATGTTGACGTAGATCGCCGCCAGCGCCGTGGCGACGGCGGCCAATACTGCGGCACCGCCGCCCGGCGCGCGCACGCCACTCCGGATCGCCCAGGCCAGCAGCGCGCCGCACAACAGCGCCAGCCATGGCATCGGGTGACCCAGGTACAGCGTCACGACCATCCACGTTGCGCCGGCGGCCAGTCCCAGCATGACGGCGATGAACAGGGCGAACACAAACAGCAAAACGGTGCGCGCGCTCATCGGCGACCGTACGGCGGGACGGTTGGGAACATGCATTTATCCATCGGGCAAAGCGGCCATCATAACGTGCAACAAGCCGCTGGCCGAAGCCGGCATGCGGCGTGAATCCTTGATTTCAGTGGTTCCGGCCTGATCTTGGAGAAGCGTGCCCGGACAGCGGGCGGCATAATAGACAACTTGGGTGCGACGCATGGTCGTGCCCGCAGATACAGGATTGGCGAGTCGCATGAGTGGTTTCAGTCTGAGCAGCGAACCTTTCACCCTGTTGCGCGACTGCGCAGCGGTGATGGTGCCGCAGGGTGAGGTGGTGAGCCTGCCGGCGGGCCAGATCGGCTACATCACCCAGGCACTTGGCGGCAGCTTCACCGTGTACGTGGAGGGCAACCTGTTCCGCATCGCCGGCAAGGATGCCGAGGCGCTGGGCAAGGAACCGCCTGCGCCGATCGAGGTGGCTGCTGATGCCACCGATGCGGACGTGGAGAAACTGGCGTGGGACCAGCTGCGGACCGTGTTCGATCCGGAGATTCCGGTCAACGTGGTTGAGCTGGGGCTGGTCTATGACCTCAGCCTGGAACAGACCGAATCAGGTGAGCGCAAGGTTTACGTCAAACTGACGCTGACTGCGCCCGGCTGCGGCATGGGCGACATCCTGGTGGACGACGCCCGCACCAAGCTGGAGATGATTCCCACGGTCACCGAGGCCGATGTGGATCTGGTGTTCGATCCACCGTGGAGTCACTCGATGATGTCCGACGCGGCCAAACTCGAGACCGGCATGCTGTGATGCCGGCTGGGCCGGCATCGATACGTTTGCAGCCGCTCAGCCGGTGGCTTCCTCGAAGCGGTTGGCGTCGCGGTTCTTGCGCACCTTGGCCGGATCCCACACGCGGCCATTCATGGTGATGTAGACGCCATTGGGCAGCGTCTGCACGGCAGCCACCGCGCAGCCGATGTTGAACACCGCATCGGAACCCTGGAAACGCGCCGGGTTCAGCGCGCCGGTCAGCACGATCACCTTGCCTTCGATATGCGCCAGCTCACGTGCGGTTTCGACCATGGTGTCGGTGCCGTGGGTGACCAGCACATGGCGATGCGACTGCGCCTCGATCGTCGAACGCACCAGTGCGCGGTCCTCGGCGCCCATGTGCAGGCTGTCCTTGCGCAGGATCGGAATTACGTCGAACTCGAATGCCACGCCGAGCTGGCCGAGGATCTCGCCGATCTGCGGCGCACCGATCTTGTAGTCCGACTTGTCGTCGAAATAGATCTTGTCGATGGTGCCGCCGGTGGTGACGATGGTCAGATGCTGCATGCGGGTGGCCGAATAGGGGGAAGGGCCATTTTAGCCCGTACGGGGCCGATAGGAGCGCACCCCGTGCGCGAATGCTCTTTGCCAAGGTGTGAACAAGAGCATTCGCGCACAGGGTGCGCTCCTGCCGAAAGGCGTCAGCCAAGCAGCAACGAAGTATTGCCAGCATCCGGTGTCGCCAGCCGGTTGAGGCCGTGGCCGACGAAGCGCTGCAGAGCTGCTGCCGGACGTTGATCGCCATGCAGGCTCGACCAGCTTGCCTGACGCGCCAGCAGCGCAGCACTCGCACAGCGCGCCAAGGTGATGGCGAGGCCGCGTGCGCCGGCTTCCAGCGTATCGCGCGTGGCCGCGTGCTGGTCGAGCCAGCGGGCGGCGGCGTCCAGCGTCTGCCGGATCGCACTGGCCGCATGCATGTCATCGTTGCCGTCCAACCACGCGGCACTGGCTGTACGCAACGCGGCGAAGGTGTCGCCGGCCAACGCACGCAGGCTGTCCAGCGACAGCACGTTCGTCGTGCCTTCCCAGATCGCATACACCTGCGCATCGCGCAGCAGCTGTGGCAGGCCAGTGTCTTCGATGTAGCCGGCGCCACCGAAACATTCGAGTGCTTCCGAGCACAGTTTCACCGCCAGCTTGCCGGTCCACAGCTTGGCCAGTGGCGTGAGCAGGCGCAGAAGCGCTGCCTCGTGTGGCGCGGCAACACCATGTTCGACGCGACCGAGCAAGTGGGCGACTTCGAATGCGAGCGCAAACGCACCCTCGAACTCGGCCTGCATGTCGGCCAGCGTCTGCGCATGCAATGGCTGCTCGATCAACGGACGGCCAAACGCCTGCCGCCGCGTGGCGTAATCGCGTGCCAAGCTGATTGCGCGGGCCATGCTGGCGATGGCGCAGATCGCGTTCCAGGTGCGGGTGACGTTGAGCATCGGCGCCACCTGGCGCACGCCGTGGGCGAGCTCGCCCAGTGGCCACGCGGGCAGGCCGTCGAGATGGATTTCCGCAGTGGGCAATTCATGCGTGCCGAGCTTGTCCTTCAGACGGTCGATGATCAGCTCGGGCTTGCGCTGCTCGCCGTCCATCGTCTCGACATAGAATAATGCCAGCGCCGCCGTCCCCGGCCCGGCGCCTTCGGGACGTGCCAGCGCTAGTGCCGCCTCGCCGACGACTGCCGAGCTGAACCACTTGCGCCCATGCAGCCGCCACTGGCCATCCGCATTCTGCCGCGCAACGGTTTCGGTGTGGCCGACGTCGGAGCCACCGGTGTTTTCGGTCATCCACTGGCCGCTGAGCCAGAAGGCCGAAGCATCGCGGCTGAGGAAATGCGGCAGCGCGCGATCGATCAATGTCTGGTTGCCGGCCGCCTTGATCGCGGTGGCGGCGCCGTCAGTCATCGCCAGCGGACAGGTATAGAACTCGCTGGCGACGTGATACAGGTAGACGCGAGCGAACTCTTCCAGTCGCGCATGTGCACTGTCGGTGTGGCCGGCGGCGAGTACCGCATGACGAGTGGTGAGTTGCGGGCCTTCCAGCCATGCCGTGGTCAGCTCGATGCGATCGACCCGCTGCCCCCAGGCATCCCATCGTGTCAGTGCCGGTTTGCGGCGAATGCTGTGCGTAGCTCGCAGCCACGCCATCTGCGCGTAATCACCAAGCGCGGCCAGATCGATATCCAGCGCGGCGCGGCGCTCGGCAGGCAAGGTGCGATCGAGCAGGGCATGCAGCAAACGATCGCTGTGCCAGGGTTGGGCGAGCTGCGGGGCGTCTTGCGTGAATCCCATGGGTTGGATCCTGGCATCCGGGTCGTTTGAGTATAAGTGCACCGTTGCGAAGAAGGCGGCAGGATACGGCTAGAATCTGGCGACTACATCTGCGACCACCGAACGCCATGAAAATCCTTCCGACACCGCGTGTGGTCGTGCTGATCCCCTGTTACAACGAGGCTGTGGCAATCGCCAGGGTGGTGCATGATTTTGCGGTGCAGTTACCGCAGGCGCGCATTGTTGTCTATGACAACAACTCGACCGATGGCACAGCCAAGATCGCCCGCGAAGCGGGTGCCGAAGTGCGAGCTGAGTGGTTGCAGGGCAAAGGTCACGTGGTACGGCGCATGTTTGCGGACATTGATGCCGATATCTACCTGATGGTGGATGGCGATGCCACTTATGACGCCGGCGACGCACCGGCGATGATCCAGCGCTTGCTCGACGATCGCCTCGACTTGGTGGTGGGCAGCCGTGTAACCGACCATGAGATGGCCTATCGGCGGGGCCACGAATTCGGCAATCGGTTACTCACCGGCCTGACTGGGTGGATTTTCGGGAGCAGTTTCACCGATATGCTTTCCGGCTACCGGGTGATGTCGCGCCGTTACGTCAAGTCGTTTCCGGCTCATGCGCAGGGGTTTGAAACGGAGACCGAACTGGCAGTACACGCGCTTGAGCTGCGCATGCCAGTGGCGGAGCTGCCAAGTCGTTACAGCGCGCGTCCCGCTGGCTCCCACAGCAAACTCAATACCTGGCGCGATGGCTGGCGCATCCTGCTGACGATCGCCAAGCTGACCAAGAACGGCAGGCCACTGGCATTCTTCTCGATTGCTTGCGCGCTGTGCATCCTGCTTGCCATTGGGCTGGTGGTGCCGTTGCTGGGGACCTATCTGGCCACAGGCCTGGTACCCAGGTTTCCGACGGCAATCCTGAGTGCGTCACTGGGCCTTCTCGGTGGCGTGTTCCTGGTCTGCGGGCTGGTGCTCGACACGGTGACCCTGGGGCGGCGCGAGCTGAAATACCTGGCTTATCTGGGGCATCCGCATTTTTGCGAACAAGACCGTGAGTCGTGACGCGCCCGCTTGACATAAAACGATTCAGTGGCAAGCGAGCATGGCTTGTCTGCATGTTGCTGGGCGCGTTGTATGCGGTACTCAGGGGGCAGGACGACGACTGGGATCTGAAGAACTATCACCTCTACAGTCCCTGGGCACTGCTGCATGGGCGGCTTGCGCTGGATCTTGCCCCGGCGGGCATGCAGAGTTTTTTCAATCCGCTGCCGGACCTCCCTTATTTTCTGTTGGGCATGGGCCCATTGCGGCATCTGCCGCATCTTCTCGCTGGGGTGCAGGGGCTGTGGTACGGCGGATTGGTCTTCGTGCTGCTGCAGATCGCCATACGGCTTTCCGGTGTCCGCGAACGTCCCTTTGGCGCGATCGATCTGCTGGCTGTATTGATCGGCGCCACTGGCACCATGGTGATGTCGCAGGCGGGCAGGAGCTCCAATGAAGTGCCGTTGGCCCTGCTTATCCTGCTCGGGCTATATCTGTTGCTGCCGTTATGCGGATCTGCACCGGTATCAAAACCAATACGGCGTGCATTGCTGGCTGGTTTCTTGTGTGGTCTGGCCGTGGGTCTGAAGCCTACAGCGGTGGTCTATCCACCAGCGCTGGGATTCGCGTTACTGGTCGCTCTCGGTGCGCGCGCAACTGCATGGCGAATGACGCTGATCTATGCCGGCGGTGCCTTGGTGGGTTTCATGCTGGTCTATGGTTGGTGGGGCTGGCAGCTCTATGGCCTTACCGGCAACCCGGTGTTCCCGATGTTCAACCAGCTGTTCCATTCGAACTGGGTCCCGGCAGTCAGCGATACGGATCGCACGTTCATGCCGCGTGACCTGGGCCAGTGGCTGTTTTATCCGTTCTATTGGATAAAAACGAATCATGGCCTGGTTACCGAGCAAAACTTTGCAGATGGGCGTTATGCCCTAGAAATGCTCTCGGTGACGGTCCTGGTGGTGACTTCCTGGCTGACACGCCGGTACCCACCGCCAGGTGCGCGGGTGACGCGACTGCTGGTGGCCTTCGTGGTGGTGGGTTACGTCTTGTGGCTTGGCCTGTTTTCGATTCTCCGCTATGCGGTATCGCTGGAGGTGCTTTCCGGCCTGTTGCTGATGATGGCGCTACAGACATTGCCGGCCAGCAGGCAGGCCGATGGCATACCGCGTCGCTGGCCGACGCGGCTCATGGCAAGCCTGCTGGTGCTGTTGTTCGTGTTTGGAAGGTACCCGGGATGGGGCCGTGGGCCCTATGCCAGCATGACCTTCGATGTGCATCCTCCGATGATTGAACGGAATAGCCTGGTATTGGTGATCGGGCAGCCGGCGGCTTACGTGATTCCGTTTCTTGCCGATGCGCAGACCAGCCAGTATGTCGGCCTGACCTGGTTCAACCGGCAGGCTCGGGGCTATCGCCTGGATGCGCTTGTTCGCGAACGCATCGCGGGTCATCAGGGCGCAATCTACGCATTGCTGCGCAACGACGCCGGCGTGGATCTGGATCTGCTTCAGCAGTTTCTTCCCGGCGCACAGATGAGCAATTGCCAGCCGGTGCAGAGCAGTCTCGAACTCGATCGCAACGAAAAAGACGAGTCGAACGGGCTGCGGATCTGTCAGGTGAAGCGAGGCTGATTCAGGGCTTTGCCTTGCGTTTCACGCCAGCGCCCAAGGTGCCGATCAGCAACAGGGTGAGGATGATCTCGAGCAAGGCAAGCCAGCGTTCGCTGGACGAGCTCCAGCCTTCGGCGATGCCGTGACAGAAGTAGAACAGACTGAGGATGCCGACCCACAGCAGGGCGCGTCGCGCGTCGCGGATCGCCAGCAGCGGCAGCAGTAGCGGGATGACGGTGATCGCCAGCACCAGCCATATGGGCATGAGTTGCGCGGGAAACAGCCATGCATGCCAGACCAGTTGCAGCACAACCAACGCAGCCCAGGCGAGCAAGCCGAGCCGTTGCTCCGTCGGCAGGGGGATGCGTGCGCTCATGCGCCGGCCACCAGTTTACGTGCGGTGTCGGCGAGCCGGCGCCCCAGCGCGCGGGCCAGCTCGCGTTCGTGCTCGCTGATCGGGTTGTCACCTTTGGCACCAGCGACATGGCTGGCACCGTATGGCGTACCACCACTCTGTGTGGCGGTCAGCGCCGGCTCGGTATACGGTACGCCGAGCAGCAGCATGCCGTGATGCAGCAGCGGCAGCGCCATCGTCAGCAGGGTGGATTCCTGGCCACCGTGCATGGTGCTGGTGGAGGTGAACAGCGCAGCCGGTTTACCGACCAGCGCGCCGTTGGCCCACTCGGCGCCGGTCGAATCGAGAAAATATTTCAGTGGCGCCGCCATATTGCCGAAGCGCGTGGGACTGCCCATGGCCAGTCCCACGCAGTCGAGCAGATCCTGTTTTTTCACATATGGCGCACCGTCTTCCGGCTCCGGCGGTTGTGCGACCTCGGTCACCGGCGCCACCGGCGGCACCTGGCGCAGGCGTGCACGCATGCCAGGCACTTCCTCGATGCCGCGTGCGATCAGTCGCGCCATCTGGGCGGTGTGACCGCTGCGGCTGTAGTACAGAACCAGGATGTCCATGCATTTGGGGCATTCAGTGGCGATGCGCTAGTGTAACGAGTGATGCCGCCGATGTTGCCGTCTCGCCCAGCGCAGGATGGCAATCCAAGAAGGGATATCCATGGCTTTGCGTTACAACCGCGACCGCACCTCGAGCTTCAACCGCTTCATCTGGCAGCGCTTCGTCGACGACAAGTGCTTCGAGACTGCCGGTGCGCTGTCCTACACCACGCTGGTGTCGCTGGTGCCGCTGATGGTGGCGGCGCTGGCGATGTTTTCGGTGTTCCCGGTATTCGAGAGTGCACGCGATACCTTGCTCGATTTCGTCTTCCGCAGCTTCGTGCCGGCCGCCGGTCACCACATCCAGGATGCGCTGAAGGTATTTGCCAGCAACGCGAGCGGGCTGACTGGCATCAGCGTCCTGGTGATGCTGTTCAGCGCGATCTCGATGATGGTCAGCATCGAGGACCGGATGAACCGGATCTGGCGCGTGCAGCGCCCGCGTGGCTGGGTCTCGCGCCTGCTGCTGTACTGGGCTGCGCTGACGCTGGGGCCGATCCTGGTGGTCGGTGGGCTCGCGGTGAGTTCCTACATCACCGCGCTGCCCATGATTCAGGGCACGGCGGTTCAGCTAGGGCTGGGCGGGCGCCTGTTGCGGGGTTTGCCGTTCGTCGTCACCTTCATCACCTTGTGGCTGCTGTATGTGGTGGTGCCTAACCGGCGTGTGTCGAAGCGTGACGCCACGATCGGCGCGCTGCTCGGCGCGGTTCTGTTCGAGTTCGCGCGCTGGGGTTTCCGCTGGTTCGTGCACAGCGCGCATACCTACCAGCAGATCTATGGCGCGCTGGCGGCGCTGCCGATCTTCCTGCTGTGGATCTACCTGGCGTGGATCATCGTGATCCTATGTGCGTCGATTGCTGCGTCGATCTCATCCTTCGAGTATCAGCCAGCCAATAAAACCCTGCCGGAAGGGTCGGAGTTCCTCGGTCTGATGGTGGTGCTGCGGCATTTCGTCGAGGCGCAGCGCGCGGGCGCCTGCGTGGACCCCGTGATCGTGCGTGTGCGCGAGCCGTATCTGCGTAGCAGCCTGATCGCCGCTTATTTCGATGACCTGCGGCGTGCCGACCTGATCCGGTGTGGCGAGACGGGTGGCTGGTTGCTGAGCCGCAGCCTCGACAGTACCGACCTGCTGCGGATCTACGTCCATACCGGTTATCGTCTGCCATTGAAACCCGCTGAGGAGGCGGCGCAACTGGGCCTCGAGCTGCCCGACGAACTGATCGGCTTGCTCGCCAATGTAGCCGCCGCCCTGGATACCCAGCTGGGCACGCGACTGCATAAGGCCTTTCCTGCGCCGGCATCCATCGAATCCGAGGAAACTGCATGAAACTGTCCCAATCGTTCGCCGCGCTGACTTTCGCGCTGGCGCTTGCCGTGCCTGCCTATGCGGCGATGCCGGTGCAGCCCACGCTCAAGGTCGCCACGCTGGATGGCAAGACCTTCGATCTCGCAGCACAGCGCGGCAAGTGGGTGATCGTCAATTACTGGGCGACCTGGTGCGTGCCGTGCATCAAGGAAATGCCGGATATCTCGCATTTCGTCGCTACCCACAAGAACGTCACGGCGATCGGGCTGGCGTACGACGACAGTGATCCGGCAGACATCAAGGCCTTCGTCGCCAAGCACCCGGTGGTATATCCGATCGCGCAGGTCACGCTGGACAAGCCAGCGAAGGATTTCGACGAGCCGCGTGGCCTGCCGACAACCTGGCTGATCAGTCCGGACGGCAAGGTGGCGAAACAGTTCATCGGTCCCGTCACGGCGGTCTCATTGACGGCGATCATCGGCGGTCAGTGATGCCGACGGCGAAGTTCATTGTCAGCGGTACCGTGCAGGGTGTGTTCTATCGTGCCAGCACCCGTGAACGGGCGCTGCAGCTTGAGCTGACTGGTCATGCGAAGAACCTGCCGGATGGACGAGTCGAGATATTGGCAAGCGGTGCGGCTGATGCCCTGAATGCGCTGGAGCTATGGTTGTGGGAAGGGCCGCCCGCTGCCAAAGTCGGAAGTGTCAGCCGGGAAACACTGATGCCACAGGATATCCAGGGGTTTCTTACGCGTTGAACGAGACGTTGGCGCGCATTGCTTATTGTTGTTGCGGGCTGTGGATGTGCGCGAAAGCGAGTACGTTTTTCCCAAAAAACCGCCCGGTCAACTTGTCGAGCATTAGGCTCAATGGGAATAGCACCCGGTCAAAAATAATATACGAGCGTCGACTCGGGTTCCCTGATTTGCTGCCGATGATCTTGAAGAAGAAGGCAAGTACGAAGCCGATCGAGTCGGTATAGCGTATGTTTTCCACCTCGAAACCAGCCCTGACCAGCTTTTCACCAAGGCCTTCCTTGGTGTACCTGCGAAAATGCCCGACGTTGTCGTCCATGCTTGTCCAGATGGACTCGAATGCAGGGACGTAGATCGCTATGCGACCGTCAGGGTGCATTTTTTTCGCAGGATAATCAGCGCTGCCAGATCATCCTCAATGTGTTCCAACACGCTGGATGAGTAGACGAAATCCAGGTTCTGCGATGACTCCTCGATGGATGCATAAACGGGGATGCCACGCTGCTTGAGTATTGTTCTTTGCGCAGGGTCAATTTCCAGCGCCAGGGGAGTAAGCCTGGTCAGTCGTTTGAAAATGACGCTCAAGGTGCCAACCCCAGCGCCGTAATCAAGCACGGTTTTCTTGTCTGGAAATTGAGTCAGGTATTTGAAGAACTGACGCACAATCCAGGCGTTGTAGTTACGCAGGGCATCTTCGCCCGTCTGCAGAAGTTCAGTGCCGGAATATTGAAAATCCTCCGTCATAAGGCGCTCCCGGGTTCTGCGATAGATGCGCATGGAAGTCCTTTCACGGGGATTTATCCACGATATCCGGAACCCACTGTGCCTTGTTCGTCACTTTTTCTGATCTGAGCTTGCCCTGCAACTTGGGTAGCCTGGCCTTGGGTATATCTACTTCACGGAATGGAATCTGTTCCAGCAGATGATGGATCAAGTTGATGCGGCCACGTTTCTGGTCGTTGAAGTCGACCACGAACCATGGCGCGTTGGGTGTATGTGTGCACTCGATCATCGTGTCACGCAGCTTGCCCATCTCGGCATATTTCTGGCGTGCGCCCAAGTCGACCGGCGAGAGTTTCCAGCGTTTGAGTGGATCGTTTGCGCGCTCCGCCAGACGCAGCTCCTGTTCCGCCTGGTCTACCGCCAGCCAGTACTTGAGCAGGATGATGCCGTCGTCGGTCAGCAGCTTTTCGAAGATTGGCGCCGCTTTGAGAAATGCCGAGTACTCAGCCTTGCTGCAGAAGCCCATGGCTGGCTCCACCACGGCGCGGTTGTACCAGCTGCGGTCGAACAGCACCAATTCACCAGCGCTGGGCAGATGCTCAACGTAACGCTGGAAATACCATTGTGTCGATTCACGCTCATTCGGCTTGGGCAGCGCGGCGATGCGGTAGCCGCGGTTATCCATGCTTTCGGTGATGCGCTTGATCACGCCACCCTTGCCAGCCGCGTCACGGCCTTCGAGGATCACCACGAGGCGTTTGCCGGTTGTATGCAGCCCATGCTGCAGCCGGATCAGATCGTGCTGCAGCTTTTCCAGTTCCTTGTGGTAATGCTTGGCGCGATCACCCATGGGGGCACCTGATGGTTTATTGAATATCGATATCGGCGGCCGGGCGGCCGATCCGTCGTCTGGCTACCATCGCCTGCACCGCACGGTGGAAATCAGAGCTGTAGCCAGCCATGTCGAACAGGCCGCCACTGATCCGCTGTTGCTCCAGATGATGTCGCAACAGCTGCAAGGCTTTGTGATTACCACCCAGGCTTACTGCCATGGCCACGAAGGCGGCTTCGTCCTCAGTCACCAGTTCGGGCAGGCCCGCATGTTTCAGCAGGCTGAAGGCTACCCGACCGGCAAAGGTTTCGCCGGCACAGGTCAGCACCGGACAACCTGCCCACAGTGCATCGGAAGCGGTGGTATGGGCGTTATAGGGCAGCGTGTCGAGAAACAGGTCGACATGTTGATAGCGGGACAAGTACTCAGCATGTGGCAGCTTCGGCATGAAAATCAGCCGCTCTCCGGCGATGCCGGCCAGCATGGCCTGATCGCGCAAGCGCTGGTTGGCGTCCTCGGAGCCGCTCAGAAGCCACAGCACGCTTTCTGGGGTTTGCGCCAGGATGCTCATGAACAGGTTGAATGCCTGCGGATTGATCTTGTAGCTGGCGTTGAAGCAGGCGAATACGGTGCCTTGTGCGGGCAGGCCACAATGTTCGCGAGTGGGTGCCGGTGCGATTACTCGGCTGGTATCGCTAGGTTGAAAACAGCGCGGCAGCCGTACCAGCTTTTCGCGGGTTGTTACGCGTAGATGGTCGGGCTGAACTATCGCATCGGCCAACATGTAATCCATCCAGGGTGCACCGGAGGTGCCTGGGTAGCCCAGCCAGTTGACCTGTAATGGTGCCGGACGCAAGGCAAACAGCTTGGCATTGGAACCTTCGCAATAAACGTTGAGATCGATCAGCATCTCGATGCTGTCGGCATGGATGCGCTGGGCCTGTGCCGCATGGTGCATGTTGGCAATCTCATGCACGCTGCATGCCGCCTCCAGACGTTGGCGGATTGCGCCGCCGTCACTCGGGGCGGTAGCGTAGAGGTGAATTTCGAGATCTCTGGATTTAAGCTCCTCGAGCATCGCCACGATGAGCAGCCCAGTGGCATGTTCGCCGAAGCCGTTGGATACAAAGCCGATCCGGATCGGGGTATCGGCTGCGGGCATCGGATGAATGAAGGCCAGTTGCCGACGCAGTGGCGTCATTTGTGTTTCGATGGTGGCGGCAAATATCTCGGCGCAATGACGTTGTTCTTCGGCCGAGGCGTCTTCGGCCAGAAAACTGAAGGGAGTGATGCCGTGCATGCCTCCAGCTACGGCCACCCGCAAACGTGCGCTCAACAGTTCAAGCTCACTCCAGTTGCAAAGCCGGCGCAACGTGAAGATGCGTTGACTGAGTGCAGCGCCATTGCTGCCATTTAGCTGCAACGCACGCGCATAAGCTGCCTGGGCATCGTCCAGCCGTCCCAAGTCATTCAGCATAAGCGCGGCATGGTAGGGGTGCTCGCTCTCTGCCGGTTCCAGTTGTTCGGCGCGCAGGTAAGCTTGTGCTGCCTCGGCGACCTTGCCGCTCAAGTGATATGAATGTCCCAGCATCGCATGGGCGCTACCCATGCGTGGTGCAATCAGCAGCGCCTCATTGGCGTGGATGGCGCATTGTTCGGGGTGGCCGAGTTCCAGTTCGACCGCGGCCAGATTGAGCCGCAGCCTTGGATTGTCCGGCATGCCATGGGTCGCCATTGCATAGGACTCACGCGCTTGCGCATAACGAGCGGCAGCCATCAGCGCATTGCCGAGAATCAACAGGATCATCGGATTGCCGGGCGCCTTGCGCAGTGCGGCGCGCATGCGCTCGATCGCCTCATCAGCTTGCCCGTCGGCAATTCCCACGCTGGCCAGATTGCATTGCACTTGCAGACTGTCGGGACTCAGCTGCTCAGCCTGATGCAGCAGTCGCAAAGCGTCCTGGCGGCGATCAAGCTGCAGCACTGCAATCGCGCACAAGCGCAACAGCTCGGTGGAGTCCGGAAAACGTGGCAACGCCTCTTCGGCCAGTTGCACGGCCTCGGTGCAGGCATCGGTTTCGATCAGGTTGGCCAGACGCTCCAACAAAGTGTCGAGTTCGGGTGATTGGAATGCATTCATCTGCCAACGCTAGCGTATGGCTGCATCATCGCCAAGGGTGGTCCTTCAACTGGCCGTAAGTGTTCTCAATTCATCAGCCTGGTGCTCGCGGGTCAGCGTGTCGACCAGTTCGCGCAAATCGCCCTGCATGACTTCAGGCAGGCGATACAGGGTGAGGTTGATGCGGTGGTCGGTGATCCGTCCTTGCGGATAATTGTAGGTACGGATGCGTTGGCTGCGATCACCCGAGCCGACTTGCAGTCGGCGTGATTCGGCCTGGACGGCATTCTGCTTGCTTTGTGCCTCGTCGAGCAGGCGCGCCTTGAGCAGGCTCATCGCGCGGGCACGGTTCTTGTGCTGGCTGCGTTCTTCCTGGCATTCCACCACGGTGCCGGTGGGAAGATGAGTGATGCGGATCGCCGAGTCGGTCTTGTTGACGTGCTGGCCGCCGGCACCGGAGGCGCGGAAGGTATCGGTCTTCAGGTCGGCCGGGTTGATCTCGATCTCGTCGATCTCGTCCAGCTCCGGCAGGATCGCCACGGTCGCGGCCGAGGTGTGGATGCGGCCCTGCGATTCGGTCTCCGGCACGCGTTGCACGCGGTGGGTGCCGGACTCGAACTTCAGCTGCGAATACGCGCCGTTGCCTTCAACGCGGGCCACGATCTCCTTGTAGCCGCCATGTTCGCCAGCATGCTCGCTGAGAATCTCGACGTGCCAGCGCCGGCTTTCGGCGTAGCGTACGTACATGCGGAACAGGTCGCCGGCGAAGATCGCGGCCTCGTCGCCGCCCGTGCCGGCGCGTACTTCGAGGTAGAGATTCGCTTCGTCGCGGGGATCCTTCGGCAGCAACAACAACTGCAACTCGCTATCGAGATCGCGCAGGTGCTGCTCCAGCCGCCGCACATCATCGGCGGCCATCTCGCGCAGTTCGGGATCATCAAGCATGGCGCGTGTCTCGGCCAGTTCACGCTCGGCCTGGCCGTGCTCGCGCAGCGAGGCGGCGACCGGTTCGAGCTGGGCGTATTCCTGCGAGAGTTGTCGGAAGCGTGTGTTGTCGGCGAGCACGTCCGGCTGCGACAGCAGCAGACCGATTTCCTCGTGGCGCTCGGCGAGTGCTTCGAGCTTGCGGCGGATCGATGGGGTCATGGGCAGTGACGAGTCCCGAAACAACGATAAATGACGAGTGGCGAGGCGATGCGGCCTGCGCCGTAGCGAATGACATCCGACAGCGGCAGCCGGCCGCTTTCGCTATTTGTCCGCGTTTCGGGACTTGTCCCCATTTCGGGATTCTTCCCTTGCGCCCGATTCTTCATCCAGCCCGTACAGCCTGCCTGCTGCATGCAGCAGGTCCAGGTCACCACTCAGTGCGGCTTCGCGCAGGCGCGCGCTGGGATGATGCAGCAGCTTGTTGGTCAGCGTGTTGGCGAGGAACGCCAGCGCCTCGTCGGCCGATTTGCCACGGGCCAGCATGGCGCGGGCCTTGTCCAGCACTTCGTCGCGGTAGATTTCCGCGTGCTGGCGCATGTCCAGCGCGGGATTGCGCAGCGTGAGCGCCCGGCGCCAGGCCATATAACGATCCACCTGCAGGTCGATGATGACCTCGGCTTCCTGGGCTGCGGCTGCCCGCGAACGCCGGTTGTCGTCAATTACCTGGCGCAGGTCATCGATGCCGTACAGGTATACATCGGGCAATTCGCCCACGCTGGCCTCGATGTCACGCGGCACGGCGATGTCGACCATGAACATCGGCTTGCGCCGGCGCGTCGCCATCGCCTGCTCGACCATGACACGGGTCACGACTGGCTGCCGTGCGGCGGTGGAGGAGATCACGATGTCGGCTTCGGCCAGGTGCTGCGGCAGGTCGGCCAGGGCGATCGCGTAGCCGCCGTAGCGGCCGGCCAGTTCCTGCGCGGCTTCCGGTGTGCGGTTGGCGACGATCAGCCGGCGCGCCTGCTTCTCTGCCAGATGTCGCGCGGCCAGTTCAATCGTGTCGCCGGCACCGATCAGCAGCACGCAGGCTTGCTTGAGATCGGCGAACACCTGCTCGGCCAGCCGTACGGCGGTGAACGCGACCGAGACGGTATGTGCACCGATGCGGGTATCCGTACGCACTCGCTTGGCCACCGCGAAAGTGTGCTGCAACAGCCGATCCAGCGGCGCCTTGAGCGCCTGTGCACCGCGGGCCTGCTGGTAGGCATCTTTCACCTGGCCGAGGATCTGTGGCTCGCCCAGCACCATCGAGTCCAGTCCGGTGGCGACCCGGAACATGTGGCGTACGGCGTCCTGTTCATCATGCCGATACAGGAACTCGTCCAGCTTGCCGGGGGTCAGATGATGATGACGACTCAACCAGGCCTGCGGGATGTCTTCGGCGCCGGCGCTCACGCCGACGTACAGCTCGGTACGGTTGCAGGTGGAGAGAATCATCGCCTCTTCAACGCCGGGTTCGCGGGTCAGCTCGAGCAAGGCCTCGCCTGCGGCGTCCTCATCGAACGCCACCTGTTCGCGCAGGCTGACCGGCGCGGTGAGGTGATTGAGCCCGAGGGCGATCAGCGGCATGGTGTGACAGGCATCCCGGCGGCAGGTGTCGGCGGCGTAGGCTAAGCTTGAACAAGGCGTCCGATGTGATGACCGGTACCGCCGAAACAGGCGAACAGATGGAGAGTAGTGTGCGGAGCAGTGCGGTCAAGTTCAAGCAACTGCGGCATTTTACGGCAGTGACGGTGCTGGTGTTGAGTCTGGCGGCCTGTGCCAGTGCGCCTTCACGCCAGGCTCAGACAAGCGCTGCTTCGGCGCAACCACTGGCGCGACTGCAGGTGGTCACGCCGGATGCCGACCACGACGTGCTGGCGCAACTGCTGGCCGGCGAGATGGCGCTCAGTCATACCGACCTGAAGGCGGCATCCGGCTATTACGCCAAGGCGATGGTGCTGAGCAATGACCCAGAGGTGGCCGAACGTGCTGCCAGGTTGGCAATTGCGATACATGACAGTGCTGCTGCCCAGCGCGGGCTTGATCGTTGGCAGGCATTGGGTGCCAAGCCCGTGGCGATGGCCGGGGCGCGGGCCGAACTGGCGCTGGATCGCGGCGATACCGACGAGGCGCGCCGCCAGCTGGAGTTGCTGCTTGGCAGCAACGACAAGGATGCATGGCGTCAATTCGGTCGCGTGCTGATCGGTGCCCGTGATCAGGCCCAGGCGGCCCAGCTGCTGGAGGCGCTGGCGACGCCACAGCGATTGCCTGCAGACGCGCAGGCGTGGCTGGCGATGAGCGAGCTGGGTGACAAGTTCGATCGGCACGCCTATGCCATGCGGATTGCCGAGGCAGCGGTGCAACGTTTCAATAGTGCCGAAACCTATGCGTGGCTGGCGCAGATGAAGTTGAAGGATGGTGACAAGGACGGCGCGCGCGCGCTGTTGCAGAAGGCGCTCGCCAAAGCCCCGCAAAATGTCCAGCTGCGGCTGGCCTATGCCGGCCTGCTCAGTCAGGCGGCTGACTATGCTGGGGCCGCCAAGGTACTTGAGCACGGCCCGCAAAATGCCGAAATCTACGCCTTGCGCGCGGCCCTGGCCGCACAGAGCAAGGACGACAAGGCATTGGCGGCGCTGTACCAGGAACTGCAACAGGCGTCGCCGGACGTGCGCGTACAGAGTGCCTACCTGCTTGGTCAGCTGGCCGAAATGCAGCACCGCGACGCCGAGGCGCTGGCCTGGTATGGCCAGGTCGGCGACGACGATCCGCATGCGTTCGACGCGGATCTGCGCAGTGCACTGATCCTGCATTCGCAGGGCAAGGTGGCTGATGCACATCAGTTGCTGGATCAGCTGCAGATAGACTATCTCGATCAACCCGCGCTGTTGCGGCAGGCCTACGAGGTCGATGCCGAACTGTATGTCCGCGAGCTGAAATTTGCGCAGGCCGAACAGGCGTTCAGTCGCGCCTTGCAAGTGGTGCCGGACGATCCGGGACTGCTGTACGGGCGCGGCCTGGCCTATGCCGAGGCGGGCCAGATCGATCAGGCGGTGCAGGATTTCCAGCACCTGTTGAAGATCAAGCCGGGCGATGTCGATGCCAGCAACGCGCTCGGCTACACCCTGGCCGATGCCGATCGCGACCTGCCCGAAGCGGAAAAATTGTTGCAGACCGCGCGTACGGCAAAGCCGGACGACCCGGCGATTGCCGATTCCTGGGGCTGGCTGCAATACCGGCTGGGGCACCTGGATCAGGCCGCGCAGACCTTGCGTGGTGCATGGTTGGCGAACAAGGACGCCGATGTCGGCGTGCATCTGGGCGAAGTGCTGTGGAAGCAGGGCCGCAAGCAGGATGCGCAGGAAATCTTCGACGAAGTGCGCAAGCTCGATCCGCATAGCAGCAGCCTGCAGGCAACCTTGAAGCGACTGCATCCATGAAGCGAAATCTCCGAATCCTCGCCGCCGCCTTGCCGCTGCTGCTGGTCGCCTGCGCGCCGGTGGTACGCATGAAGGGTGATGCCGGCCTGCTCAATGACCAGGCCAAGCGCGAGCAGGCGCTGGCGCATGCCGATCACTGGACTTTGCAAGGCCGATTGGGTGTGTCCGACGGCAAGTCGGGCGGCACCGGCAGTTTCAGCTGGACCCAGAACGGCGACCAATATGAGTTCGTGCTGCGTGGGCCAGCGATCTCGGGCATGAATTTCCGTCTCAGTGGCGGTCCGGATGGTGCCTTGCTCGAGGGGTTGGACGGTGGCCCGGTGCATGGATCGGATGCCGAAGTCCTGATGCACAAGGCGCTCGGCTGGGACGTGCCGTTGCGTGACCTGCGTGCCTGGGTGCTCGGCCTGCGCGCGGACAGTGGTCCGGCCGAACTGAGCTTCGGTACCGATCGGCTGCCGTCGCTGTTGCAGCAGGATGGCTGGGCGGTCGACTATCGCGAATGGGATGCCACCCGCAAGCCGCCGTTGCCGACCAAGGTGTATGCCGGGAAACCGCCGTACACAGTGCGGCTGTCGATCGAATCGTGGCAATTCAACTGATCCAGGCTCACTGACCCAGGCGCATGAAGTTTTCCATTGAACGAGCAGGGTCGGCCCAGGTCGACGCGCTGTGTGCGATCGAGCGTGCTGCCGTGCAGCTGTTCCGCGGTCATTCGGCCTGGGCAGCCTATGCAGCGATGTCGATCCCGCCGGAGTTGCTGCAGCGGGCGATCAGTCGTGGACTGGTCTGGGCTGCGCTGGATGGAGCGGGTGTTCCGGTCGGTTTCGTGTGGCTGGATACCGATGTGGGCAGCGGCGGCATTGGTATCGCCGAAATCGACGTGCTGCCGGAATATGGGCGGCGCGGCATCGGCGCGGCACTGCTGGAACATGCCTGCAACTGGGCGCGTGCAGCGGGCTACCGGCGCTTCGACCTGGGTACGCTGGCCGACGTGCCCTGGAATGCGCCGTTTTATGCGAAGCACGGATTTGCGGTAGTCGACAAGAATGATCCGACGTTTGCGCTTGCCAGCCAGCGTGACCGTGAAAACGGCTTCCCCGAACACCTGCGGGTGTTCATGAGCCGGCCGCTGTCGCCGCTGGCACACGGCGAATGGACGGTGTGGCCGGCACCGGCGAAGCTGAACCTGTTCCTGCGCATCACCGGGCGGCGGCCGGACGGTTATCACGAGCTGCAGACCGTGTTTCGCCTGCTCGATTGGGGTGACGAGATCCGCGTGCGCGTACGCGATGACGGCGCGATCAGGCGCACCCGTGAGGTGCCCGGCGTGCCCGAAGCCACCGACCTGGTAGTGCGCGCAGCGCGCCTGCTGCAGGAGCATGCGGGGGTGGCGGCGGGTGCCGAGATCGAGGTGGACAAGCGCATCCCGATGGGCGGCGGCCTTGGCGGCGGCAGCTCCGACGCAGCGACCGTGCTGGTGGCGCTGAACCTGCTGTGGAAGCTGGATCTGGACGAAGACGTGCTGGCCGAACTCGGGCACCAGCTGGGTGCCGACGTGCCGGTGTTCGTGCGCGGCCGTTCGGCCTGGGCCGAGGGCATCGGCGAGCAGCTCACGCCGATGAGCTTGCCGCGGCGTCATTACGTGGTACTCGACCCGCACGAACCAGTACCCACCGCGGCGCTTTTTCAAGCCGCTGAATTGACACGAAATGCCCCGCGGGCGACAATTTCATCCTTTGCTTCTGGCGAAACGACGGAAAATGCCTTCGCGCCGGTGGTGCGCGCGCGTCATCCGCGGGTAGCTGCCGCACAGGACTGGCTCGCCCGGTTCGGTGAGGCGCGGCTTTCCGGCAGCGGTGGCTGCGTGTTTCTGGAAGCGAAATCATTCGATCGGGTAGTGGCGATTGCCGCACAATGTCCGGTGGCATTCACGGCGCAGGTTGCCGCGGGTGTTGAGGTTTCACCCCTGCAGGATGCACTGGTGCGTCATCGCGGCATGAACTGAGTGATATGGGCAAGACGGTGGCTACCGACGGCATGGTGGCAGTCGACGAATCCAGATCAGGCATGAACGAACACAAATTACTGGGGCGTCGCCAAGCTGGTTAAGGCACGGGATTTTGATTCCCGCATACGCAGGTTCGAATCCTGCCGCCCCAGCCACTCATTAGATGGTCGCTGGTTTCGAGGTAACACACTGTGGACACGTCTACCCCGATGATGTTGTTTACCGGTAACGCCCATCGCGTCCTGGCCGAGGATGTCGCCCATCGCCTGGGTGTGCCGCTGGGCAAGGCGCAGGTCGGCACGTTCAGCGACGGCGAAGTGCAGATCGAGATCGAGGAAAACGTCCGCCGGCAGGAAGTGTTCGTGCTGCAGCCGACTGGCGCGCCAAGTGCGGTCAACCTGTTCGAGTTGCTGGCACTGACCGATGCACTCAAGCGTGCCTCGGCCGCCAGTGTCACGGCGGTGATTCCGTACTTCGGTTATGCCCGGCAGGATCGTCGCCCGCGTTCTGCGCGTGTGCCGATCACCGCCAAGCTGGCTGCCAGGATGATCGGCGCCGCCGGTGTCGACCGGGTGCTGACGGTGGACCTGCACGCTGACCAGATCCAGGGTTTTTTCGATCTTCCGGTCGACAACGTGTATGCGTCGCCGGTGTTGCTGGCCGACATCTGGCGCAACCACAGCATGGACGACCTGATCGTGGTGAGTCCGGACGTGGGTGGTGTGGTGCGTGCGCGGGCGATCGCCAAGCGGCTGGATGATGCCGACCTGGCGATCATCGACAAGCGCCGGCCGCGGGCGAACGTATCCACCGTGATGAACATCATCGGTGACGTGGACGGCAAGACCTGCGTGATGGTCGACGACATCGTCGACACCGCCGGTACGTTGTGTGCGGCAGCGGCGGCGTTGAAGGAGCGTGGCGCGCGCAAGGTGGTCGCCTACTGCGTGCACCCGGTGCTGTCGGGCGCGGCGATCAGCAATATCGAAGGCTCCCAGCTCGACCAGCTGGTGGTCACCAATACCTTGCCGTTGCGCGCGGAAGCGCAGGCCTGTGCGAAAATCCGCCAGCTTTCGGTCGCCGAGCTGCTGGCGGAAACCATTCGCCGGATCGCCTTTGGCGAGTCGGTGAGTTCGTTGTACGTGGATTGAAGATTTGAAAGTCCGCCCAGGATGGGCGGTTTTGATGTTGAGCTTTTCGCGGCATGGATGCCGCGTGCAAGTAACGGACTTTTCTGGTCGCGGGAAAGTCATCCGACCGCTGCGAAGCGGTTACTACCAACCTAAGGCAGTACTGAAATGATCAAGACTCATGAAATCAAGGCACAGAGCCGCAAGGACGAGGGGAAAGGTGCGAGCCGCCGCCTGCGTCATGCGAGCTTCGTGCCCGCCGTTGTTTACGGTGCCGGTCAGGCTCCGCAGAGCATCCAGATCGAGCACAACACCATCCTGCTCGCCGCCAAGCATGAGTGGTTCTTCTCCTCGGTGCTCGACCTGAACGTCGATGGCAGCGTGCAGAAGGTGCTGGTGCGTGACTGGCAGAAGCATCCGTTCAAGCAGCTGATGATGCACATGGATTTCCTGCGCGTGGACGAGAACGTGGCGATCCGTGTCAGCGTGCCGCTGCACTTCCTGAACCAGGAGAAGTCGGCCGCTGGCAAGACCTCCGGCGTGGTGATCTCGCACAATCTGACCGAAGTGGAAATCTCCTGCCTGCCGAAGGACCTGCCCGAGTTCATCGAGCTGGATCTGGGCGAGCTGAACCCTGGCGACATCGTCCACTTGTCCGAGCTGAAGCTGCCGGCGAACGTCGAGATCGTCGCGCTGCATCTGGGCGAGAGCCACGACATCGCCGTGGTCACGGCCAACACCGTGCAGGAAGAAGTCGAAGAAGCTCCGGCTGAGGGCGACGCTGCAGCTCCGGTGGCCGCTGCTCCGGCCAAGGCTGCTGCTCCGGCCAAGAAGGACGACAAGAAGTAAGCCGCGACGGCCCGCGCTCCCACCGAGCGCGGGCCGCCACTGCTGCTTGTCCGCATGGCTGGTTTGCGACTCATTGTCGGGCTGGGCAATCCCGGTGCCGAATATCTCCGAACCCGGCACAACGCCGGGTTCTGGTTTGTGGATGCCCTGGCCAGCGGGCAGGGCGAGCGCTTCGGTTTCGACGGCAAACTGCACGGCGAAACCTGCAAGGTGCGCATCGGCGGCGAGCCTGTATGGCTGCTCAAGCCAGCCACCTTCATGAACAAGAGCGGCATCGCCGTGGTTTCGGCGTTGCGCTATTACAAGATCGAACCGGATGAATGCCTGATCGCGCATGATGATCTGGACCTGCCTGCCGGTACCGTGCGGATGAAGTTCGACGGCGGCCACGGCGGCCAGAACGGCCTGCGCGACACCATGGCGCATCTGGATCACGGCAAGTTCCATCGCCTGCGCGTGGGTATTGGCCATCCTGGCCATCGCGACCAGGTCACGCCGTGGGTGCTGGGTCGCCCATCCGCGCAGGACGAGGACGCGATCCTCGACGGCATTGCGCGCGCACTGGACGTGCTACCGCTGGCGGTGGCTGGCCAGTTCGACAAGGCGATGCAGCAGCTGCACACGACGGGAAGTCGGGAGTAGGGCAGCGGGAGTCGTTGAACCCGCACCGCTGTTCCGATTTTCCATTCACGATTTTATTTTCCGGATTCAAAGCCATGGGCATCAAATGCGGCATCGTCGGTCTGCCTAACGTCGGCAAGTCCACCCTGTTCAATGCGCTGACCAAGGCAGGCATCGCCGCGGCGAACTTCCCGTTCTGCACGATCGAGCCGAACGTGGGCGTGGTGCCGGTGCCCGATCCGCGCCTGGGCGCGCTGGCTGCCATCGTCAATCCGCAGAAGGTGATCCCCACGGCGGTCGAGTTCGTCGATATCGCCGGCCTCGTGGCTGGTGCGTCGAAGGGTGAAGGCCTCGGCAACAAGTTCCTCGCGCACATCCGCGAGGTGGACGCGATCGCCCATGTGGTGCGCTGTTTCGAAGGCGACGTGATCCACGTCGCCGGCAAAGTCGACCCGATCTCGGACATCGACACCATCGATACCGAACTGGCGCTGGCCGACCTGGAATCGGTGGACAAGGCGCTGAACCGCGCCGAGCGCGCGGCCAAGGCGAACGACAAGGAGGCGCTGGCCAAGAAGCCGGTGCTGCAGAAACTGTCGGCCGGCCTCAATGAGGGCAAATCCGCGCGCAGCCTCGGCCTCGACGAGGAGGAAAAGGCGTTGGTACGCGACCTGTTCCTGCTCACCCTGAAGCCGCTGATGTACATCGCCAACGTCGCCGACGATGGTTTCGAGAACAACCCGCTGCTTGACGCGGTGCGCGCCCGAGCTGTCACCGAGGGCGCCGAGGTAGTGCCGGTGTGCGCCGCGATCGAAGAGGAAATGGCGCAGCTGGAAGATGCCGATCGCGATGAATTCCTGAAAGACATGGGGCTCGACGAACCGGGTCTGAATCGCGTGATCCGCGCCGGCTACAAGCTGCTCGACCTGCAGACCTATTTCACCGCTGGCGTGAAGGAAGTGCGCGCCTGGACGATCAAGCGTGGCTTCACCGGGCCGCAGGCCGCTGGCGTGATCCACACAGACTTCGAGCGCGGCTTCATCCGCGCCGAGACGATCAGCTACGACGACTTCATCCAGTACAAGGGCGAGGCCGGTGCCGGTGCGGCGGGCCGGCTGCGCAAGGAAGGCAAGGATTACATCGTCAAGGATGGTGACGTGCTGCACTTTTTGTTCAACGTCTGAGCGCTACGCGCAGCAGATGCCGAAAGCCCCGCCGCGGCGGGGCTTTTTTTGCCCGGAATACTTGGCAAACTTGCAGGCATTGAAGGTCACGAGGTGTGACATGACCCGGCTTGCTTTGCGCCTGCGCCTGGGGCGCCCCGGCGATGCCCGTGCCATTGGTGTCCTGATTCGCCGCGTGGTGCGTCGCTGGGTCGTGCCGGACCAGCCGCATGACGCGGCGATGGCTCTACTGGCGCGCCTCAGCGCGCAGGTACTACGCGAAAAGATAGTCGGTGGTCAGCGTTTCCACCTCGGCTATGTGGACGACGTACTGGTCGGCGTTTCGGCGATGCGCGATGACTGCCATCTGACCCAGTTCTTCGTGAGCACCCGTTATCAGGGCCAGGGCATCGCCCGCCAGCTATGGCTATGCACGATGCGTGATGCGGTACGTCGCGCAGACACACGCTGCTTCACGCTCAATGCCACCCGCTGCGCGGTGCCGGTGTATCGGCATCTGGGCTTCGTCGAGACCGGCCCGGAAGGCCCGTCGCCAAACGGGGTGATCACCACGCCGATGCTGCTGCAGCTTGCGCTGCCACCGGTATCGCGGCGCAAGCGGGCATAATGCGGGGCCAGCCAACCCTTCGGAGTCCGCATGCCAGGTCAGCAGAGTGAAGTGACGTTCCGTTTTCTCGCCGAGCCCACCGACGTCAACTTCGGCGGCAAAGTGCATGGTGGCATGGTGATGAAGTGGATCGATCAGGCCGGCTATGCCTGTGCGGTGGGCTGGAGTGGGGCATATTGCGTTACCGCCTCGGTCAGCGGCATCCAGTTCGTGGCGCCGATCCTGATTGGCGATCTGGTCACGGTGCGCGCTCGGCTGATCCATACCGGCACCAGCAGCATGCACATGGCGGTCGACGTGCTGGCGCGTGACCTGCGCAAGGACGAGCATCGACTGGCCACGAGTTGCGTGATGGTATTCGTAGCACTGGACAGCCCTGACGGTAAGCCTACCCCGGTACCGCACTGGGAGCCGCGTGACGACAAGGAGCGCCAGCTGCAGGCACAGGCGAAACAGTTGCTGGAGCTGTCCAAGGGAATGGAGAAGCTGGTCGACCTGCGCGCCGCATCATTGGGCTGAAGTTGGTGCCGGAAATTCACTCCAACATGCCGATTTGACGTCGTTAGGTGTTGACAGTTTGGGGCCCGATCCACACAATACGCGTTCTTTGTTGGAGGGATACCCAAGCGGCCAACGGGGGCAGACTGTAAATCTGCTGGCTTACGCCTTCGGTGGTTCGAATCCACCTCCCTCCACCAGCAAGAGTTCCGCGCAGGGCGGGAGTAGTTCAATGGTAGAACATCAGTTTTCCAAACTGATTACGCGGGTTCGATTCCCGCCTTCCGCTCCATTGGGTACTTTGCTTTTTTGAATTGTCCGGCATGGATGCTGGTTTGCTCTTCGCCGTCATGGAGGACGATTGAAATACACCAATACACGCTCATGTAGCTCAGTCGGTAGAGCACTTCCTTGGTAAGGAAGAGGTCACAGGTTCGATTCCTGTTATGAGCACCATTTCATCCGGCCGGTCACGGTCAGCCCCGAAAAGGGCGGGTTCCTTTCAATTCATTGACTCCATCGGGGTTTAGCGCGCATGGCAAAGGGTAAATTCGAACGCACCAAGCCGCACGTCAACGTCGGCACGATTGGTCACGTGGATCACGGCAAGACGACGCTGACGGCAGCGCTGACGAAGGTCGGTGCGGAACGTTTTGGTGGC
>Ga0302313_10000634_pt1 | contig 30067 bp, 26 predicted proteins | sample III_Palsa_N2_2_FD_200454 | JGI IMG/M metagenome (GOLD analysis project Ga0302313, IMG submission 200454) | Peat permafrost microbial communities from Stordalen Mire near Abisko, Sweden - III_Palsa_N2_2 | ecosystem: Environmental > Terrestrial > Soil > Palsa > Peat permafrost | place: Sweden...
GGCATTCTGGCCGGCGTGGCGGTGGTGGCAGTGACGACGCTGATGCATATCAGCATGGGCCAATTGTTTCCGTTCCTGCCCGATGCCGCTAAAGACGTGAATATCGGCTGTGTTGCGCTGGCGTTGAATATCATCGTGTTAATAGCCGTCAGTGCGGTTACGCAGCCGGGCCGGCATTTACGATCCGACTTATGAACTGTGGTGTAGCCACAAAGAACCATGGTTGCCAAAGGACATCCGTACCGAATACGTGGAAGAGCGCGTCACGTAGCGGGTAGAGGCTGTTCGAGTAATCGCACGCTGAGTCGGCACGGTTCTAAAACCGGTCGATCACCCCAAACTGCACGCCTCGCACAGGCGCACCAGGATAAGCCGGCGCGAGCCCCGTCACGTCGACGCCGCGTAGCGTGAACTCGGCGTCAGCGCGATTGCGCAATATGCCGGCGCTCGCGTACAGCATCATTCGCGGCGAGACGTCGTACTCGCATTCAGCGCTAAACTGGTCGGCGTTGTTGTCGCCACCCGACCGGTCTCGCATATAGGTGTAGCCCAGCGAGGCGCGCAAGCGAGCCGAGACCGCGTAGCGCGCCGACACTGACATGCCGTCGTCGTGATAGCGAGGCGATCCGCCGTCGCCGTTGAAGAACGACACGAAAGCGGTCGTCTTGCCAATCACGTATGACACACCGCCGAGATTCGCGCGCAGCCCTGTGTCGCCTGAGGTCTGCTGGTGAGCGTACGAAATGTGGAATGGCCCGTTGTGGTAATCAAAAGTCTCGTAGTTGCCGGATAGACCGTTGCCGTTGCCGCTCTGGGGCAATGCGACCATCAAGGTCGTCGTGAAGCCGTGCAGATCGGGCGACAGATACGCGAGGCCGTTGTTCGTGTACGGGGTGATCTTCGACAGGTTGTTCAGTCCGGATGCGATGGTGCCTGCGCCGAACGCATCGAGTTGCCCTTTGAATGGAATGTAGATCGGCGAGTACTGGCGACCGAGCCGCAGTTCGCCCCATGGCGCCCCAATCCCGATCCACGCCTGGCGGTTGAACAGGGTGCCGGACGTCGCCAGTGCGCCGTTGCCCGAATTAAAACCGCTCTCGAGGTCGAACAGGATGCGCGTATCCGAGCCGATCTGCTCTTCGCCGCGCAAGCCTATCCGCGATCCACGATATGCGCCCGAATCCACTCGTGGTGTCCACGAAGAACCGGGGTTGGTGATTTCGATGCTGGTATCGATCAAACCATACAGCGTCACCGAACTTTGCGCGTGGGCGCACTGGGCGCCAGCGCCCAGTGCAAACAGAACGGCAAGAGAGCAGAGCGCTCGTTTACGCACGCGGCTCAGTTCCCGTCAGGCAAGGCGTAGGCGATGACGTAGTCGCCCAGTTTCGTGCCGAATGAGCCATGTCCCCCAGCGGCAATCACTACGTACTGCTTGCCGTTGATTTCATAGCTCATCGGCGTGGCCTGACCGCCTGCGGGCAAACGGGCCTGCCACAACTGTTCACCGGTGTTGGTGCTGAAGGCGCGGATATAGTTGTCCGCGGTGGCGCCGATAAAGAACACATCGCCCGCGGTTGTCATTGGACCGCCGAGCATCGGCATTCCCATCTTGAACGGAAGAGGCAGCGGTGAGCTGTCGCGCACGGTGCCGATACGCTTTTTCCAGACGATCTGGTTGGTCTTCAGATCGATCGCCGAGACGTAGCCCCAAGCCGGCTGCTTGCACGGCAAACCAAGCGGCGACAGGAACGCGTTCAGCGTCACGCCGAACGGTACGCCGTACTGCGGCTGAATACCGGATTCGGTCCCGCTGCCGCCTGCATCGCTTGCAGCCGGCTCGATCGGATTGCCCGGACCGCGCGGCATCAGCCTCGATACGAACGGCAGGGCAATCGGATTGGCAATCGCGATCTGGCGATCGGTGTCGACCGCCATGCCGCCCCACTCGAACATGCCGAGGTTGCCGGGGAACACCAGTGTGCCGTTCACCGATGGCGGCGTGAACGTGCCGCCATAGGTCAGGCGGTGGAACATCACGCGGCACACCATCTGGTCGAACATCGTTGCGCCCCACATGTCGGCGCCCGTCAGTTTTTTGCTCGGCCGGAATGTCAGTTCCGAGAACGGCTGGGTGGGAGAAACGTGATCGCCTGGTGCCGCTCCTTGCGGCACCGGCTGCTCCGGAGCGGGGACGACCAGCGCGCCGGTGCGGCGATCCAGCACAAAGATGTTGCCTGTCTTGGCGGGGGCGTAGACCACCGGCACGACGTTGCCCGACTTGTCGGTGATGTCGGCGAGCGTGGGCTGGGCCGGCAAGTCCATGTCCCACAGGTCGTGATGCACTGTCTGATAGAACCAGGCCAGCTTTCCGGTCGAAGCGTGCAGCGCGAGCAGCCCGCTTGCATAGCGCTCTTCTTCTGGCGTACGGTTGCCGCCCCAGATATCCGGTGTGGTCACGCCCATCGGCAGGTAGACGATATCGAGTTTGGCGTCGTAGACCGCGGGCGCCCACGAATTCGGCGAATTCAGCGAGTAATGCTGCCCTTCGGCGGGGATGGCATTCGGATCCTTGTTGCCGGGATCGAATGCCCAAAGCAGCTTGCCGGTATTGACGTCGAAGCCGCGGATCACACCGGAAGGCTCGCGGGTCGAATAGTTATCTGTCACCGCACCCGCGATGACGATGACCTTGTCGGTAACGACTGGCGGCGAGGTGGGTTCATATTGACCCGCCGTGGTCACCGGCTGGCCATGCTGGAGATCGAGGTCGCCATGGTTGGCGAAATCCGGGCAGCGTTGACCCGTTTGCGCATCCAGCGCGTACAGGTGGCCGTCGTTGACCGGCAACAGCACGCGGCGCGCGCAGAGCGCGGGGGCGGCGTTCGAGGCCGTTGTTTGACCATTGTCACCGGTACTTGCAGCGGTCGAGTCGTAGTAAGAGACGCCACGACACGTAACGTGCTGGAAGCTCGGATCCGTTTTCAGACCGGGGTCGAATTTCCACGCGAGCTTGCCCGTTGCAGCATCCAGCGCGAACAGGATCTGGTGTGGCGAGCACAGGTAGAGCATGTCGCCCACCTTGATTGGCGTGACTTCGTTGGTCGTCTCGACCGGGTCGGTCGCACGCTTCGTGTCGCCAGTCTGGAACGTCCATGCAACCTGCAGATTCTTCACGTTGTCCGCGGTGATCTGCTTGAGCGGCGAGTAGCGCGTGCCATGCTGCGTGCGGCCGTAGGCAGGCCAATCGGCATCGGCGCCGGACGACGCCGCCGGCGGCGCGGACGGTGCTGCACTGGCGCTCAGGGTCCCGTTGATTTCCTGCGGATCGTTGAAGGACGCGTACGCGAGCACCACGCCGTTGAGAATCAGGGTTGCGCCCAGTGCCAACGCCGCGGATTTCGCAGGGGCGTCGAGGGTGCGATAGACAAACGGTAGTAGCAGCCAGATGCCGAAGATAACCAGCACATCGAGCCGCGGTGTCAATGCCCAGAAGTCGAAGCCGGCTTCCCACACGGCCCAGACGATGGTGCACAGCAGCAGCACCGCATACAACGCAAGTGCGCTCGCTTTACGGCGGTAAAGCAGGGCGGCGGTCACCAGCATGACGAACCCGGCCACGACATAGTAGGGCGAGCCGCCGATCGCGATGAGCCACGCTCCGCCGATCAGCAGATACAAGCCGGCGAGAGCTGCGAAGAGAACGCTGAGGAGATGGACGACGCCTGACGATGCCCGCTTCTGCATGATGTAGACCCCTTGGATTTCTAAACGAACATGAGACCGCCGGAGAGCAACCCGATCCATACGCAAAAAAAGTGCCTGCCCTGTGATGGGATCATTTATCAGGTATGCGCCCTGCTAATAAGCAGTTTAAGCGGGAGTTCGCATGACGCTCGCCAATCTTTTGAATCCGCTATGCGACAGGCATGACGTGGAGAGGAAAAAATGAAACGGTTCGTATTGGTTGCAATCGCCGTTGTACCCCTTGCATTCAGCGTTGCCGCGTGTCAGAAAGCGCACGAGGCGGGCAACGACAGTATGAAGACACCTTGCACAAGGAGTTGCTCATGACACCGGCCACTTCGACGTATCGATCAAGATTCGCGAGAGCGGTGTTCGATCTGCTTAACCCGATTCCATATGGCCTCTTCGTCGGCACACTGATTTTCGACATTACCTATGCTGCCACTGGCAATGTGTTCTGGGGAAAGGGCGCGGCATGGCTCGTCACCACGGGACTATTCTTTGCCATTATTCCGCGCTTGATCAATCTTTGCCATGTGTGGCTCTTTTCGCGCAACCTCGTCATGCGCGTGGAAAGAGTCGATTTCTGGCTGAACCTGCTCGGCATCGTCGCGGCGATCCTTAATGCCTTCGTTCATAGCCGGGACGCTTATGCAATGGTTCCGGAGAACGTCGTTCTTTCGGTAATTACCGTGGCCTTGCTGAGTATCGGGCAATTTGCGGTTGCATTCGCCAGATTCGATTTCAAGGGAGCGGCTCATGAATAGGTCCATTGTGAGCGGCGCACTCGTGCTCATGCTCGCGGCATTGGCCAGTGGCTGCAATGACCATGCAAAGTATGACCCAGAAAATCAGGCTGGAGCGAATCCACCGCTGCCGGGCGCGCGCAATTTTTTCACACCGCCGATGCAGGTACCGAAGTACGTCGGATGGCAGAACGGCGAAAAGCCGAAGGTAGCAGAGGGTCTTAAGATCGAGGCGATCGCGTCGGGGCTTAAACATCCACGCCAGGTCTATGTCCTTCCCAATGGCGACATCCTCGTGGCGGAATCGAACAGTCCGAACAAGGAGGCTGTGACCACGCCCAAGCAGTTGATTGCCGGCCTGATTACAGAGCGTTCGGGCAAGAAAGCAAAAGGCGCCAATCGCATCACATTACTGCGAAAGCGCGCTGACGGCAGCGGGCAATGGGACAAATATACCTTTATCGACAACCTGCACTCACCGTTCGGCATGCAGCTTGTCGGCGACACACTTTATGTGGCCGACACGGACGCGATCCTCGCGTACCCTTACAAATCGGGCGAAACCAGTATCTCGACGCGCGGGGTCGAACTGACGGATCTTCCGGATACGGTCAACCATCACTGGACCAAAGCGCTGCTCGCCAGTCCTGATGGGAAGAAACTATACGTCGGCGTCGGCTCGAACAGCAATGTCACCGAAAACGGTCCGGAGGTCGAGTACCGCCGCGCGAACGTGCTGGAAGTCGATATCGCGACGGGCGGTAGCCGAATCTATGCGGCAGGTATACGCAACCCGACCGGGCTGCAATGGGAACCGAAAACAGGACAGCTCTGGGCGGTCGCGAATGAACGCGACGAGATCGGCGCAGATCTCGTCCCCGACTATCTGACCTCAGTGAAGGAGGGCGGTTTCTACGGCTGGCCCTACAGCTACTGGGGACAGCATGTCGACTGGCGTGCCCAGCCGCAGCGTCCCGACCTGGTCGCCAAGGCAATCAGCCCGGATTATTCGATTGGCTCACACGTCGCACCGCTCGGGCTGCTGTTCTATAGCGGTAGCAACCTGCCCGCGCAGTATCAAGGTGGAGCTTTCATCGGCGAGCACGGCAGTTGGGACCGTTCACCGCTGAGCGGTTACGCGGTCGTGTACGTCGCTTTCGAAAACGGCAAGCCCGTTGGTGCGCCGAAACCGGTCGTCACCGGCTTTGCTTCGGACGACGAAAAGCAACTATACGGCGCGCCGGTTGGCCTTGCCCAGGATCGGGAAGGCGGACTCGTCATTGCCGATGATGTTGGCAACACCGTGTGGCGGGTGACGAAAGCGGGCGGTTAGGCGTGCCGGCGTCTATCGAAATCGCGTTGGGAGCGGCTACGGGTGCGACCGGACCTCGAGACAGTGCGACCGGGATTGATCTATCCGAACCTGCTTGCTAGCCTTATAGAATTTACACGGGGACATTCTGATGCGTTACTCAAACGAGGAACACGATGCGCACGCGCGGACGTTCGATCGCGACGGGATGGTTCTCCTGAAGCAGCACTTTCCAAAGGAGACACTTTCAGGTTGGCGACAGGCCTTCGATGGCATCCTTGCCCATAGACTGCAAGCGAACGCAACGGCTGTGCGCGGCGCGAACCGGCACTACATCACGTTGCCGTTTGCCGGTGTATTCGCGGATGAAAGCATATTTTGCGACCCTGACGTGCTGGCCATTGTCGAACGCGTCGCTGGTGAAGACCCGGTCATGTGTCAACTCGCGACTGACACGCCACTGCGCGGGTCAACTTATCAGGACGTTCATCGCGACACACCAGCCCTGTTCGACAACCTGCCGGAAACGCCGTCGTTTCAACTTGCGGTAAATTTTCCGCTGTGCGACGTCACCGCAGATAACGGTCCGTTCGAAACGACGCTTGGCACCCACAGAATGCATTCGGAAGACGCGATGCGGGCGTATCTCGCGGGGGAGATCCCGTTGCACGCCATTCCGATGGAACTCGGCGACGTCATGATCCGCGACGTCAGAGCGTTGCATCGCGGTACGCCAAATAGCACCGACACCCCGCGTCCAATGGTCGTCATTGGCTACAGTCGAAGCTGGTATTTCAGGCCGGAAGTTCATATCGACGTTCCGCGCGACGTATACCAACGGCTCGGCCCAAAAGCAAAGCGATTGCTCCGGCATATGCCGCAGGTCGACGACGTCGGCGACCTCCAGAGCGCCGAGAGCTACCTCAAATTCGCCTACTGACGTCGTCGCGCCGGTTTCACTTGTGGCTCCGCAGCCTCGAGGTCGCTTTCGAAGCGAGCGGCGAAATCGTCTGAAATCAGAAGTTGCACCAGCGTACGCAGCGATTCTGCCTCGGCGCGTCCGAACGCGGACTCGAAGTTCTTCTCCGCCTGGGCCCAAAGCGCATTCGTTTCCGCGAGCTTGGCACGGCCTTGCGCAGTCAGGCTGATCAGCCGGTGCCGCCGGTCGTCCGGGTTCACTTCAACTGCAATCAGGCCGCTGCGTTCGAGCGGCTTGAGCGTGTGCGCCAGCGCGCCTGAATCCATGACCATTGCGTCCGCCAGCAAGCCGACGTTCGTGGGTCCCGAACGGCCGATTTGCGCGAGGATCGCGCGTTGCGTGATCTTCATGCCGCTTGGCGCCAATGCTTTGTCGTAAAGCTGCGATATGCGGCGCGTTGCCTTGCGAAGCCCCGTGCAGTTGCAACAGCCATTGTTCGCTTTCTTGTCCGTCTTCTGTTTCGTCATCGCCTTTGCCGGTCAATTTCCGCTCAGGACCAATTGTAAGCATATGCAGCCAATTGACACAACACAAGCATATGCTGATAATTGTCGCCTGTCGTATTGGAACTTCGCTGCCACTGGTCGGGAGAGCTGATATGCCGCTCGCACGCGTCGAATTGAAGAAAGGGAAAGATTCGGATGACCGAATGCTGAACGTCAAATGGGATCGCGAAGATGACTAACATCGCAGCCAGTGATGCCGCCGACCCGGCACAGCGCGGGGCAACTGGAGTGCCCGTTGCAGGCCTGACACCGTTGTGGGTCGTGGTTGGCCTGGCGATGGGGCCGGCGGTGGCGCTCGGCCTGGCTCGGTTCGCTTATGCGCTGCTATTGCCCGCGATGCGCGCCGATCTTGGTTGGAGCTTCGCGGACGCAGGGTCGATGAACACCGCCAATGCAGCGGGCTACCTGGTGGGTGCGCTGGTGGCGGCGCCCTTGGGAAAGCGTGCAGGCAACAAGGTCGTTTTCGTCGTCAGCCTGTTGCTGACCTCGCTCGCTGTCGGCGCAGCGGGTTTGACCGCCCACTTTGCAGTGCTGCTGGCATTGCGTCTGGCGGCAGGCTTCACCGGCGCGCTTGCCTTCGTGTCTGGGGCGGCCTTGACTTCCGCAGCGGCAGTGGGTGGCTCGAAAAGCCGCGCGCCGACACTGTTGGGGCTTTATTTTTCCGGCGCAGGTGTCGGCGTGATGGCGTCCGCGCTCGCGGTGCCGCCTTTGCTTGGGGCGCTAGGCTGGCGCGGCGGCTGGCTCGTATTGGGCGCGCTTGCGCTCGTGGCCACCCTATTCGGCTCGCTCGTGGTGCGGCACGCTCCTGAACCTTCCTACGCGCCGGCGGGTACGGCACGCGGGGGGTGGTCGCCGCGTTTCATGGCGCGCAAGCTGCTGGCCTACGGCCTGTTCGGTGCCGGTTACATCGCGTATGCGACTTTCATCATCGCCTTTCTGCGCAGTGAAGAAGGATTCACGAGTGCGGACATCACCCGCTTCTGGTCGATACTCGGTCTGGCGTCCGTGCTTGCCGCGTTCGCGTGGGGGCCGGTCCTCGGCCGGCTGAAAGGCGGTTGGGGAACGGCGGCCACGCTCGCAGGCGTGATGATTGGGGCCGCGGTGCCGCTGATATGGGGCGGAGCCGCCGGTGCGTATCTTTCCGCAATACTCTTTGGCGGCTCGTTTCTCGCCGTTCTCGCCGCCGTGACATCGTTCGCGCGCCGCGCGGCCAAGCCGCATGCCTGGACAGCCGCGATTGCCGCGCTGACGATCGCTTTCGGGCTGGGTCAGTGCATCGGTCCGCTGTTGAGTGGCGCGCTCTCGGATGGGGCCAGTGGCCTGCGGGCCGGGCTCTGGCTTTCGGTAGGCATCCTCGCGGTTGCCACTTTCGTTGCGATGCTTCAACCCGAACCGGCGGAGTAGCGGTAAGAGCGCAACCTAACGCACATTTGCTCCGGCGTACTTAATAAATTCCCGGACGGCATAGGCACGCTCATGTCGTCGAAACGTAAGGGCTATCTCCGAGACAACAGGTTTGCCGCCAAGCGGTCGATAGACCACGCCCGGTAAGCGCAGGCAGTCGCACAATGTCCGGGGTACGACGGCCACAAAGCTGCCAAGCGAAACGCACGCGAGTACCGCAGCCAGCGGGCCGGGTCTCGGCCCCAGTTTTGGCTGGAAGCGTCCACGCCTGCCTACCTCAAATGTGCCGAACTCCTGCTCTGGGAGCGCGAAGCACGCATCACGCAGTTGCGACGGATTGATGACCGCATGATCTGCAAGCGGCGAGTCGTCCGGAAGGGCTAGCACGAACTCGTCCTGATAGACGCTGACGGCCCGTATTTCCTCCGGAAAGTCCAACGGCGGCCGTATGTAGGCAACGTCCAGCCGGCCGTCGGCAAGCATCCCCGGAATCTGGGTCATCGGTGCTTCGATGAGCACGACATCTACCTTAGGGCGGTGCTTGCGGAAGCCTCGTATGGTCTTCTGCATGATCCCCGCAAAGGCCGCCGAGGCTATGAAGCCGATCTGGATGCGGCCCAGTTCGCCTCGTTCCGCCAGCTCTGCGAGTTCCTGACCGCGCTGAAGCGAGGCGAGGGCAGCTGTCGCTTCGGGCAAATACGCTTCCCCTGCCGCTGTCAACGCAACAGAGCGCTTGGTCCGATGGAACAGACGGACCTGGAGCAGCCGCTCCGTCTCCTGAATCTGCTTGGTAAGGGACGGAGGCGCGATGCCGAGCTCTTCGGCTGCGCGAGCGAAATGGAGGTGCCTCGCGACTGCGATGAAGCAGCGAATGTGGCGCAACTCGAGTTTCACAGTATTAATCCTTTTGTGAATATTTTCGTGTCATTCGCTTGTCAGCTGGAAAGAGGCGAGTGGCTGACATTTTCGCATGGCAACTGGCACAACAGTCAGCGCCGCTGCCGGTAAAAATTTTTGCGCTGAGCGGAATGTTTGCGCCAGCGCTGTGTTTGCTCCTAAGTACACCAGAGTGCAGCGTCCGTTTGGCGCCCCGCAAGAATCGACCGAATGATGATCGCCTGGGTATGGTTCGTCTATCGACTCACCACAATGAGGTGAACGAAATCAGCGAATCTCGTCCTACACATGCTTGGGAGAAGTTTCATGAAGTTGAGTTCGTTTGTTCTCGCGGGTTTGACCTGCGCCACGCTGGTGAGCGCCACGACGTCATTCGCGCAGGACAGCGCTGCGGCCCCGTCCGCACCGATCAGGAATGTCGTGCTGGTTCACGGGCTGTTCGCAGACGGATCGAGCTGGCAGAAAGTGATTCCGCTGCTGCAGGCGAAGGGTCTGCACGTGACCGCGGTGCAGAATCCGACCACCTCGCTCGACGCGGATGTCGACGCGGTCAAGCGAGCGCTTGCGCAACAGGACGGTCCGACCTTGCTGGTCGCGCACTCGTACGGCGGCATGGTGATCAGCCAGGCTGGCGACGATCCAAAGGTGGCCGGCCTCGTGTACATCGCGGCGCGTGCGCCGGACGCCGGCGAGGACTATCCGGCGCTGACGAAGAAATTCCCGGCCGCACCTGCGTCGGCGGGGCTGCAGTGGTCGGCGGATGGCTACGGCAAGCTGTCTGAGCAGGCATTCGTACATGACTTTGCGGGCGATCTGCCCACCGTTGAAGCAGAAACGTACTACGCGGTTCAGCAACCAATTGGCAAGGCGATCACGATGGCGAAGACGAGCGTCGCCGCGTGGCACGACAAACCCACCTGGTATGCGGTGTCGACTGAAGACCGGACGATCAACCCCGATCTGGAGCGCTTCATGGCGAACCGGATGCACGCGCATACGATCGAACTCGATTCGAGCCACGTGTCGCTGCTGTCACATCCGACTGAGGTCGCGAACCTGATCCTCGAAGCGACCGGTCAGCAGAAGTGAAACTGTCGTCAGGCCCGTCCGCGCCATGCGACGAAGGCGACACCGGCAATCGCCATCAGTCCACCAGCGATCGTCGTCAGCGCGGGGTGCTCCCCCGTCAAAAAGATCGATAGTGCGATCGCGATCGCAGGTACCAGATACAGGAAATTGGACGCCCGGGCCGCGCCGAAGTGGCCGAGGGCGATGGTCCACGTCGCGTAACCGAGCGCGGCCGGAAATACGCCGAGCATGAGGACGGCCCCTAGGGTTCCTGCCGATGCGGAAGGTGCAGCAAGCGCGCTCATGGCGCCCGGCAACCACGGCGATAGCAGCAATGCCCCGGCGAGCAGCGTGTAGGCGGTGCTCGCGAGCGGACCGTAGACCGGGATCAGGCGGCGCTGTAACACGAAATAGGCTGAGGATGCCAAGGCAGCGAGCAGGATCAGGGTTGCGCCGCTGCCGGGCTCGAGGCCGCCGGGTTGGCCGCATGCAATCAGGCCGATGCCTGCAAAGCTGAACAGCGAGCCGATCCAACCCCATCGATTGAGCTTTTCGCGCAGGAAAACCGTTGCCAGAATGGCGGTAAAGATGGGCGAGGTGCTCATGATGAAGGCCGCTGCGCCGGGCGCAACGGTCAGTTCGGCCGTGTTCAGAAGCGCGTTATAGCTCGCGATGCCGAGGAAGCCGGACAGTACGAAGAGCAGCGAATCGCGTAACGACGGTCTTTTCGGTCGCCGATAAATCAGCCACCCCACGACCAGCACCGCTGCTGTCGCGAAGCGTGCGGAGGCGAGCTGCATCGGCGAGAGACCTTGCAGACCGAGCCGGATGAAGGGAAACGCGGCGGCCCACGACAGGATTGTGAAAGCTACCGCGGCAGCCGCCCGAATCGAATTCGGCGTGCCAGGCAAGCTCAGTGAAGCGGACGTATTCATGGCGTTTCCCGGTAATGGAATTCGGCTGAAATTCCCTTACCCAAATTGTCTGCGATGACGTCACGCGTGATAAGTGAGGCCGGCGGCGATAGAGAATCCGGGATTACCGGACAATGACGAAATCCATACGCCGTAACTTCTGGTAATGGGATGCTGCCCGATGTTGGGGTTTCGTCATTGAAACGACGCAGTAAACGTCGCATGCTGGCGATGTTGTCAAATGGCGCGCGCGCATGAGTCTCTTTCCTGTGCGGACGCACATCAGAACATCGACCTATATACGGGGAACATCATGTCCATTTCCAGCATTGCCTCCGCTGGCAGTTCTGCCCAAAGCATCAGCAGCAAGCCGGCTGCGCAGCAGACATCTGAACCGAAGCGCACACATGGCGGCGGTCACCATGGCCACAAGGTCGCGACGGACGCAGGGTTGAGCACGTCGTCCACGAGTAGTGGATCGTCGACGTCGACCGCCTTGAACAGCATCCTGGGCAGCAACATCAACACGACGGCCTGATCGCACCCCGGCCACTCAGCCAACCTGTCAGCGGGCCGGTTGGCTATAGTTCTCTCAGCGAGGCTGCTTGATAAATGCCTCGAATGCCGCCGCATGGTCAGGATGCCAACGCGACAACGCAGGGCGGTTCTCGACGATATCGCCGGCCGCCCAAAGAATGCGCCGCTCGTCGAGCGCTCGCGGCACGTCGTTGTCCGGGCAGAGGATGTAGAAGTCGCCGGCTTCCAGACGCTCCAGCATGAACTCGACGGTTTGCTCCGGCGTCCACGCGGCGGCCGGCTTCTCGTCGCGGCCATGACGTGTCAGTTCCGTGAACACAAAGCCGGGAATCAGCAGGTGAGCGCTGAGCTGGCAACCCGCGGTATTGCGCAGTTCGTGCTGCAGTGCCTCAGTGAATGCTTTCAGCCCTGCTTTTGCGACGTTGTAGGCCGGATCGCCCGGTGGCGTGGTGATACCTTGTTTCGAACCGGTGTTGATCACTAATCCTGGGCGGCCGCGTTTGATCATCTCCGGTACGAACACCCGAGTGCCGTGGATCACGCCCCACAGGTTGACGCCAAGCACGCGCTCCCAGTTTTCGGCGGGACCGAACATCTTGCTGCCCGGCTGAATGCCCGCGTTGTTCATCAGCACGTCCGCCCCGCCGAATCGTTCGACGACTGCATCGTGCAAGCGCTGCACGTCGGCGACGACGCTCACGTCGGTTTCGAGCGCGAAGACATCTTGTTTGCCGTTCGCGCTTAGCGCGGCGATTTCGTCCACTGCATGCGCGATGCGCTCCGCGCCGAGATCGGCGATGCAGACACGCAGGCCGAGTCGCGCGAAGCGTTTGGCCGCAGCAAGGCCGATGCCGGCCGCGCCGCCAGTGATCACGGCAACTGCGCCGGGAGTGAGAGCAGAATGAGTCATCGGAAACCTCGCTGGTGCTGGAATCGTGGTGCCAAACCATCGACGTCCGCGATTTTGATCGGTTCGAACAGGGGAGCTAATGATCCTAGCATGATCGATTGTTTTGCGTGGCCGTCCGGGTTGGCGCAAGGCACAGCCATTCTCGCGGGGCATCGCAGTTCGTTCACCCGGTGGGACGCAAATTTTTTTATCTACTGAATCTTCGTAAACATTCTTTCCGCGCGGTCGTGAGCTTGTAATAATTTCCCATCCGCCAGCGGCGCGAGACCGGGGCTGCAATGAAGGAGACAAGCGATGAACTGGTACGCGTCGTTTAGCAAAGCGGAGCGCACGACCTTCCATTCTGCCTTCACGGGCTGGGTGCTGGACGCCTTTGACTTCATGGTGTTCACCTTTGTCGTTACCTCGCTGATGACATTGTGGGGCGTCGGCAAGGGCGAGATCGGCTTGCTAAGCACGGTCAGTCTGCTTTGCTCCGCCGTCGGAGGATGGGTGGGCGGCATCCTTGCGGACCGGTTCGGCCGCGTCAAGGTGCTGCAGTGGATCATCGTCTGGTTCTCGGTGTTCACCTTCCTGATTGGCTGGTCACAGAACGTCGAGCAGCTGTTTGTCCTGCGTGCGTTGCAGGGATTCGGCTTCGGCGGCGAGTGGGCCGTTGGCGCCGTATTGATTGGCGAGATCGTTCGACCGGAGCATCGTGGCAAAACCGTCGGCGTGGTGCAAAGCGGCTGGGCCATCGGCTGGGGCCTTGCCGCCATTCTCTACACGGTGGCGTTCTCTGTCCTCCCCGAAGCGCTGGCATGGCGCAGCATGTTCTGGGTGGGGCTTGCTCCGGCATTACTGGTGTTTTATATCCGCAGGCATGTGGCGGAACCTGAGAGCTTTAAAAAAGCGCAGCAGATCATGCGCTCGAGCGCGAGACGCCCCTCGTTTCTGCAGATCTTTGCACCCGGCATCTTGCGCACAACGGTATGTTCGTCGCTGATGTGTTCCGGCCTGCAAGGCGGGTACTATGCGATCGCCACCTGGATTCCCACTTTTCTACGGATGGACAGGCACCTGTCGGTGATTGGCACCGGCGGCTACCTGGCTGTGCTGATTACCGGTTCGTTTATCGGCTACGCAAGCGGTGGCTATATTTCGGACCGGATTGGCCGGCGCGGCAATATGTTGCTGTTCGCGTTCCTGTCTGCGGTCATCACGATCGCCTATACGAAGGTCAACTTCAGCAATGCACAAATGCTCTACCTTGGATTCCCGCTTGGATTTTGCGCGTCGGGAATCTTCGGCGGAGTCGGCGCGCATCTCACGGAACTGTTTCCCGCCGCGCTTCGCGCGAACGGTCAGGGCTTTGCATACAATTTTGGCCGCGGTATCGGCGCTTTGTTTCCGGCTCTCGTCGGCATCCTGAGCGCGAAGACCGGACTGGGAAACGCGATTTGCATTCTCGCCGTCATCGCCAACGTGGCTGTGTTTGTGACGGTGTTGGCGTTACCTGAGACGCGAGGACGACGGCTCGACGATGCCGATCATCTGATCCCCGCCCAGCAGCCCGAGTCGACCTCTGAGAAGTCTCTGCCGCACGGGACGTGAGCCATGCGGAGCATGCTTCGTCTTTAAGCCTGTTTCGGAGCCGCGCGCGTTATGGCCGCGCGGACCGAGCAATCCAACATGCAAGGATCCCTAAATGACCGGTTCAACGGAAAATCATGATGCACCACTGTGTCCGCCGCCCGCTGCTGTGCAATCGGGACCGTCCACCTTCGTCATGCCGCCCGGCGCCGTGGATACCCACGCGCACGTGATCGGAGAGCCGCCGCGTTATCCGTGGATGCCCGATCGCTCGTACACACCGCCACCAGCCCCCCCGGCGGCCTATCTGAAGATGCTCGACGACACCGGCTCGCAGTATGGCGTGCTGGTCCAGGTGAGCGTGCATGGGCAGAATAACGCGCTGCTGCTGGAAACGCTGCGGGCGAATCCGGACAGGTTGCGCGGCGTGGTGGTGCCGTCGCTCGGTCTGGGCGACGCCGCGTACCAGGACATGACCGACGCAGGTGCGGTTGGATTGCGCCTGAACGTGCTGTTCGGCGGAGGCGGCATCGGTTTCTCGCAACTGGCCGAGTACGACGCATTGGCGCGCGATTGGGGCTGGCACATTCAGTTCTTGCTGGACGCGCGGAGCTTGCCTGAACTGGCGCCGCAACTCGACAAGCTGCGCTCGCCAATCGTGATCGATCACATGGGCCACATGCCGAGCGCAGTCGGAGTGGCGTCCGAGGGTTTCAAACGTCTGCTGGCACTGGTACGCGACGGCGCGTGGGTCAAGCTTTCCGGCGCATACCGGCTGAGTACCCAGGCGCCTGCTTACGCCGACACCGCCGATTACGCGCGTGCGCTGATCGCGGCGGCGCCGGATCGTTGCGTGTGGGGCTCCGACTGGCCGCATGTCGCCTTGTGGGGCGACATGCCGACCGTCGGGCAGTTGCTCGATACGCTCGCCGTATGGGCACCGGATGAGCACACCCGTACCGCGATTCTGACGAAGAACGCGCACCGGCTATACGGCTTTCGCTAGCCGAGCCTCACACGGTCTTGAGAATCCGCGGCCTGGCCTCGTTTGCCGTCACGGCGTCTACTGCGGGCCCCGGCGCAGTCGCGCCGTTCGCTCCACGCATGGACAGATACCGCAAACAGCAAACTCGCAGAAAGGACGCGAAGTTGGTCGGCAACTCACCGCGCAGCGCGATCAGTTCGTCGTACAGTTTCACGGCGAACTGGCTGGTGGTCATGTTTTCACGTCCGGCGATCTCATGAAGCACGTCCCAGAACAGGTTTTCCAGCCGCACCGTCGTGATGACACCGTGAATACGCAGCGAGCGCGTGCGCGACTCGTAAAGAATCGGATCAGCGTTGATGTAGATTCCACACATTGCGGGTTTGCCTCCTGAAGCGTTAGATCGAGCGCTTGCTCATCTGCCCGGTGATGTAGTCGGCCTGTCTTATCGCCAGTGTCACGATCGTCAAGGTGGGGTTTTCGGCGGCGCCGGTCGTGAACTGGCTGCCGTCGGAGATGAACAGGTTCGGCACGTCGTGGGTCTGGCCGTAGCTGTTGCAGACGCCATCCTCGGCTTGGGCACTCATGCGCGCGGTGCCGAGGTTATGCGTGGACGGGTAGGGTGGCACGCGGTACACCTTTTTCGCGCCGGCCGCTGTGTAAACCGCTGTGCCTTGCGTGAACGCGTGTTCGCGCATTGCCTCGTCGTTCGGATGGTCGTCGAAATGCACGTTGGCCACGGGTTGCCCGTATTGGTCCTTGACGTCGCCATTCAACGTGATTCGATTGGTTGCGCGTGGCATGTCCTCTCCGACAATCCACATCCCTGCGGTGTAGGCGTATTCGTCCATGGCTTGCGTGAACTTTGGACCCCATGCGCCAGGATCGAGGAACGCGGCGTAAAACGGCAGCCCTAGCGAGATGGTTTCCATATGGTACCCGCCGGCAAAGCCACGCTTCGGATCGAACACGGCTTCGTCCTCGATAATGCCGGCCATCGTGGTGCCCTTGAACATGTCGACCTTCTCGTCGAACACCGCGTACACGGAGCCCGTGGTGTGACGCATATAGTTGCGCCCCACCTGACCTGACGAATTGGCGAGTCCATCGGCAAACCGCCCCGAGTGCGAATTGAGTAGCAGGCGCGGCGTTTCAATCGAATTGCCCGCTACCGCAACAATGCGCGCTTTCTGCCGTTGCAACTGGCCGTTGCTATCGTAGTAGACCACTTCTTTCGCTTTGCCGCGAGCATCGTGCTCGATGCGAACCACGTGCGCTTGCGTGCGTAGTTCCATATGACCGGTTGCCTGAGCGCGCGGCAGTTCGGTGTACAGGGTCGACCACTTGGCGCCGGTGCGGCAGCCCTGGAAGCAGAAGCCGCGCTGAAAGCAGTGACTGCGGTCGTCGCGCACCGTGCTGTTGATCGCCATGTGCCCGGTATTGCATTCCTTGTAGCCCACCTTCGTGGCGCCGGCGGACATGACCTTGAAATTGTTGTTGCCCGGTAAGCCGGGCAAGCCGTTGGTGCGGGTCACGCCCATTTTCTTTTCGGCGCGGTCGTAGTACGGGTTGAGTTCTTCGCGCGTCAACGGCCAGTCGAGCAGATTGGCGTCCTTGATGTCGCCGTAATTCGTCTTCGCCTTGAACTCGTGAGGCTGGATGCGCAGGCTTGCCCCGGCCCAATGCGTGGTCGTGCCGCCTACGGTCTTGCAAATCCATGCAGGCAGGTTAGGAAAATCCTGGGCCACACGCCACGTTCCGGAGGTGGTGCGCTTGTCTGTCCATGACAGCATCTGGAACGCGCCCCATTCGTCGGTAAGGAAATCGCCTTGTGTGTGCAGTGCGCCGGCTTCCAGCACCACGACGTTGACGCCCTTCTGCGCGAGTTCGTTCGCGAGCGTGCCGCCACCCGCGCCAGAACCGATAATGACGACGACGTGGTCGTCGTTGTGGGAGAACTTCACTTTATTGTTGTCCTGGTTCATCATTCGTCTCCATGCGTTTTCTATCGCAGTGTGGTTAGCTATCCGAAGGGATCGGGCCGCTGTCGGAGGCTGGCGGATTAGGCAGCCACGACAGACTGTTGAACCCCTTGTACAGATAACCGGCGTCACCTTCGGATGCCCCGTATCCAAAATGCGTGTACGCGAGCGTGTTGGCATACAGCGAAACCACTGCGGTGCTGCGTACGGTGTTGAAAAACGGCGTGCCGGCCATTGATGCAACATCGCGTGCCTGAGACGCGGTGTCCCGCTTGGCCCAGTTCGAACCGCCGAGCGCATCGAGTTGCTGGACACCGCTCGCGAGTTGTTGCTGCACCGTAGGGTCTTCGCGCGCCTTTGCGTCCAGGTCCTTCACGACGAGTGCGTACACGGCGTCGTCAAGTGTTGGATGGGGATAGACCTGGCGCGTGAAAGCGAGAATCACCTCACCCTGGTGGCTGTCGAGGCCCTGCAATTCGACCGCCCAGACGCGGCTTGGCGCGAGTGCGGCGAAGATCGAGGAAAGCGCTAGCGTGCCTGTGATGACACCCGTCCCCCTCAACAACTCCCGGCGCGTAAGCGGGATTTTCAGCACGACCGAAGCCGCGTGCTCTGCGTGTTCCATATGCTCATGGGGTTCGGCACGTTGCACGTGGCCGGACGCGATGGGGATCACCCTTGTATTCATCGTTGTCTCCTTGGTGTGATTTGAACCGGGCACTACGGCGACGGGTTTTATTGGTAATGGCCGTGGCGCTCCAGGACTTCAATCTTGTAACCGTCTGGATCCTGAATAAAGAAGTAGCGGGCGAGCAGTTCGCCGCTGTCGTTGCGAAACTCGCGTACGTCGTTGGGGGACATGCCAAGTTCGACGAGACGCTGGCGCTCGGATTTGACATCGTCGACACAGACCGCGACATGGCCGTAGCCATCGCCGTGTGTATAGGGCTCGGTGCGCCCTTTGTTCCAGGTCAGTTCGATTTCCTCATCCGTTTCTGCGTTGCGCAGATAGGCGAGCGTGAACTCGGGAAAATCGAGCCGGTGCGAGACCTCGAGACCGAACGCCTGGCGGTAGAACTGCAGCGAACGTTCGAGATCCACAACACGGATCATCGTATGGATTAACTTGGCCATTACCGTATCCCCCTCCTTGTGACTCAAGTTTAGGTGTGGGGATCGGCGGGAGGGTAATGCCCGGCTAAACGGCGCTAGGGACTTGCCCTATGCTGCACGCGCGACGGATCATCAGGCCGGGCGGGTTTGACGATGCGTGAGGGGCATGTGGGGGCGGCGTCGCGAGGCAGCGTGCAGTGCAACACAGCACAGCATGCGGGGCGTATCTTCGGGCGCCGTCATCGATGGGCCTGCTGACCGGTCACGCCGCGCTTCGGGCGAAGCAACGCGTCAAGGTCGCGCAGGCCGAGCCGCGGACGAAAGTACCATTGCAATCTACGCAGGCGCGATGCCGATACAGGTCGCCTGGCATGTGAACGTGATTCTGATCTGTTCATCCTGGTCCTTTGGACAGCGTGCATTAACTACCCGCGTATCGACCGGAATGTGTCCGTGCTTTAGGTTTCGAAAGACTTCGAAAGTTAAAAGAGTGCGAAGAGTACGTGACGCGAACTGAGACGTTTGCGTTTCACGCTGTCCAAATCGCTATCGATGGAATGGAACTTGCAATCTCCGGGTTGGAAGCAGGGCTATGAAGCCGAATCGAACTCACCAGGGAGAAAGGACATGACATTCAAAGTTATCGTGCTGACCGCGAGCATTGTCTTGATGGCAATGGCCGGAGAAGCGACCGCTGCGGGATGCCTGAAAGGCGCAGCGGCTGGAGGCGTTGCGGGCCACTTTGTTGGCAACGGTCACGCAGCGGTTGGCGCGGCAGGGGGATGTGCGGTCGGCCATCATATGGCGGCGAAGAAGGCGAAGCAGGATGCGGCTAGAACACAGGACCAGCAAGCGGCTCAGCAGGGGCAATCGCAGGCTCGGTAAGCTTGCCCGGCAATAAATTCCCGCGGGTGGTTAGCTTTGCTGCTGCAGGGCTAACCTGCTTGAGGTTGTCGCGGCCACGCAGCGCCCGAGCATCGTAAACATCAGATCATTCGTTGACGGGCTTCACCTGGCGCCGAGGCTTCTCGCAGGCTGCTCGGCTTTAGGAAGGAGCGCGCCGATCATAAAGCCTCTCTCGGTTCGGCTCATGATCACACGGCCTCTATGTTTGGTGGCGGTGAAATTGACAAATGCCAGACCCAGACCGAATCCGCTTGCTTCATTGATCACGCCGGAAGGCAGCCGCACAAAGCGCTCCGCGACACGGTCGGTTTCCCTTGCCGGAATGCCCGTGCCTTCATCCTCCACACCTATGAGCAGACCCTCGCGCGTATCCGCGAGGATGCAGCGCACGGTAGCGTCACGCGGTCCGTATTTCAATGCATTGTCGAGCAGGTTGGTGACGAGGCGGGTCAATAGCAGGCTGTCGGCAAGACACACCAGTGACGTGTCCGGCGCTTCAATGGAGATGCGGCATCCTTTAGCGACAGCCTTCTCGTAGAGCTGGTCGACGGCGACGATCAGTATCTCGTTCAGGTTGACTATTTCGAATTGCCGCGATTCCGACTGTGCACGCGCCAGATTGAGGAAGCCGTCCGCCAGTTCCAGTGCATTGGTGGCATGCGTGGCAATACGTTCGAGCAGCGGCGTGAGCGTGCCATGTTCCATGCGATAGAATTCGAGCAGCGCCAGAATGGACGTTTGCGGCGAACGCATGTCGTGGGAGAGAAAATCCATTGCATCGTCGCGCTGACGCAGACTAATGTAGGAAGCCGAATGATATCGGATTCGTGCGATCAGCTCGATTGAATCGGGTAGTTTGACCAGGTAGTCGTTGGCGCCGGCAACGAATGCTGCGCTTTTGACCGTAGGCTGTTCCCGCGAGGACAGCACGATAACCGGCACATTTGCCGTGACAGGGTGAGTGCGATAGCTGCGCACGATATCCAGCCCATCTATGCCTGGCATGATGAGATCCTGAAGGATCACCGTGGGCCTTATCCGGCACGCCATGGAAAGGGCTTCGCGCCCCTCGGTGCAGACATGGAGGTGGATGCCGGTTTCGTTCTCGAGGGCGCGTCTTATCACCTCTCCAACAATCGGTTGATCGTCGACCAGTAACACGGTTGCGACAGGGACGATTGGAGTCTGAAGTGTATCCATGGTGGCGATAGGCGATCGGACGAACCCGAGCGCGGTCCAGATCGAAACGTTCGGGAAAGGAACGCGGCGATGTCCAGGCTGGTCTGGTTATATTTCGCGGCAGAGAGCCCAGTTTAAAGGCAACGAACACCAGCCGGGAGATCGGGTTCGTTAAGGATTGTTAATTGATCCCATATCGCTATGGCGCAATCCGCTGGTGTCGGAGAGAAGTGGCCTAAACGGCAGGGATAGCTGGATTTTTGAAGCGCTCGACCAGAAAGTCTACGAACGCTCGTGCGCGTGCGGACTGATTGCGTTTGCTTGGATAGTAGACAAAGAGGTCTGCCGAGGACTGCACAAACTCTGGCAGAACAATGCGCAGTCGTCCGCTCTCCAGGTATTTCGCCAGGTCCCATTCCGAGCGGATCAAGATGCCGTGTCCGTCGAGCGCCCAACCCAGAACGATGTCGCCGTCGTTGCTTGACAGCATGCCTTGCACTTTTACCACCTCGGTGTGTCCTTTGTGCATCAGGCGCCAGATTCCGTAGGCGTCGTCGTTCTGGCGATGGACGATGCACTGGTGATCGGAAAGGTCGGCAAGCGTCGCAGGCGTGCCGTGCTGCTCCAGATACCGTGGCGATGCGCAGAGGAATCTGCGATTCGACATGACGCGCCGCGCGTTGAGCCGCTTGTCGGGCAGCGAACCGAAGCGGATGGCAAGGTCGACACCGCTTTCTACAAGATCGATCGGCCGGTCGGTAACGTCAAGCTGCACTTCCACATGCGGATGACGTTTTGCGAACTCGGAAACAAGCGGTGCGATCGTGGTGCGGCCGAACCCCAGCGTCGCGTTTACGCGCAGCAGTCCTCGCGGCATTGACCGGCTGGACGAAACGGCATCTTCCATCTCCCGCACCTCGGCCAGAATCCGCGTCGCGTGGTGCAGGTAGGTTTCACCCTCAGCGGTCAGGCTGACGCTGCGCGTGGTGCGGTTCACCAGTCGCACGCCGAGCCGCGCCTCCAGCTGGGCGAGCCGCTTGGTCGCTGCGGGCGGCGTCAGATCGAGTTCGCGTGCGGCTGCGGTCAGATTGCCGTGTCGTGCGAGCAGGACGAAAAACTGCAGATGGGAGGCTAGGTCAGTCTTCACCGTAAGTTAATAAAGAAGTCACTTTCAGTGAATCATAACGCTACTCGCAGGGCATAACCTAGCGGCTCTTACAGCCCGTTGCATCGACGACGCGCGATGCCGCCAGGAGACCCGCATGAAAATCGTTGAAATCCGCGAAAAAACCGTCCCCATCAGCTCACCGATCCGCAACGCCTATATCGACTTCAGCAAGATGACGCTGAGTCTGGTCGCCGTAGTGACCGACGTCGTCCGTGACGGTAAGCCGGTTGTCGGGTACGGCTTCAACTCCAACGGCCGCTACGGGCAGGGGACACTGATGCGCGAGCGCTTCATTCCGCGTCTGCTCGAAGCCGCTCCGGACACGCTTATCAATGACGCTGGGGACAATCTCGACTCCCACAAAATCTGGGCCACGATGTTCTCGAACGAGAAGCCGGGCGGTCACGGCGAGCGTTCGGTCGCCATCGGCACGATCGACATGGCGGTCTGGGATGCCGTCGCGAAGATCGAAGGCAAGCCGCTCTTCCAGTTGCTAGCCGACCGCTACGGCAATGGTCAACCCGAGCGCAAGGTTTTCGTGTACGCCGCGGGCGGTTACTACTACCCGGGCCAGGATCATGGAAAGCTCAAGGACGAGATGCGCAGCTATCTCGACCGGGGCTATACGGTGGTGAAAAAGAAAATTGGCGGAGCATCGCTCGACGAGGACCTGCGTCGCATCGATTCGATCCTGAGCGTGCTGGGCGACGGCCAGAAGCTTGCGGTCGATGCCAATGGCCGCTTCGATCTCGACACCGCGATTCAATATGCGAAGGCGTTGTCGCAGTACGACCTGTTCTGGTACGAGGAACCGGGTGATCCGCTTGACTTCGAACTGCAAGCGACACTGCGCAACTATTACGCCAATCCGATGGCGACCGGCGAAGACCTGTTTTCGATGCAGGACGCCCGCAACCTCATCCGCTATGGTGGCATGCGCCCGGATCGCGACTGGTTGCAGTTCGACTGCGCGTTGAGCTACGGGCTGGTCGAATACCTTCGTACGCTCGACATGCTTCGTCAGCATGGCTGGTCGCCGAGCCGCTGCATTCCGCATGGCGGTCACCAGATGTCGTTGAACATCGCGGCTGGCCTTGGGCTTGGCGGCAACGAGTCGTATCCGGATCTGTTCCAGCCGTATGGTGGGTTCCCGGATGGTGTGAAGGTCGAGAATGGCCATATCACCATGCCCGATTTGCCGGGTATCGGCTTTGAGGGCAAGGCCGATCTCTTTGCGGAGATGAAGAAGCTTTCCGCGTAAGCCGTCAGCGAAACCGCGCCGGCTCAAAGTGCCGGCGCAGCGTCCATATAAAAGCAAAGAGGACGACAGGAGACAGACATGCTGGTTTCAACGATTGGAAAATATCTTTCCAGGCTTTATGTACAGGTCCTGATTGGCATTATCGCCGGCATTCTGGTCGGACACCTCTATCCTGAGACCGGCGATCAGCTCAAGCCGTTAGGGGACCTGTTCATCAAATTGATCCGGATGTCGCTTGCGCCCATCATCTTCGCTTCGGTGGTGGTCGGCATTGCGCGCATGAGCGATCTTCACGAGGCGGGTCGAGTCGGCGTCAAAGCGCTTCTTTACTTTGAAGTCGCATCCACCATCGCGCTCGCCATCGGTTTGCTCGTCGTGAACGTCATCAAGCCTGGCAGCGGGATGAACATCGACCCGGCGCATATCGATAGCGCGTCGATTGCAAGCTACACCCACGCGGCGCAGCAGCACGGTACGCTCGATTTCTTGATGAGTATCGTGCCGAACAGCATCGTCGGCGCGTTCGCTAACGGGGACATGCTGCCAATCATCTTCTTCTCAGTGTTATTCGCGATCGCCCTCGCTAAACTGGGGCCACGTACCGCGCCGCTGGTCGACATGCTCGATATGTTCCTGCAGGGCATGTTCGGCGTGGTTCGAATCGTCATGTATGTCGCACCGATCGGCGCTTTCGGCGGCATGGCGTTCACGATCGGCAAGTACGGGATCGGCACGCTGGCATCGTTCGGTCAACTGATGTTCTGCCTTTACCTGACTTCGACCGTCTTCGTGGTCGTCGTGCTAGGCGCCGTCATGCGGCTATGTGGACTGTCCTTGTGGAAGTTTCTCCGTTACATCAAGGACGAAATCCTCATCACGCTCGGTACGGCTTCGACCGAAGCGGTGCTGCCTCAGATGCTCATTAAAATGGAGAAGTTGGGTTGTTCGCGGCCCGTCGTTGGAATGGTATTGCCGACGGGTTACACGTTTAATGCGGATGGCACGGCAATCTACCTGACGATGGCGACTATCTTCATTGCGCAAGCCATGAACATTCACCTGACGATCTGGGATCAGCTGTTGGTGATGAGCGTGCTTCTGCTGACCTCCAAGGGCTCCGCCGGTGTCGCGGGTGCTGGCTTCGTCGCACTCGCGGCCACGCTGTCGACCATGCACAAGGTTCCTGTGGCCGGCCTGGTGCTGTTGCTAGGCGTTGATCGTTTCCTCAACGAAGCGCGCGCCGTTACCAATCTGATCGGCAACGGTGTGGCAACCATTGTGGTGGCGCGATGGGAGGGCGCGCTCGATATGACGACGGCGCGAGCGGTACTCGATCGCGATATTGATACCGGCATTGATGCTTCGACCCCGCCCGTGAAAGATGAAAGTTTTTTTAGAAATTAAATTTTATTTTATAAATGGCTTTCATTTATAAATTTCAATTAGCCGACACTTAAATTTCAAGCGATAAGCTTTCGCTAATGCTGTTGCGTCTTATGAGATGATACAGCGCCGGATGTAGTTAAATTGAGACATGAAGCGCGCGGCTTCGCGGTTCACGGGCCTACGATATCTCCTCTCGATGCATGCGCTTTTAGTACCGTCCCTTGAGTAGCCGCGTCAATAGCCATTGAATTCAGGAACGTTAAAGTTTTATGAATTTTTGCCCTCAAAAACAGGAAGGCTGATTTCCACGATTTGCGCATTCATTGCAATTGGGCCCAACCCTATACTCCACCCGTTTTCATGGCGGTCGCCGATCGCTAGATGGGAAACACGAACTTGAATATGGGGTGAGGTTTTGATCAAGATGCGATATCTGGCCGCTGCGTCGGCCATGCTTTTGGCTGGAGCGGCACACGCGCAAAGCAGCGTCACGCTCTTCGGGCTCATCGATACCGGCGTCGTTTACCAGAACAACGCGCGCGTGTCGGAATCGAGCGCCACGTCGCCGGGGGCTAGCTCCTGGTCGATGCAAAGCGGCAACGTCTTCACGTCGCGTTGGGGTCTGCGCGGCTCGGAAGATCTTGGCGGCGGGCTTGCCGCAGTCTTCTGGCTCGAGAACGGTTTCAACGTTGACAGCGGCGCCCTGAAGAACGGTGGCGACCTGTTCGGCCGGCAAGCCTGGGTCGGTCTGCGTTCGGAACAGTACGGCACGCTCTCACTCGGTCGTCAGTACGACTTCATGGTCGACTACGTTGCACCTTTGAGCGCGACTGGTTCGGGCTTCGGCGGCAACCTTGCGTCGCACGTGTACGACAACGACAACCTGAACAACGACTTGCGTCTGAACAACTCGATCAAGTTTAGCAGCGCTTCGTATGGCGGCTTCAAGGCAGGCGCGATGTATGCGTTCTCCGGCGAGGCGGGTGACTTCTCCAACAATAGCGCGTACAGCCTGGGTACGAGCTATACGTATGGTCCGTTCAATGTCGCGGCCGCGTACCTGCAGATCAACCGCACGGCGCAGTCCGCACTGGCGAACGCAACGGGTGCAGTCAGCACGGGCGACGGCGACCAGCTCACGACGGGTGGCAGCCAGCAGATCTACGGCGCGGGTGCCCAATACAAGTTCGGCAAATCTTCAGTTGGCGTGGTGTGGACGCATTCCGTCACCGACAACGTGACGGGCATCTGGCAAGGCGGCAGCACTTCCACGGGTGCGATCGGCGGCAGCTATATCAAGTTCGACAACTTCGAAATCAACGGCCGCTATTTCGTGATGCCGGACTTTAGCCTGGGCGTGGCGTACACGTACACGACGGGCGGCTTCGGCGGCGCGACGAAGGGCTTCACGTCGGCCACGCCGCATTGGAACCAGGTGATGGCTCAGGCCGATTACTTCCTTTCGGCTCGCACCGATGTCTACCTGGAAGGTGTCTATCAGCGCGTTGGCGGCGGCAACGGCAATGCAGCGTTTGACGCCAGCGTCTACAGTCTGGATCCGTCCTCGAATAACACGCAGGTGGTTGTTGCGGTTGGTTTGAAGCACCGCTTCTGATCTCGTAGCTAGCGGTAGGCACGGCCCTGCAGGGCGCCGCGAGGCGTGTTGCAGGGCCGTGGTTTTTGCAAACTTCCCCGCGCCGCCGATATGAGGGTACGGGTTGCGCGCTTTTGAGCGTGACTTGTTAGCGGCGACCGCTGCGCCCCCACACATACCGCACCCAACGCTGCCATCTGCTGCGCGGCATGGTATTAGCATCATGGCCGGCGCGCGCTTCACGATCGCGTTCGACGCTCTTTTGCACCTGTTCGTGGATCTGGCGCAACGACATGCCGCCAGGTCCTTTCAGTTTGTCGGGATCAGCATCAGTGTCGGGATCAGGATCGGGGAGGTCTGTCATGGGAATGACTTGTCAGGAATGGATCGCCCCGATCTTGAGCCTTCTGGACGTTCACGGCAAGCGGGCACTGCCGAGGCGCTACCCGTCTTCCGCGCGGTATGAGTCTTTTCGCGGGGGAACAACTTCAAATCCGCAGGGACTGGCACAATCGGGGCGACCTTCGATCCTTTGGGAATCCTCATGCCAGACCCCGCCCCGGCTTCACGGCGTATTGCGCCGCTGTTTGCCCTGTTTCCCTTCCTGCGTCCTTATGCCGGACGCTGGGCACTCGCGTTTCTCGCCCTGATCACCTCGGCCGGGGCGACGCTGGTGTTGCCGGTGGCGTTCCGATACCTGATTGACCGAGGCTTTGCGAGCGGTGAACGCGTGCACATCGATCGCTATTTCCTCGCGATGTTTTTCGTTTCGCTGATCCTTGCTGCCGCGACGGCGCTGCGCTTCTATCTGGTGTCATGGCTAGGGGAGCGCGTCACGGCCGACTTGCGGCGCGCAGTCTACGAGCACGTGCTGGGGATGAGCCCGCAGTTCTTTGAAACCACGCAGACCGGCGAAGTGCTATCGCGGCTTACGGCTGACACCACGTTGATCCAGGCGGTGGTCGGCACGAGCCTTTCCATGGGCTTGCGCAACTTCTTCATGCTAACCGGCGGCGTGGCCATGCTGGTGGTGACCAGTCCCGTGCTGTCGGGCTATATCATCGCCACGCTGCTCGTGGTGGTCGCGCCTATCATCATCTTCGGACGGCGCGTGCGGCGGCTCTCGCGTGCCAGCCAGGACAAGATCGCGAACACTAGCGCACTGGCGGGCGAAGTGCTCAACGCCATGCCGACTGTGCAGTCCTATACGCAGGAGCCTTTCGAGGCGAAGCGGTTTGGCGGCGCGGTGGAAGTGGCCTTTGAAACTGCGCTCACGCGTATCCGGGCGCGCGCGTGGCTGACCGCCGTGGTGATCGTGCTGGTGTTTAGCGCGATCGTCTTCGTGCTGTGGCTCGGGGCACAGGCGGTGCTGGCCGGCCGCATGACCGCCGGCCAATTGTCCCAGTTCATTCTCTACGCGGTGTTCACCGCTGGCGCCGTGGGGGCGATCGCGGAAGTGTGGGGCGACCTGCAGCGTGCAGCTGGCGCGACTGAGCGGTTGCTGCAACTGCTGGCCGCACGCTCGCCGGTGGTGCAGGCCGAATCCACTATTACGTTGCCGGCGCGCGGGGACGGCATCCGTTTTGACAACGTGAGCTTCTCGTATCCGTCACGTCCTGGCATCGCTGCGCTCTCCGCGCTCTCGCTGCATGTGCGTGCGGGCGAGCATGTTGCGCTGGTGGGACCTTCCGGCGCCGGCAAGACCACCTTGTTCCAGTTGCTGCTGCGCTTTTACGACCCACAGGGCGGCACGATTCTGATCAACGGTGTGCCGACGGGGCAGGTGCCGCTCGATGAACTGCGCCGCGAGATTGGTGTGGTGCTGCAGGAATCGGTGATCTTTTCGGGTAGCGTGCTCGACAACATTCGCTACGGCGCGCCCGAAGCTACGCTCGCGCAAGTGCAGCGCGCCGCGGAAATGGCCGCGGCGGCGGGCTTTATCGAAGAACTGCCGCAAGGCTACGACACGTTTCTCGGTGAACGCGGCGTGCGGCTTTCAGGCGGACAACGGCAACGCATCGCAATTGCTCGCGCGATCCTGAAGAATCCGCCCATCCTGTTGCTCGACGAGGCCACCAGCGCGCTCGATGCCGCCAGCGAACGGCTCGTGCAGAAGGCGCTCGACAATGCCGCGCAAAACCGCACCACGCTCGTCATTGCGCACCGGCTCGCGACCGTTCAGCAGGCCGACCGCATTGTCGTGCTGGAACATGGCCGCATCATTGCGCAGGGACGTCATGCCGAACTCCTTCTGAGCTCACCGCTTTATGCCCAGCTTGCGGCCTTGCAGTTCGGCGAGCCGCTGGCGCAGACGGCCGCGGCCGGGAGTCATCAACCGAACTTCTGATAACATCTTGCCCCTTCCAGCCAGTACGGCTGGGCTGAACACAACCTGCAACGGCGGTGACCCAGCGAGGGCGGCATGTCTCAGATCGTGGTGGAAGGGCTGGCTAAAACCTATCGCATCGCAGAACGGCAACCGGGCCTGCTCAGCATGGTCCGGCGTCGCTGGCGCGAGGTGGAGGCGCTCAAGGACGTCAGTTTCAGCCTGCAGCGCGGCGAACTGCTCGGCTTTATCGGCCCCAACGGGGCCGGCAAGTCCACCACCATCAAGATCCTCTCCGGCATCCTGCGGCCCACTTCCGGCAAGGTCGTGGTCGAAGGCCGTGTGCCGTACAACGATCGCATCGCGCATGTCGCGCGCATCGGTGCGGTGTTCGGCCAGCGCAGCCAGTTGTGGTGGGATCTGCCCGTCATCGACGGCTTCGATCTGCTGCGCGACATCTACCGCGTCGAACCTGCAGCGTACATCAGGACTCTTGACGAACTGGTCGCCATGCTGCGGCTCGAACGCATACTCGATCAACCTGTGCGGCAACTGTCGCTCGGGCAGCGGATGCGCGCCGAGCTTGCCGCGGCGCTGCTGCATGCACCGCCGATTCTCTTTCTCGATGAGCCGACCATCGGCCTCGACGCGCCGTCGAAGCTAGCGGTGCGTGAGTTCGTCAAAAAGCTCAATCGCGAGCGCGGCGTCACGGTGCTTCTGACTACGCATGATATGCACGATATCGAGGCGTTGGCTCAGCGTGTGATTGTGATAGGACACGGCCGAGTGTTGGCCGACCAGTCGTTCGATGCGCTGCGTGCCGGTGCGCTCGCCGATCGCCGCCTGGTGGTGGATTTCGCCGGCGAGGCTCCTGAGGTGTCCATCGCCGGTGCGCAGTTGCTTCGACGCGAAGGCCGTTCGGTAGAACTTGCCTTCGATCCCCGCGTGATCAGCGCACCGGCTCTCATCGCACGCATTGCTGCCGAACATGCCGTGGAGGATATCCGCGTCGAGCAGCCTGCAATCGAAGAGGTGATTGCCCGCTTTTACCATTTGCATGGCGCGGCCGAGGCCTGATTCGATGAACAGCCTTCGTCCCTATGTGGCGGCCTTCGTTGCCCGCTTCAAGACCATGCTGCAATACCGGGCCGCCGCGCTTGCGGGCTTCACCACGCAGTGCTGGTGGGGCGGTCTCAAGGTGATGATATTCGCGGCGTTTTACGGTCACTCGACGCACCCGCATGCGTCTATGACGCTCGCTCAGGTCATCACGTACACGTGGGTGGGGCAAGCGTTGCTTACTCTTCAACCATGGGGCGGCGACCCCGAGGTTGCGGCGGCGGTGCGCACGGGCGGGGTAAGCTACGACCGTCTGCGCCCTGTCGACACCTACGCATGGTGGTTCATTCGCGCCACTGCCTGGATGACCGCGCGTGCCGTGCCGCGCGCCGCGCTGATGTTCGCGGCCGCCGCGGTGTTGCTGCCGTGGGCCGGTCTTGATGCATGGGCGTGGCGTGCACCGGCGGATGCAACCCAGGCCGGGCTATTTGCGATCTCGCTGCTACTGATGATCCT
>Ga0302313_10000637_pt1 | contig 29936 bp, 21 predicted proteins | sample III_Palsa_N2_2_FD_200454 | JGI IMG/M metagenome (GOLD analysis project Ga0302313, IMG submission 200454) | Peat permafrost microbial communities from Stordalen Mire near Abisko, Sweden - III_Palsa_N2_2 | ecosystem: Environmental > Terrestrial > Soil > Palsa > Peat permafrost | place: Sweden...
CCTGCTGGAGCGCATGCGCTTCCCGGATCCGGTGATCAGCGTGTCGGTCGAGCCGAAGACCCGCAACGACGTCGACAAGATGTCCACCGCGCTCTACAAGATGGTCAAGGCCGATCCGTCACTGCGCATGGAAGTGGACAAGGAAACCGGACAGACCGTGCTCAAGGGCATGGGCGAGCTGCATCTGGAAATCACTCTGGACCGCATGCGCACCGAGCTGGGCGTGGACGCGAACATGGGCAAGCCCAAGGTCAGCTTCCGCGAGGCGTTCGGCCAGACCGTCGAGCACACCTACACCCACAAGAAGCAGTCCGGCGGTTCGGGCCAGTTCGCCGAAGTGAAGATCATCTTCGAGCCGGGCGAGTCCGGCACGGGCGTGGTGTTCTCCGACGAAGTCGTCGGTGGCCGCATCCCGCGTGAATACATCCCGGCCGTGCAGCACGCGATCGAAGTCGAATCGCGCCAGGGCCAGGTCGCCGGCTACGAAGTGCTGGACTTCAAGGCACGCCTGATCGACGGCAAGTACCACGACGTCGACTCCTCGGCACTGGCCTTCGAAATCGCCGGCCGCGCCTGCTTCCGTGAAGCGCAGAAGCTGTCCAAGCCGAAGCTGCTCGAGCCGATCATGAGTCTGGAAGTGGTCACCGAAGCGACCTATCTCGGCGACGTCATCGGCGACATCAACCGTCGTCGCGGCAGCATCTCCGACCAGGGTCAGAAAGGCGTGTCGGCCTTCGTGCAGGGCTTCGTACCGTTGTCCGAAATGTTCGGCTACATCAACTTCCTGCGTTCGGCGACCAGCGGCCGCGGTACCTTCACCATGCTCTTCGATCATTACGAGGAAGTGCCGGCCAGCATGGTCGAGAAGCTGATGGAGAAAGAAGCGAAGTAAGCGTCGTTTCCATAGCGCGCTGCCTTCAGAGGCAGTGCGAGATCAAAGAACCCGGGGAGCGATCCTCGGGTTCTTTTTTGCCTGGTCTAGGCGTACGTGGCGGTGAGCGTAGCGACTGTGCAGGCGGCAATGCCGAAACGAACATTCGCAAAGAAAATGGCCCGAACAGCAATCCGCGGCAGCGGCCGTAACCCCCAAACATGTGAAAGTATGACGTTGGGGTTCGCTGCGCTCACCGCCAACCTACGCGGGATTCACTTTGGTCACGGAACAAGCGCGGGGCTGATCCGCGGTATCATTACGGGTTGACGCTTCAGCCGACCTGCCCGCATGTCTTCGCATCTCCAAGAAACCCGCCGCCGCCGCACGTTTGCTATCGTCAGCCATCCTGACGCGGGCAAGACCACGCTGACGGAAAAGCTGCTGCTGTTTGGTGGCGCGATCCAGATGGCCGGCTCGGTGAAGGGCCGCAAGGCCGCCCGCCACGCCACGTCCGACTGGATGGCGCTGGAAAAGGAGCGCGGCATTTCGGTGACCTCGTCGGTGATGCAGTTTCCGTACGAGGGCAAGATCGTCAACCTGCTCGACACCCCGGGCCACGCGGACTTTTCCGAGGACACCTATCGCGTGCTGACCGCGGTGGATTCGGCGCTGATGGTGATCGACTGTGCCAAGGGCGTGGAAGAACGCACGATCAAATTGATGGAGGTCTGCCGCCTGCGCGACACGCCGATCATGACCTTCATCAACAAGCTCGACCGCGAGGGCCGCTCGCCGATCGAACTGCTGGACGAAGTGGAATCGGTGCTGGGCATCGCCTGCGCGCCCCTGACCTGGCCGATCGGCATGGGCAAGCGCCTGAAGGGTGTATACCACCTGCTGCTGGACGAAGTGCATGTGTTCGAGCCGGGCAAGAATTTCACCCGCCAGGACTCGACCATCTTCAAGGGCCTCGACGCGCCCGGCCTGCTGGAAAAGATCGGCGACGAGGCGATGCGCGAACTGCGCGACGAGCTCGAACTGGTGCAGGGCGCCGCACCCTCGTTCGATATGGACGAATACCTCGCCGGCCGGCAGACGCCGGTGTTTTTCGGCTCGGCGGTGAACAACTTCGGCGTGCAGCTGCTGCTGGATTTTTTCGTCGAGAACGCACCCTCGCCGCGGCCGCGCGCCACGCTCACGCGTGAGGTGGAGCCAGAGGAAGAAAAGCTCAGCGGCTTCGTGTTCAAGATCCAGGCGAACATGGACCCGGCGCATCGCGACCGCGTCGCCTTCATGCGCGTGTGTTCGGGCACGTATACCGCCGGCATGAAAATGATCCAGACCCGCACGGGCAAGGACATCCGCATCGCCAACGCGCTGACCTTTATGGCCAGCGATCGCGAGATCGTCGAAACCGCCTACCCCGGCGACGTGATCGGCCTGCACAACCACGGCACCATCACCATCGGCGATACGTTCACCGAAGGCGAACAGGTCAACTTCACCGGCATCCCTAACTTTGCGCCGGAGCTTTTTCGCCGCGCGCGCCTGCGCGATCCGCTGAAGATGAAGGCTCTGCAGAAGGGCCTGGCCCAGCTCAGCGAGGAAGGCGCCACGCAGTTTTTCCGGCCGGTGATGAGCAACGACCTGATCCTGGGCGCGGTCGGCGTGCTGCAGTTCGACGTGGTCGCGTATCGGCTGAAGGACGAATACAACGTCGACGCCAGCTTCGAGCCCGTGACCGTCACGACCGCGCGCTGGGTGCACTGCGACGATGAAAAGATGATGGCCGAATTCCGCGAGAAGAACGCGATGAACCTTGCCATCGACGGCGCGGGCGAGCTGGTCTATATCGCACCGACGAGGGTGAATCTGCAGCTGGCGCAGGAGCGCTGGCCGAAGGTGCGCTTCGCCAATACGCGCGAGCACGCCGCGGCGGTGGTGGCTTAGGCACCGACGCTTGCGCTGTGCGCTGGCGCGTGCGGAGCGAGTGCGCCGCGATATTTGCTCGACGCGCGGCTCTCGCCGTGTGGCGTCGAACGCGATCGCGCATTCGAGCGACACACCGACCATCACCGGGGATTGCCATGCAAACCGTGCCGCTCGCCTTTGTCACGCCGTCCGACGCTCCACGGTGGCAGCGGTGGCTAGTGTTTTCCGCGGCCGCCCGCATCGGTTTTTTCGTGGCGATGCTGCTGGGCATCGGCTTCATGATCCACGTCGCGCTGGAAATACTTGGCTGGACGCCGAAAACTGCGCCTCCTCTTGCGCTGGCACTTGCCACGCTCAGCCTGCAACTGCTGCCGGCGCTCATCGCCTATCTGGTGCTTGTAAAGCTGATCGAGCGGCGTCGTGTACGTGAATGGTCGTTGGCGACGCTGCCCACGCTGGGCATCGGCGGCTTTGTCACAGGCGCCGTGCTTTTCAGCGCCGTCGTCGGCGCGCTGTGGTTACTCGGGGTGTATCACGTCACCGGCACCAATCGATACGTGAACTGGCTGCCGCAGCTGCTTGTAGCGGGCATCGGTGCCGGTATCGGCGAGGAGATCGTGATGCGCGGCGTGCTGTTTCGCATCGTCGAAGAAGGTTGCGGTACGTGGCTTGCGGTTGCCGTGTCTGCGCTGTTTTTTGGCGGCGCGCATATTTTCAATCCAGGTGCCACGCTGTGGAGTTCGGCGGCCATCGCGATCGAGGCAGGCGTGATGCTGGCCCTGCTCTATCACGTGACCCGATCGCTGTGGGCGTGCATGGGCCTGCATGCCGGCTGGAACATCATGCAGGGCACGGTGTACGGCATACCGGTTTCCGGCGGCGCGGTCGATGGCTGGCTGGTTTCCCATCGTACGGGCCCCGCATGGCTCAGCGGCGGCGTCTTCGGCGCCGAAGCGTCGGTGGTCGCGCTGCTGGTGTGCTCGATTTTCACGGTTTTCCTGGCCACGGTAGCGCTGCGCCGCGGTTCGATCGTAGCGGCTCGACGGCAGCGCTGATTTTTATCCGCTTGACGCTGGCGTTGACGCTGGCTATGGCGCGGCCGTCACAACCGCTACTCTGTCGCATGGGCCATCACCGCGGCGGCTCTGCCACCGATTGCCCATCCAACCTGACGGCCTGCGCATGCCATCGACACAAACCCCACCATCGAAGCAATCATGGCTGGCCAACCAGCCCCTGCAAAGCAAGATCATTCTGGGCATCGGGCTGCTGCTTGGTCTGTTTCTGCTGACCAGCGTGATGACGGTGAGCTCGCTGCGTGAGCAGGAGTCGAGTCGACAATGGACCACGCATACTTACGAAGTGCTGCTCGCACTCGACGACGTGCGCCGCGCCGCGCAAACCGCGCAGGTCGGCGCACGCGGTTACATGCTGCAGCAGCAAGCGGACCAGCGCGCCATGTTCGAAAATGGCGAAAAGGACCTGTACGCGCAGCTCGCCAAAGTTCGCCAACTGACATCGGACAATCCGCTGCAGCAATCGCGTATCGGCAGCATGGAAGCGATGGCCGCTCGCTGGCAGCAGGAGATCACCATCAACGCGCTCGACCCGGTCGCGCGCATGCATGTGAGCGATCCTGCCGCAGCCGCGCTGCAACGCCAGTTGATCCAGACAAATTATCTGGAACACCGCACCGCGACAGTCGAGGAGCTACTCGCTGTGCTGGACCGCATGGCCGCCGAAGAAAACCAACTGCTCGTCGTTCGCAGCCAGCGACTGGACCATTCACTCAACACGACGCGCAGCATCACGATCAGCGCCGCGTTGCTCGGCCTGCTGCTCGGCTTCACCATCATTCGCCTGACCTCGCGATTGGTGACCCGTCCGCTGCGTCGACTCACCGACTTGATGGCACGGTTGTCAGACCACGATCACGACTTCGAGATTCGCCGGCTGAACCGCAAGGACGAGATTGGCAAGATCGCGCGGGGTCTGCAGGTTTTCAAGCAGATGGCCATCGATACACAGTCGCAAACCTGGCTCAAGACGCAGGTCACCGGCATATCGCACCGCCTGCAAGAGGCGACCACGCACCGTGAGTTTGCCCAGTGGCTGACCAGTGAGCTGGTACCGCTGTTCAAGATGGGCGTGGGCCTGTTTTATTCGTTCGACGAGAGCCGCTTGCGGCTCGACCTGCTGGGCAGCTATGGATTGCGAATGGGCAGCCACACAGCCGACAGCTACATGCCGGGCGAAGGCCTGGTCGGCCAATGCGCGGTCGAACGCAAGCCGATACTCGTTGACGACGTGCCTGCCAATTATGTGCGCATCGATTCGGGCAGCGGCGACGCGCTGCCCAATACGATCGTCATTCTTCCCGTCCTGTACCGCGAGCGGTTGATCGGCGTCATCGAGATGGCCGGGTTTACGGCACTCGCTCCCCTGCAGCAGCAGTTGCTCGAGGAGCTGCTGCCGATCGTGGCGCTGACCCTGGAAAACCTCAACCGCGCGGTCAATACTCAGGATCTGCTGGAGCGCACGCAGGAACAGGCCGATGAGCTGCGCGTATCCGAGCTGGTGATGCGCCAGCAGAAGGAAGTATTGCGCGACAACAACGACGCGCTGCAGGCAAAAACGGTCGAACTGGAAGAGCAGTCCGAGCGACTGATCGCCTCGGAAGAAGAGCTACGCGTGCAGGCCGAAGAGCTGCAGGCGTCAAACGAGGAACTGCGCGAAAAGACCGAAAGCCTCAATCGGCAAAAGCACGTGCTGGAGGAGCTGCAGGTGGAAACCGAAGAAAAAGCCGAAGAGCTGGCGCGCGCAAGCCAGTACAAGTCGGAATTCCTGGCAAACATGTCGCACGAGCTGCGCACGCCACTGAACAGCCTGCTGATCCTGTCACGCAGCCTCTCGGACAACGACACCGGCAATCTCGACGAGGAACAGATCGAATCGGCTCGGATCATCCATGACTCCGGCACCAGCCTGCTGCACCTGATCAACGACATCCTGGACCTTTCCAAGATCGAGGCCGGGAAGATGGAGCTCATGATCGACGAGCTGCCGCTGGCCGACCTGCAGCGTCGGCTGGAACGCACGTTTGTGCATGTGGCCGAAAAGAAGCAGCTCGGCTTTACCGTCGACATCGCGCAGGACCTTCCGGCCGTCCTGCACACGGACGGCGCCAAGCTCGAGCAAATTGCCAACAACCTGCTGAGCAACGCGTTCAAGTTCACTGCGCACGGCGCCGTTGCCGTGCGCATCGGCCGCCCGGATCCCGACATGGCCATACCGGAAGGATTGGCCGGCTTGGCGCTCATCGCGATCAGCGTCACCGACTCCGGCATCGGCATCCCCGCCGACAAGTTTCAGCACATCTTCAACGCATTCGAGCAGGTGGACGCAGGCACCAGCCGTCAGTTCGGAGGCACCGGCCTGGGCCTAGCCATTTCACGCAGGATGAGCCTGTTGATGGGCGGCGATATCCTGCTGCAAAGTGAAAGCGGTCGCGGCAGCTGTTTCACGGTACTGCTGCCGGAGACACCGCCCGACGATGTCGGCGATGCGATCGAGAGCATGCCACGCACCGCCGCGACGACCGTCGTTCGCACCGGCTCACCACATTTGCTGCCAGACGACATCGACGATGACCGTCGAACGATTCAAGCCGGGCAGACCACCATTCTGGTGATCGAAGACGATGCCGCTTTTACCCGCATCCTGATCGACATGATTCACCGCAAGGGCTACCGTGCCCTGGCCGCCAGCAACGGCGAGGACGGCCTGCAGCTGGCGCGCGAGCATCGTCCCACCGGCATTCTGCTGGACGTGATGCTGCCGATGATGGACGGATGGACCGTGATGGACCGGCTCAAGGCCGACGCCGGCACGCGCGCGATTCCGGTGCATTTCATCTCCGCCACCGACGAGGCCACACGCGGACTGGAGCTGGGCGCCGTCGGGTTCCTGACCAAGCCGGTCAGCCGCGAATCGATCGGCATGGCCTTCGAGAAGCTGCTGCATTTTGCCGAGGGGCATCAACGACACCTGTTGATCGTCGACGACGAGGCCGATTCGCGCACCGCCGTGCGCACCATGCTGCGGTCCGACAATGTGCTGATCGACGAGGCCGCGTCGGCCGAGGAAGCCCTGGAGAAAACCGCGACGACCCGCTACGACTGCATCGTGCTGGATCTGGGCCTGCCGGGCATGTCCGGACTGCAGCTGCTCGAACAGCTCTCGCATGCGTCAGAAGGGGTACCGCCGGTGGTGGTGTACTCAGGCCGCGACCTGAGCCGCGAGGAGAACCTGGTGCTGCGGCAGTACACCGACTCCATCGTGATCAAGGGCGCCCGCTCGCCCGAGCGCCTGCTCGATGAGGTCAGCCTCTTCCTGCACAGCATCCAGCATGCCCCCAGGCGTCTGGCGAACGGCCCCAACGCGCTGGCCAGCGCCGAGATGACCGGCCGACGGGTGCTGCTGGTGGACGACGACATGCGCAATCTGTTTGCGCTGTCCAAGGTGCTGCGCAGCTGGGGCTTGGTGGTTACCATGGCACAGGACGGCCAGAAGGCATTGAAGACGCTGGCCGATGACGAGGCACCGGAGCTCGTGCTGATGGATATCATGATGCCGGTCATGGACGGTTACGACACCATGCGGGCGATCCGCGCGCAGGCGCGGTTTGCGCGACTGCCGATCATTGCGCTGACCGCCAAGGCCATGCGTGGCGATCGCGAGAAATGCATCGAGGCCGGTGCCAGCGACTATCTTTCCAAACCCATCGACATCGACAAACTCGCCTCGATGATCCGCGTCTGGCTGCAGCGTTGAGTACGCATGTCGGCACCCTTGCCTGATATCGAACTGGAACGGATCGAGGTCGATCTGTTCGTGCTGGCGCTGAAGCGCCGCTACGGCTTCGACTTCAGCCAGTACGCGCCGGCTTCGCTGACGCGACGCGTGCGTCAGCTGATGCACGTGCATCACTGCGACAGCATCAGCGCGCTCACCGCTCGGCTGCTGCACGAGGCGGATTTCGTCACCCAGGTGGTTCAGGGGCTTTCGGTGCCGGTGTCGGAGATGTTTCGCGATCCGCCTGTGTTCCGTGCGCTACGCGAGCAGGTACTGCCCGTGCTGGCATCCTATCCGCGCATCAACGTATGGCAGGCCGGTTGCGCCAATGGGCAGGAGGTCTATTCGCTGGCGATCCTGCTGGAGGAGGCCGGTCTTTACGAGCGCAGCCACATCTTCGCCACCGACTTCAACGCCGCGGCGCTGAAGCGCGCGCAGGAGGGCATCTATCCGGCCAAGGATGCCCAGCAGTGGTCACGCAAGTACATCGAGGCCGGCGGCAGTCAGTCCCTTTCCAGCTACTACAGCGCGCGCTACGACTTCATCCGTCTGCACGAACGCCTGCGCCAGAACATCACCTTTACCAACCACAACCTGGTGACCGACAAGGTGTTTTGCGAGGCGCACCTGGTGCTGTGCCGCAACGTGCTGATCTACTTTTCCAATCCGCTGCAGGATCGTACCCTCGCACTGTTCCGCGACAGCCTGGTGCGCGGTGGTTACCTGTGTCTCGGTTTGCGCGAAAGCCTCGATTTCGCGCCCGCTGCCGCCGACTTCACCGCGATCGACGCCAGCCTGCGGTTGTACCGTCGAAAGCTGCAACCCGCCGCCGGCAGACCCGATGCGCTCGCCTGAGGCGATTGCCGTCGGATGCTCCCAGGGCAGCTTCCACGCGCTGCGGACACTATTGAGCGGCATCGATCGTCGACTGACGCAAGCGCTGCTGATCTGCTGCCATACTTCGGGCGATGTTTCGGCCTTGTGTGAATTGCTGACCAGTCACTCAACGCTGCCTATCGCCGAGGCGCGCGAGCGGCAGCCAGCCATCGGAGGCACCGTGCATGTGGCGCCGGCCGGCTATCACCTGCTGGTGGAGAACGATCGCCACTTTGCGCTGTCTGTGGATGAGCACGTGCGTTATTCCCGGCCATCGATCGACGTCATGTTCGGCTCCGCGACCGACGTCTACGGCGCCGGGCTGATCGGCGTGGTGCTTACCGGAGCTAACAGCGATGGCGCCGAGGGACTGGCGAGAATACGCCGCCGCGGTGGCGTGGCCGTGGTGCAGACGCCTGAAGGCGCCGAGGCGCCGACGATGCCCCGCGCCGCGCTGGATAAAGCGGGCGCCGATTATTGCCTGCCGCTCGAAGAGATTGCCCCGTTGCTCAACCGCCTTTGTCTGGCCTGAACCCGTGCGTTGGACCTGATGCCGCCAAAAATCCTCGTTGTTGACGATACCGCCGCCAATCTGGTCGCCATGCGCCGGTTGCTCGCGCGCTGCGGCGCGGAAATATTCGAGGCGAGCAGCGGTAACGCCGCGCTGGCGCTCTGTCTGGATCATCAGTTCGCGCTGATCCTGCTCGACGTGAACATGCCGGACATGGATGGCTTCGAAGTGGCCGCACTGCTCGGCGAATCCGAGCAATTGCGCGAGACGCCGATCATTTTTGTCACGGCAGCCTACGCCGACGACATGAGCAAGCTGAAGGGCTACCGATCCGGCGCGGTGGATTACGTGGCCAAACCGATCAACGACGTGATCCTGCAGTCGAAGGTGCGCGTCTTTCTCGAACTCTATGCCGCACGCGCCGAACTGGAGCATGCGCTGGCATCCCTGTCAGAGCGCAACGAGCAGCTGACGATGGAGATTGCCGAGCGCAAACGCATCGAGGCGATGGTGCGCCATCAGGCCAGCCATGACACGCTGACCGGCCTGCCCAACCGCATGCTGTTCCACGACCGCCTGCGCGGCTCTATCCAGCGTGCCCAGCGACATCGTGGCAGCTTTGCCCTGGCCTGTATCGATATCGACGGCTTCAAGAGCGTCAATGATGAATATGGCCACCCCGCCGGCGACGTACTGCTGCAGCAAATTGCTGCGCGTCTGCAGGGGCAACTGCGCAGTAACGACACGGTCGCGCGGCTCGGCGGCGACGAATTCGCCTTGATCCTGGAAGACATCGATGACCCTTTGCTGGCCTTGCAGTTGTGCCAGTCACTCTGCGTCGCGCTCGCCGAGCCCTATACGCTCCTGGTCGGCCCAAGCACGCATGCGGTGCGGGTGGGCGCCAGCATCGGCGTAGCGCACTATCTTCAAAGCGAGCGGCAGGATGCGGACGAGCAGCTGATCCAGGCTGCCGACCGGGCGATGTACGATGCCAAGCGCGGCGGAAAAAATCGCTGCGTGCTGGCAAACCTGCCGGCAACGGCAGTATAGGTCGCAGCGACCATTTTCCTGTCGGTCGCTGCTTAAAAAATAACGTGCAAGAAAAAGCGACGGGCAGGTCAGCTGCTCGCCGCTTTTTTTGCTCTTTGAACGACTCGGGATCGCCGGGTCAGAAGGACCTCATCCGTCTGCGCTTTCAGGCGTGCGCACTTCCGGCTTGCGAATCCACGCCTCGGCCTGGGCCTCAGCCTGACGATCGGCACGCGTCTTGAACGCGCGCAGCTCGTCGGTATGGAAATCGTCCACTGAAATGAACTCGTACAGGCTCTCGCGCACGTGCTTGAGCAGCGCCGACTCGGTCGCCGTCAGCACGCCGGCCTGTTCCGCCTCGGCCAGCTGATCGACGTACTCCAGCGACTTGAACTGGCCGCTCTTCTGCGCTTTGGCAAATTTGCGATCCACCGGCTCAGCCAGAATCACTTCCGGCAGCAGGGCATTAAGGCGGCCGACGACGTTGTTCGGCGTCGGAGTGAGATAGACGTACTCCAGCAGGTGATCGCGCGCCTCGCTGGGCCCTGTGATCAAGGCGGCGACGCGGCGGCCCAGGCGGTCGGACGGCGGCACTTCGCGACGACCGAACGGGAACACCAGCGCGCGCAGCAGCCACGCCACCGGACGCACGGGGAAATTGCGGATCGCGCCGTCCAGCGCGGTCTGCGTACGCCACATGCACTCATGGAACGCCCAGGCCAGCAGCGGGCGATCGGATTCGGGCCGTCCGCCGTCCTCGTAATGCTTGAGCATGGCACTGGCGATATACAGATTGCTCAGCACGTCACCCAGACGGGCGGAAAGCTTCTCCTTGAACTTCAGCTTGCCGCCCAGCACGCCCATGAACACGTCGGCGCACAGCGCTAGCGCGGCCGAGTAGCGGTCGAGCTTGCGGTAATAGCGACGGGTGTAGGCGTCACCGGCGCTTTCGCCCAGGCGCGAGCCGGTCAGCCCCAGCACCAGGCTGCGTACGGCATTGGATACGCCAAAACCCAGGTGGCTGAACAGGAGACGATCGAACGTCTTCAGCTGCTCGCTGCGGTCGGTGATCGCCAGCGTCTGCATTTCCTTCAGCACATAAGGATGGCAGCGAATCGCCCCTTGACCGAAGATCATCAGGCTACGCGTCATGATATTCGCGCCTTCCACCGTGATGGCGATCGGCACGGCCTGGAACGAACGGCCGGCATAATTCTTCGGGCCCATCTGCACGCCCTTGCCGCCGAGCACGTCCATCGTATTGGCGGCGACCTCGCGGCCCCACTCGGTGGCATGGTATTTCGCGATGGCTGAGGTGACCGCCGGCTTTTCGCCGCGGTCAACGGCAGCAGCGGTCGACTTCGACAAGGCGGCCGTGGCGTAGGTCAGGCCACCGATACGCGCCAGCGCCTCTTCGACGCCCTCGAAGCGCGCAATCGACAGGCCGAACTGCTTGCGGATGCGCGCATAGGCGCCCGTGGCAGCCACCGCACCGCGCACGGCACCGGTGGCGCTGGACGGCAGCGAAATCGCGCGACCAACCGACAGGCACTCCACCAGCATGCGCCAGCCGTGGCCGGCCATGTGCGGTCCGCCGATCAGCGTGGACATCGGGACGAAAACATCCTTGCCCTGCACCGGACCGTTCTGGAACGGCACATTCAGCGGAAAATGACGCCGACCGATCTGCAGGCCCGGAGTCGCACGGGGCAGCAGCGCCAGCGTGATGCCCAGGTCTTCCTTCTCACCCAGCAGATGCTCGGGGTCGTACATGCGGAAAGCCAGGCCGACCACCGTGGCGATCGGCGCCAGCGTGATGTAGTGCTTGTTGAACGTGAGCTTCAGGCCAAGCGTCTCGACCCCGTCGACGGTTTGCTTGCAGACGATGCCGTAGTCCGGCAGCGACGTGGCATCGGAGCCGGCGTAGGGACCGGTCAGCGCGAAGCACGGGATATCCTCACCCACCGCGAGGCGCGGGAGATAGTGGTTCTTCTGTTCGTCGCTGCCGTAATGCAGCAGCAGCTCGGCCGGCCCAAGTGAATTGGGCACGGCGACCGTCGAGGCCACGGTCGAGGAGATGGTCGACAGCTTCTGCAGCACTGCCGAATGCGCCAGCGCGGAGAACTGCAGACCGCCGTACGATTTCGGAATGATCATGCCGAAGAATTTGTTCTTCTTGATGAAGTCCCACACGTTCGGCGGCAGATCCGCCAGCTCGTGGGTGATCTGCCAGTCGTCGAGCATGCCGCACAGCTCTTCCACCGGACCGTCCATGAAAGCCTGTTCTTCCACGCTCAGCACCGGCTTGGGCTGCTTCATCAGCACGCTCCAGTCAGGCTTGCCGGAAAACAGCTCGCCCTCGAAACCGATGGTGCCGGCTTCCAGCGCCGTCTGTTCGGTATCGGAAAGCTTGGGGGTGACCTTGGCGAAAGTTTTCAAGATCGGCGCCGTGATGTTGCGACGACGGAAGCTCACCATCAGCAGCGGTACCGCAATGGCCAGCTCAACGATCAGCAGGATGAACATGGTTGCCGTCGCACCCGAGAAAAGCCCGACCACGAACGTGGCGGCTATCGTGGCGATCGCCCACGTACGCAGGCTGGTACGGTGGTACGCGCAGGCACCAGTGGCAATCAGCGCCGCCAGAATGGTCAGTAACACGGACATGTCAACACCTCATTACGGTTGAACAGCGCCGGCGATTTGCCGGTTATCGGGTCGATCCGGCTTTTCGTCGTTCGACTGTACTTGCAGATTCGCTTCTGACGCGGCTTGATCCTGCACGGCCAGATCTTGCACAAACCGCGTCACTTCACGCGTGAAGGCGTCATTGGCGTCGCCTGCCACCATGTGCGTGGCCTGGGCGATTTCCACGTGCAGCGCGTGCGGCACGCGCTGCAAAAATTCGTTCACGGTATCGCTCGACACCACGTCGCTGCGCGCGCCGGAAAGCAGCAATACCGGTATGTCGATCTTCGACGTCGCGGCCAGCAGGCGTGGCTGGTAACGCTCGTTGTCGTTGACCACGCCGGCCAGCAATGCCGGGTCCCAGTGCCAGCGAAGCCGCCCATCGGTGCCTTCACGCAGCAGCGGCCGCAGCTGCTCTTCGGTTTTGCGCTCGCGACGCTGCGGTAGATACCCGGCAATTTTTTCCGCCGCTTCGGCGTAGTCAGCGAAGCCGTCGGGGTGCGCCTGCATGAACGCCAAAATCCGCTCCACCCCGGCCGACTCCCAGCGCGGCGTGATGTCGACCAGCACCAGCGCCCGAAACGGCGATGGCCTGACCTCTCCGGCCACCAGCATGCCCATCAATCCGCCCATCGACGCACCGACCAGTATCGGCGGCTCGGGCTGAGCTTTGCTGATGCGGATCAGGTCATCGGCGAACTGCTCCATGCGGTATTCGCCATCGGCCACTCGATCGCTCTCACCGTGGCCGCGGCAATCGAAAGTCACGCAGCGGCTACCTTCCTTCGCCAGCGCCGTCGCGGCGCCATGCCACGCGCCACGCGTCTGGCCGAAGCCGTGCGAAAACAGCAAAACCGGCCGGCCGTTCGGGTTATGCGTTTCCACCGCCAGATGGAGATCGGCGACGGGGAAACGGGTCAGTTCGACGTTGGCTGTGTTCGAGGTAACCATACGGAGGAGTATGGACTGACTCGGCAAGTGCCGTCAATACACCGGCTTGAAGCAAGCGGCCCGCGTCGGTGACGCCAATGAACGCCGTTTTCGGCCGTTTTCGACGGCACCGCATTACAAACACGGGGCGTGTGGCTACCATGCCCGCATGAATGTCGCGATCAAACCCGAACGTACTCGCCTTTCCGCCGAGGATTGGGAGCTTGCCGCCCTGCATTTGATTGCCGAACAGGGCGTGGGGGCTCTGGCCGTCGAGGCGCTCGCGCGCCAGCTAGGTGTGACCAAAGGCAGCTTTTACTGGCACTTTCGTACACGCGAAGCGCTGCTCAATGCGGCGCTGGAGCGCTGGGAGCAATACGGCGAGCGCGAGGTGATCAACCAGATCGAGCAGATAGCCGATCCCCGCGAGCGTCTTCCCGAACTGTTCCGCCGGGTGGCCCACGAGTTGCAGCCGCACCGTGTTTACGCTGCCCTGCTGAAGGCACTCGATCACCCGCAGGTGGTACCGGTGATGGCGCGCGTGTCGCAGCGGCGCATGGAATTCCTCACCACCGCCTACAGCGAAGCAGGCCTGCCCTCGCCCGAGGCCCTCAACCGCGCACGGCTTACCTACGCCGCCTATGTCGGCTTTCTGCAGCTGAACTTTACACTGGGCCTGCCGCGCATCAATCACGAAGAGTTCGATGCCTACGTCGAGCACATGATCGCCACGCTGATCCCGGCGTGATCCGCGCGCCATGATGCGGATGGCGCATCGCCGGGACTGAACGCTTTGCTGCAATACGCCTTGCAATGCCAATCTCTGCAAACTACCGTTTCCGCTCTGAATTCACGCAAGACCAGAGAGGGAAAACGATGGCGAGCGCGCTCGAATCATTGCAGCAGTGGGTAAACGACGTGGCCGCGCTAACGCGCCCCGAGCGGGTGCATTGGTGCGACGGCTCGGACGTCGAATATCAGTCATTGGCGCAGCAAATGCTGCAGACCGGAGATCTGATCGAACTGAATCAGCAGACCCATCCCGGCTGTTATCTGCATCGTTCAAGTCCCTCAGACGTGGCGCGCGTCGAACATCTGACCTTTGTCTGCCATACCGATCAGCAGGACAGCGGTCCGAACAATCACTGGATGGCGCCAGCCGAAGCGCACGCGAAGATGGATGCCTTGTTCGATGGCTGCATGGTCGGCCGCACGCTGTATGTGATCCCCTACTGCATGGGTCCGATCGATTCACCGCTGGCACGCTGCGGCGTGGAGATCACCGACAGCCCCTACGTCGTCGCCAACATGCGCATCATGACCCGCATGGGCGCCGCCGCGCAGGCGCGAATAGAGCGCGAGGGACATTTCGTCAAAGGCCTGCATTCCACGGGTGAACTCGATCCTGATCGCCGCTTCATCATGCACTTCCCCGAGGAGCTTTCGATTCAGTCGTACGGCTCCGGCTACGGCGGCAACGCGCTGCTGGGCAAGAAGTGTCACGCGCTGCGTATCGCCAGCAACCAGGCGCATACGGAAGGCTGGCTGGCCGAACACATGCTGATTGTCGGCATCGAAAATCCGCGCGGTGAAACGCATTACATCGCCGCCGCCTTTCCATCCGCCTGTGGAAAGACCAACCTCGCGATGTTGATTCCACCGGAAGGCTATCGCCAGAATGGCTGGAAGGTGTGGACCATCGGCGACGATATCTGCTGGATGCGGCCTGGCGAAGACGGACGTCTATACGCCATCAACCCCGAGGCCGGTTTTTTCGGCGTGGCGCCGGGCACCAGCGAGAGCAGCAATCCCAATGCGCTGGCCACCATTGCGCACGACACCATCTACACCAACGTGGCGGTAACGGCCGACAACCAGCCTTGGTGGGAAGGCCTGCCGGGCACCCCGGTCACCGACTGGCAGGGTCGTCCCTTTGACCCGGCCAACGGCCCCGCCGCGCACCCGAATTCGCGCTTCACCGTCAGCGCCAAGCAGTGCCCGACCTGGTCGGAAAAAGCCGAGGCGCCGCAGGGCGTGCCGCTGAGTGCGATCGTGTTCGGCGGCCGCCGCCCCTCGCTGCTGCCGCTGGTCATGGAGGCCCGCGACTGGACGCACGGCGTGCTGATGGGCGCGGCGATGGGTTCGGAAACTACGGCGGCGGCGACCGGCGAGGTCGGCATGCTTCGCCGCGACTCGATGGCCATGAAACCGTTCTGCGGTTATCACTACGGCGACTATTTTGCGCACTGGCTGTCGTTCGATCGGGCCGGTGCGAAGCTGCCGAAAGTTTTCCACGTGAACTGGTTCCGCAAGGGCGCGGACGGCAAGTTCCTCTGGCCTGGCTTCGGCGACAACCTGCGCGTGCTGCAGTGGATGATCGATCGCGTCGTCGGCCGCGCGGCCGGCGTTGAAACTCCGATAGGCACGCTGCCGCAGGTCGACGAACTTCATCTCGACGGGCTGAGGATCGATCGCGGCAGTCTCGACGCGCTGCTCGATATTGACAACGGCGCCTGGCAGGATGAGCTTTCGGCGATCGGCGATTACCTAGAGACCTTTGCGCCGAGACTGCCCGACCGCCTGCGAATCGAGCAGCAGCGGGTGGCGCGAGCTCTTGCCGCTGCAGCGGAAGAGCCACGCAGGAGAGCTGCGGCGTCCTGATCGTGTGATATCTCGTACGGCGGCTTTTCTCACCAAACGCTCGCCGGACGCTTTCGCTTCAACCCGCGAAACGATAGAAGCCGCGCATCGGCGCGGCTCAATTCAAACCCTTCTGCGCCTGGATGCATCCAAGCTGGCAAGATGAACCTCGCCAGCCACGCCATTGGACTTTCCATGTCACCCGTTGCCACTGCGCTAGCCCACGACAGTGATGACGTTCGTGCGGCAGCCGCGGGCGACCGGCGCGCGTTCCAGCGGCTGTATCACCTGCACGTAGGCCGCGTGCATGGCGCGGTTTTTCGGCTGGCCGGCTATGACCACGCCCGAGCGGAAGATCTGACCCAGGACGCTTTCGTGCGCGCCTGGCAGAAGCTGCCGGATTTCCGCTACGAAAGCGCCTTCGGTACCTGGCTGTACCGGCTTGCCGTCAATGTCGCACTGATGGATATACGTGCCCGCGGCGCGGATCCTGTAAGCATGGTCGATGACGAGCAGTTGCCCGATCCCGGCCAGACACCGTTCTGCGCCGCCGAGCGCGATGAGCTCGAGCGCGCCATCGCTTTGCTGCCGCCGCGTGCCCGCGCGGTACTGGTGCTGCACGATATCGAAGGCTGGCGACACGAAGAGATCGGCAACGAGTTGGGCATGGCCATAGGTACGTCGAAAGCACAATTGCATCGCGCTCGCGGCCTACTACGCAAAATGTTGGGATCCGCTGATGCGGGAGAACGAAATGAACGAATTTGAATGGCGTCGACAAATGCGCGACCTTCGGCAGCCGCTGGCGCCGCGTCAGGATCTGTGGGCGTCGATAGACGCCGCGCTGGACAATGCAAAATCGGACGCCGCCGATGATGCGCCGACAGTTCCGGCGCAGGCAGGAGGTCGGCGACGCTGGCTGATCGCGGCCAGCGTCGCCGCGTCGGTGCTACTAGCTGGGGTCGTTGGATGGCATGCCAGAAACGCACCGATGGCAACGCCAGTCGCCAGTGCTACTTCAACACAAAACTGGAAGCCCGCCGATCCGCGACTGGTCGGTGCAGCTACGCAGCTCAATGCGGCCCGTATGGAGCTGCAGCAGGCGATGCAGCAGGCGCCCCACTCGCCGGCGCTGCAGCGCTTGCTTATTCAAACCGAGCGTCAGCAAAGTCAGCTACGTCAGCTGGCCAGCGACGCGGGTTGATCAAAACCTGGACCAACTATGAAAACCGCACGCTACATTCCACTGCTGCTCTGCTTTTGTGTTGGCCAGGCGCTAGCCGAAACGCCGATCAATCTGCGCCATGACGCCAGCCCCACGGTGCGCGTCAGCGTTAGCAACGTGGCCGGCGACGTAACCATCACCGGCTGGGACCGCAACGAGGTCCAGGTCACCGGCCAACTCGGCGATGGCAGCAAACCGCTGGCGATCACCGGCAGCAATGGCGATCTGTCGATAAAGGTCGAACCGCAGGGCGGCTCCGGCTGGCTGAACTGGAGCAGCGACAGCCGTATGTCGCCGAGCACGCTGGAACTGCACGTGCCCAAGGCAGCGGCCCTGGACGTCAACGTGGTCAGCGCAGCCGTGGTCGTCGATAGCGTGGACGGCGGCAGTATCCAGGTCGACAGCGTCAGCGGCCGGGCACGCATCAGCGCACGCACGCCCTCGCTGAAAGTGAACAGCGTCAGTGGCAATATCGAGCTGAGTGGCCATGCCGACAAGGCCGGCCTGCAGACGGTCAGCGGCGACATTCTTGCGCCCACGCTCGGCAACGAGGCGAAACTGGAAACTATTTCCGGTCATATCCGGGCCAGCGGCGGCCCTTGGAAAAAATTCACCTTGAGCACGGTGTCCGGGGATGTACAGCTATCCGGCAGCGTCGCACCCGACGGCAGCCTCGGCATCGACAGCATGAGCGGTGATGTTCTGCTGCAGCTGCCGTCGTCGGTCGCCGGCTCGCTGCACGCCAGCAGCTTCAGCGGCGATCTACGCAGCGACTTCGGCACACCGGAAAAAGCCGAGCACGGGCCCGGCAGCAGCCTGGACGTGCGGCTGGGCAGCGACGGCGGCAAGATCAACGTCGAAACGTTCAGCGGCGATCTGCGCATCCGGAAGCAGAACTGATCGCGCCCTGCTTGCCCGGGCATATGGCCTTTTACGCCAACAAAAAAGCCGTCGCATGGACGACGGCGTTCGGTGATATCTCAGCTAACGTCAACCGGTTGCCCGTCGATCAGAGATCCTGATGATATTGCACGTATGGCGTTCGCGACTGATCCGGTTCAGGACCCGCCGGCGTATTGGTCGGCGTGCCGGATGACCAGAGGTTTTGCGCGCCAACGCTGAGCTGACCGCGCCACGGCAAACGCCACGTGACGCCGAGATCGATGCTGTTCCAGCGGCGATCAGGAGTGATATTTCCACCGGGAATACCGACCTGCGGCTCCATCGTACGGCCGATCAACATGCCGCTCAGCGAGCCGTGATCTACGCCGAAGGTCAGGGCTTTCTGGTCCAGCGTATTCGCGCCAAGCAGGTTACCGGGCAGCAGATGGATGCGGCCGACGCTGGCCCCAAGATCGATGCCACTGGCCCCGCCCAGCGCCAGGCGACCGCGCGCGTTGACTTGGGCGCTGTTGTCGAAGCTCGACAGGCCGTCGACGCCAGCTGCCGCATTCGGCAAGATGCGCGGCAAGGTAGCGCTGCTGTCCTGCGTACTGTTGGCGCCCACGCTGAGGCCTAGGCTGTAACGGCCGACGTTGTAAGTAGCCCCGACCTCGCTACCGATGATACGAGTCGGCTGGTTGACCCAAGTGCGCTGACTGACCTCGGCGTTGGCCTGAAGATTCGGCGCCAGGCCATACTGCAAACCCGTCGAATTGACGCTGGCGGCATCAACCACATGAAACGACAGCAGCGCGTTGTTGCGCAGCGCATCGCCGCTGCTGGACTGGTCAGCCTCCAGAGCTAGCCAATGTCCGTTCGGACCCTGCCACAGCGGAACCGACACCCCGGCGCCCACCGGAGCCAGCTGCGCAGGCGGTTGCGACAGCAAATGCTCGGCTGTCGCGTCGTCGCCAACCACAGACTGCCCGGCCGCGGCGAACGGCAGCATAAGCATCAGCAGGGGCGAATAGAATCGGCGCATCGGCTTGGCTGGCAACGTTTCCGAATGAATGTCTCAGGGCGGCAGTATAACGCAACTTTACAAATAACTAACACCGTTGAACAGGTCGAATTTCCCCATCCAGCTCGACGAAAAGCAGGTTCCGGCCCGTGAAGGACCTTTGAAAGTTATAAGTGTTCCCCTTGCGTCAACAGTGCTGGCTACCAAGCCAACTTACGCGATATAAGCTTACACAAGAAAATAACTTATCGATACTGCGATCCACAAGCGCGGCCCGGAAACGATCAAGTCGCATGAGTGTCACGCCCACGACCCGCCCGCACCAGCCATTCCTCGTGGTGAGGGATCTTGCGTCCCTGCGTCATGCGGTCGAACGCCTGTTCGAGGCGAGTGACGCGGCTGGCGTCATGGAGATCTGCGAGCTGATGGTGCTCAGCCTGGGCATCAATGGACGCCTGCGCTGGAGGCAGAAAGACGAGCCATTCTCCGGGGATGGTCAGCTCGACTTGGCGGAGGATCCGCAAGGCGTACGCCTCATGACGCTGTCATTTGATGGCCAACCGCTTTTGGAGGGCGTGCGCGAACAACTTGCGTGGCTGGGTCGACTGAGCAATACACGTCTGCGCCAGCTGGCTGAAACCAGCCGTTTATATGAGGCCATTTCGCGGCTCGCGCTGGCCGAACGTCTGCAGCGGGCGCTTTACGCGATTGCCGAGCAAGCCGGCGCCGAGCACGACATGCCGGAAATGATGCGCTCGCTGCACGCGATCGTCAGCAGCCTGATGTATGCCGAAAATTTCTACATCGTGCTCCACGACGCGACGAACGGCACCATCCGCTTTCCCTATTACGTCGACACGGTCGATACCGACCCGCCTCCGCCCGATCAGGACATGCCGCTGCAGGAGATGCTGCACAGCCTGACCTGGAATCTGCTGCAGGAAGGCCGGCCGATGATGGGCTCGATCGATGAGCTGGAGCGACAATTCGGCGAGCGGTTCGTGCTGGTGGGACCGAGTTGCGAACACTGGCTGGGCGTGCCGCTGCTGCGCGCGGGACGCGTCGTCGGCGGCATCGTGGTGCAAAGCTATCGCGCGGATACGCATTATTCGCGGCACGACCTGGAGCTGCTGAACTACGTGGCGCAGCACGTGCAGACGGCATTGGAGCGGCGCGAAGCGCATCTGGAACTGGGCCGTCGGGTGACCGATCGTACCGCGGCGCTGCGCGAAGCCAACCGCGTGCTGCGTCAGCAGGTGCTGCAACGCCAGCGTGGCGAGCGCCTGCAGGCCGCGCTGTTTCGCATCGCCGAACTGGCTAATACCTCGATCAGCCTGGATCATTTTTACGCCGCCGTGCATCAGGCAATCAGCGGACTGCTCTACGCGCGCAATTTCTACATCGCGCTGGTCAATGAAGACACCAACACCCTGACCTTTCCCTATTCGGTCGATGAAGTTGACAGCGTGCGGCCGCCGCGCGCGCATGGCCGCGGAGCTACCGAATACGTATTGCGGCACGGCCGGCCGCTGCTGGCGTTTCCCACCGATATCGACCGACTGGTCGACGCCGGCGAGATCGCCAATTTCGGCACGCGCTCGGTTTGCTGGCTCGGCGTGCCGCTGGTCTGGGGCGACAAAGTCATGGGCGTGCTGGCGCTGCAGAGCTATTCGCTTGAACACAACTATCACGAGCGCGATCAGGAGCTGCTGACCTTCGTCAGCTACCACGTCGCCAACGCGCTGCAGCGGCGCCACGCCGATTCATCGCTGAAGCAGGCCTACGCTGGCCTGGAGCGGCGTGTCACCGAACGCACCCGCGCGCTGGCGCTGGCCAACCGCGACTTGCGCGAACAGATTGCGGAACGGGAGCGCGTCGAGCGACGACTGAAATACGAAACCCTGCATGATTCGCTGACCGGCCTGCCCAATCGCACGCTGCTGCTGCAACGGCTAGAACAGGCGATGCAGCGCTATACCGCCAACCCGGCCGAGCAGTTCGCCGTGCTTTTTATCGATTTGGATCGCTTCAAAGTGATCAACGATTCGGTCGGTCACCTGGTCGGCGACGATCTACTTTTCCAGGTCGGCGGGCGCATCCGCGCCTGCTTGAAAACCCGCGACGTAGTCGCTCGCCTTGGTGGCGATGAGTTTGCCGTGCTGCTTGAGGGCATTGCCGATAACAGCAAGGCGATGGTCGTCGCCGAACGCATCATCGTCGAGCTGCAGACGCCGTTCCGACTGGGGACCAAGGAAATTTTCACCTCCGCATCGATCGGCATCGCCCTTTCCAGTCCGCACTACCAGCAGCCCGAAGAGTTGCTGCGCGATGCCGATGCGGCGATGTACAACGCCAAAGACGGCGGCCGACATCGCGCCGCCATGTTCGACGAGCGGCTGCGACGCGAAGCGTTGTCGCTGTTGGATATGGAGAGCGATCTTCGCCACGCGCTCAGCCGCAACGAATTCGTGCCCTTCTACCAGCCGATCGTGGAACTGGCCGATGGTCGGGTCGCCGGTTACGAAGCGCTGCTGCGCTGGCACCATCCGCAGCGCGGTCTGCTGCTGCCGCAGGACTTTTTGCTGATTGCCGAAGACTGCGGTTGTGCCGAGGCAATCGACTGGCACATCTTCGAACAGGTCTGCAGACAGGGCATGAAGCTGATCGGCGCCGATGGTTTTATCAGCATCAACGTCTCCGGCCGGCATTTCCGCTCCCCGGATTTGGATCAAAAGTTGCTCGCGCTATTCGAGCGGTACGCCGTGCCCACGCACTGCATTCGCATCGAGGTCACCGAGCGCGCGCTGCTGGAAAATCCAAATCAGGTGAAGCAGATGCTGCAGAACCTGCGCAGCCATGGTGTGGGCATCGCGCTGGATGACTTCGGCACTGGCTACTCGTCGCTGAGCTATCTGCACCAGTATCCGTTCGAGACGCTGAAGATCGACCGCTCCTTCATCACGGAGCTACCTGCCGGCGATCAGGAAACCCAGGGCCTCGCCCTGGTCCGCGCGATCCAGGTACTGGCCGACTCACTGCAGATGAAAGTCATCGCCGAAGGGATCGAGGATGAGTCGCAGCGGCAGGCGCTGATGAAGGTCGGTTGCCGCTACGGCCAGGGGTTCCTGTTCGCTGCCGCACAGGCCGCGGAAACGTGGCTGGGTGCAGTCACGCCACCGCCGCTGAACTGATGGAACAGCGAAAAGCCCAGAGAGTTGCAACGGTCTCGAGCAGATCGGTGTCATCCCGCCTCGTCGGCTACTGCGCCGTATCCGGCGTGGTCAACACGGGGCTGTCGCTGAGCAGATGCTCGGCGTCGATACGGTCGAACAGATAGCGCTGCGCGCAGAACTCACAGATCACTTCGATCTCGCCATCGCGCGCTTCCAGCGCCTCCTCGACCTCATCGCGACCCAGCGAACGGAGCATCGCGGTGACGCGCTCGCGGCTGCAACTGCAGCCGAATGTCAGAGGTCGTGATTCAAACAGTCGAACCGATTCTTCGTGATACAGCCGATACAGCAGCTCAGCGGGCGCCGTGCCAAGCAGTTCTTCCGCGCCCAGCGTCGCAGTGAGCTGGATCACGCGGTTCCACGCGTCCGCGTCATGCGAGGCGTCGCGACCGCCTTCGTCGGGAACCTTCTGCAGCATCAGGCCAACCGCGTAGTCGCCACTCGTGGCCAGCGCGATCCGCGCAGGCAGCTGTTCGGATTGGACGAAATAATTCTCCAGCGCGTCGGCCAAGTTGGCGTGCTGAAGGTCTACCAGGCCCTGATACCGCTGGCCACGCTCCACGTTGCCGATGGTGATCGCCATGATGGCTTCGGGCAACGCCCGCAGCTCCAGCGCCTCGGGCAGCGGATCGCTCCAGCGAGCCAGGCCACGCAGGCTGCCCTGGTCGTTGCATTCGGCAAACAGCAGACGCAGCGCGCCGGCGCTTTTCAACTCGATCGACAGCGCGCCATCCAGCTTGATGTTGCCGGTAAGCAGCGCACTGGCTGCCAGCGCTTCGCCCAGCACAGCGTGCAAGGACGGCGGATACTCCGCCCGACCGGCCACCTCGCGCCACGCCGGGCCCAGGCGGACCAACGCGCCGCGGATACCCGCATGCTCCAGCAGAAAGCGGTAAAGAACATCGTCGACGGGCAGCTTTTCCAAAACGGTGGTCCTCTTGAGATCGAAATATCGGCGCTGCACAAGCAGTCCCGGCAACGCTTTCAGATGGGGGCGCGGACAGTGGGGAACAACGCCCTATACTCGCTGCACTTCCCATGCCGTGTCGCCCATGTCGGAGCTTTTTCGCCGCTCTCCGCTGCGTCGCCTGCTGCGCGTACTGATCATCATCGCATTGGCTTGGTTTGGCGTGACCTGGCTGATGGTGCTTATGCTGCGGTTTGTGCCGCCATGGACATCGGCGGTGATGGTGGAGCGCCAGATCGGTGCCTGGGTGCATCGCGATCCGAATTTCCATTTGCACCAGCGGTGGGTACCTTGGAGCCAAATCTCGCCGTCGGTGCCGCTGGCGATGGTGGCCGGTGAAGATCAGAAGTTTCCTTACCACCACGGCTTCGATTTCGACTCCATCCACAGCGCCATCGACGAAGCCGACGACGGCGGCCGGCTGCGCGGTGCCAGCACGATCAGCCAGCAGACGGCAAAAAATCTGTTCCTTTGGAATGGACGCAGCTTCGTGCGCAAGGGGCTCGAGGCTTATTTCACCGTGCTGATCGAAATGACTTGGCCCAAGCAGCGCATTCTGGAGGTGTACGCCAATATCGCCGAGCTGGGCAATGGGGTTTACGGCGTCGGCGCAGCCAGCGACGCTTTTTTTCACACCACACCGGCGCGCTTGAGCTCGTCTCAGGCAGCGCGCCTTGCGGCTGTTCTGCCCAGCCCGCGGCGCCTGCATGCCGACAAGCCCAGCGCTTATGTGCTGCGCCGCGCAGGATGGATCGAGCAGCAGATGAGTCAGCTCGGCGGCCCGGGTTATATCGAACGCCGCACAGCACCGCGCGCGACGCGCTGAGAGTCTTCTCAAGCTATTCGCCTGATCGACGCAACTTGGTTAGCATGGCGCATCCTTTTCCCGGCGCCAGCCATGCCGCAACTCACCGTTGTTGTTCCCGCGTACAACGAATCGGAAGTACTGATGACTTTTCATCAGCGCCTGAGCCGGGTGCTTGACGGTCTTGCGCTGAAATGCGACGTGCTTTACGTCGATGACGGCAGCAAAGACGATACCTGGTCGATCATCGAGCGTCTGGTCGCGGATGATCACCGCGCCGGCGCGATCAAGCTCTCGCGTAACTTCGGCAAAGAGGCAGCGATGACCGCCGGCCTGGATCACGTCACCGCCGACGCCGCCGTGGTGATCGACTCCGATCTGCAGGACCCGCCCGAGCTGATTCCTGCCCTGGTGGAACAGTGGCGCGCCGGCTTTGACGTCGTCTATGCCACGCGCAGCGCCCGGTCGGGTGAAACCCGCTTCAAGCGATTTACCGCCGCGGCGTTCTATCGCAGCATGAACAAGCTGTCGGACACCGCGATACCCCGCGATACCGGCGACTTCCGCCTACTGTCGCGGCGCGCGTTGGACGCGCTGGCCCAGATGCGTGAACGCCAGCGTTTCATGAAAGGCCTTTTCAGCTGGATCGGCTACAAGCAGACCGCCGTGCGTTACCTGCGCGACCCGCGGCAGGCCGGTATCACCAAGTGGAATTATTGGCGGCTGGCACAGCTCGCGATCGAGGGCATCACTTCGTTTTCTACCGCACCGCTGCGGCTGGCAACGTGGGTTGGCGTCGCATCCGCCGGATTTGCCTTCGTCTACGGTTTCTTCGTGCTGATACGCGCGCTGTTCTATGGCGATGTAGTGCGTGGCTACCCCACCCTGATGCTGGTCATCCTGTTTCTTGGCGGCGTACAGCTGCTGGCGCTGGGCGTTATCGGCGAATACCTGGGTCGCAATTACGCGGAGAGCAAGCGGCGGCCGCTGTATTTCATCGAAGAACACCGGCAATCGCGCCAGTCGGCCTAAAACCAACGTGCGGGACGGTGAAAGCAGGCTTCCAGCGGGCTTCGACAGGTCACTACCGCCGGTCATGAGGCAGCAGTAGACTCGGGCAACTCGGCCCGTCCGGGCTCATGGGAGACCCAAGCATGCACCAGGTCAAGCATCTGCTGGAAAGCAAGGGCAGCACGATTTTCACGATTGCACCGGAAGCCCCCGTGCTCGACGCGATAAAGCGAATGGCCGAGCACCGCGTGGGCGCGCTGCTGGTGATGCGTGACGGGCATCTGCTGGGCATCGTGTCGGAGCGTGATTACGCGCGCAAAGTCATTCTGCGGGGGCGCTCATCGGCCGACACCGCCGTGTCCGACATCATGCGCAGCGAACCGCTGACGGTAAGCCAGGACACCGACGTGTTCGACTGCATGCGCCTGTGCACCGACAGCCGCGTTCGCCATCTGCCCGTAGTTAAGGATGACGCGGTGATCGGCGTGATTTCGATCGGCGATCTGGTGAAGGCGGTCATCGATGCGCAAGCCGAGCAGATCGAACATCTGCAGCGCTACATCACCAGTTGAAGTCTGGGTCTATTCGCCGCTTTGCCGCGCGTCGGCGATCGGCTGAGGTGATTCTGGTGCCAGATCTACTGACCAGCCCGCGCGGCGCGCCACGACGGTGGCGATCGCGGCTACACCGGTACCGACCAGCGCCAGCCCGGATACCCCCACACCAAAGGCATGCAAGCCGTTCACACCGCCAGTGACCAGCACGTCGCCAAGGCGCCAGATGGCCGTCTCGACGAAATTCTTGCCCTTGTAACGTGTTTCGCGCGGCACCCGCGTGTATAGGGAGTCGACTGCCGGCTTGGTCATGCCGTAGGCGAAACCGCGCGTGGTGACGATCATCACCACCAGCACCGAAACGCCATAGCCGAAAAGCATAACGGCACCACCACCGAGCCACACCGCGCCGGCAAGCAGCGCCACGTTGACCACCGAGGCCAGCACCAGAGCCCAACCGGCGCCGCGGCGGATCATCAACCATGGGGTCAGCGTCAGCTGAAGCAGCGCGCCGAGCAGGTTGGTGTAAAGATCCAGATCGTTGTAGAACGACGTGCGCGCCACATTGCCGACGATGTGCGCCTTGGTATAGTCGGCCACCAGCGCATATGCCAGCGTGCCGATACCGTCGCCGAACAGCATGAGTAACGCCATATATCGCAAAAACGGCCGCGTCCACAGCTCGCGCACGCCGGCCCAAAGCGAGCCACCCACCGCCTCGTCGCCGTGGCTGCCAGGCTGCCGGTCGTGTTGAGCGGAGATCATGAGCAGGATGACCAGCGCTACTCCCAAGGCCGTGGCCGACACCACCAGCAGCGGCGCCACGCCAAGCCACACCACCAAAAATTTGGTGATCAATGGACCAAAAATCGCACCGGTCATGCCGCCTAGCGCGATCAGCGAAAAGACCTTCCGCGCGCGCAGGCTGGAAAAGATGTCGGCCATGAAGCTCCAGAACAGCGACACCACAAACAGATTGAACACACTCACCCACACGAAAAACGCGACCCCGAGCTGACGCGCGCCGATACGGTCCTGCGCCATGAAGGCCGGCACGAAGGCAAGCAGCGAGAGAATGAAGAAGCTATAGCTCCAGCCCAGCAATTGCCGACGCGGATAACGGGCGACGAGCAGACCGAACGCTGGCGTGAGCAGCAGCATCACCGCAAACACTGCGCCGTAGAAAAGCGGCAGCGACGGGGAGCCCACGGCCCCGCTGAGCTGGTCGCGCACGGGTCGCACGATGTAGTACGACGTCATCACGAAGAAAAACGCCAGCGCCGACAGCATCGGTGCAGCGGTTTGGCCCGCATCGTCGGGCTTGCCCAATACAGCGTCGCAAGATGCGTTCACGGGATTATCCAGATCGTTCGCAAAAGACTAGCACGCGCCTATCGCGCGTCACTGGATAGGCCCTGAGACGGTTGGACGACGCAACGCAAAACACATTTGTTGACCTCGCTGTTTCTTCCGCAACGGTGCGATCGTTTCACTGTCTGCCTATGCATGTACCGGCTTCTGCGCGGCGATGGCGACGAACCAAGTCATGCTTTTCCTGTCCTAGATTGCGGCGGTTCCGTAGGTGGCGAGCGAGGCCTTCAACACCGCTGGGGCTAGACACCGCGTGACTTCGGCGCCTTCGCAAGATAGCTGGCACGACTTACCGTTCGTTGTGGACGCCTACCAGTTACACGACAATCCAAGACCTGAACCGTCGATCCCAGCAGCCATGCGTGTCACATCATCCCTCCGCGGCCCGTTCGTTCGCCGCCTGAAGCCAGGAGAGCCATGCCTTCAAAAAAATATTTTCTGCTGATCGCCAGCCTATTGGCATCCGCGAGCCCTACGATCTTCGCCCGGTCTGCGCTTGCGCCCCTGCCGCAGGCAGTCGCTACTGAAGAACAGCATTTGCCACCCGCACGTATCAGGGACACGCTGAGCGACTACCAAGGTTGGCTGAATAGCGTCGCCGAGCGTCACGCCGTCGCGGGACTGGCGACCGCCGTGGTGATCGACGACAAGGTAGTTTTGGAACGCACCGTGGGTTATGCCGACGCATCGACGCAGAAGCCGATCACACCAGATACCGTCTTTCGCCTGGCCTCGCTGTCCAAGGCGTTTGCCACCGCATTAACCGGTCTACTTATTCAAGACGGCAAGCTGAGTTGGGACACCAAACTGGTCGACGTGCTGCCGTACTTCAAGCTGAAGGATGCGCAGGCGGGCGCTCAGGCGACGGTGAGTGACATCCTCGGCCAGCGCCTTGGGCTGCCGCACAATACATACGACAGCATGCTCGAAGATGATGTTTCCTACGAGGAGCTCGTGCGCAAGCTCGATGAGGTGGACATGGCCTGCGGCGTCGGCCAGTGCTACGGCTACCAGAACGTGGCCTTCGGCATGATTGGTGACATCGTGCTGGCCCGCACCGGTGACTTTTTTTATCGCTTGGTCGACAAGCGCATCTTCCACCCGTTGGGCATGACCACGGCGAGTTACGGTCTGGCTGCCTTGGAATCCAGCCAAAGCTGGGCGCGACCGCACCGACCCTCAGCAAACGGCTGGATCCCCTTCGAGCCAACCGAAACCTACTACCGCGTGGCACCAGCAGCTGGCGTCAACGCCAGCCTGCGCGATATGGAAAAGTGGCTGATCGCGCAGATGGGCGGACGTCCGGATGTGCTTCCCCAATCGCTGCTCGATGTGCTGCATACGCCTGGCGTCGCGACGCCGACCGAGCTGCACGCCACGCCGTGGCGTAGCGCTCGGCTGAAGTCGGCCTATTACGCGCTGGGTTGGCGCGTCTATAACTACGGCGGCGAAACGCTGATTTTTCATGCCGGTGCCGTCGCTGGTTATCGCACTATGATCGGATTTTTTCCGAAGTACCACGCCGGCGTGGTGACGCTGTGGAACTCGACCGGGCCGGTTCCCAGTGGACTGATGCCCATGGTGTTCGACAGCCTGCTGGGGCTGCCGCATGTCGACTGGGCGGGCGTTGAGGGTGCAGCTTCGCCAAAAGCGGCTTCAAGGAAAAGTAGCAAGACCCGTAGCACGAAAAAACAGCATTGATTCCGTCTGAGAGAAAAAAAGAACGGCGTTTCTCAACGCCGTTCCACGTTTCCAGACCTGAACTATCGATCAGAGATTGAATTCGATCCTCTGCTCCCGCGTACTCGCAACAGGCTCCCCGTTTTTCATCGCAGGCGTAAAGCGATAACGCGACACCGCGTCGATAGCGGCGCGTTCGAATATGTGCTTCGGCTGAGAGTTCGTCACGTGCACGCCACTGGTTCGACCGTTGGGATCGATGGTGAACGCAACCACGACCCAACCGCTTTGGCGCGCGCGTAAGGCGCCGGGCGGAAACACCGGCTCCGCGCCCTTTACCAGTACCGCATCACTGGTAGTTCCTGGATTGCTAGTAGCGGTGCCCTCGCTCTGGCGAGTAGCCGTCGGCGCGGTCGCTACAGCCTGCTGGACAGGTTGAGGCACGGTACGCGCCTGACGCGACTTCTGCTGCGCGGCGGCCTCCGCGGCCTGAACTTTCTGCTGCTCAGCCAGCTTATCCGCGTCGGCCTTTTCAGTAGCTGCCCGTTGCGCCGCCAGCTGCTGCGCTTTCTGCTGATCGATAACCTGCTGCTGTTGCTTATCCTGCAGCTTGCGCTGAGCATCGAGCTTGGAGCGCAAAATGGTCAAGGTGAAGTTGGCCGGGTCGGCCTTGGCCAGCAAATCAATCTGACGCTGGGATTCGTTGAAGTCGCGTGCATTGATTACCTGCTCCGCTGACGTGGCCGCATAGGGGAACGTTTCGCGCAGCGCATCGGCCGCCACTTGGTTACCCGGCTGCTTGGCCAAGACGCGCAGATAGAATTCGAACGCGTTGTTTCCCGCCGGCGCGAGA
>Ga0302313_10000639_pt1 | contig 29878 bp, 14 predicted proteins | sample III_Palsa_N2_2_FD_200454 | JGI IMG/M metagenome (GOLD analysis project Ga0302313, IMG submission 200454) | Peat permafrost microbial communities from Stordalen Mire near Abisko, Sweden - III_Palsa_N2_2 | ecosystem: Environmental > Terrestrial > Soil > Palsa > Peat permafrost | place: Sweden...
CATGTCTCCTTATCTATTGGGTCCTGATGCGTTTCGTGCCTGTACCGGGCTATGGTGTTCCGACACATGCTATGGTGATGAACGATCGTGATGCCAACCTCGCCGCGTGGCTCGACCGGCAGATCTTCAGCGCGCCACATTTGTACGAACACACTCGCGATCCCGAGGGGCTGCTTTCAACACTGCCGGCGATTGCAACCGCGCTATTCGGGCTGCTCGCAGGTCTCTGGCTGCGCACCAATCGATCCACCGCTCGCAAAGCCGGCATGCTTGCTCTTACCGGGGTAATTTTCGTTGGCCTTGCTTTGCTCTGGAATCCGTACTTCCCTATCGCAAAAAAGCTGTGGACCAGTTCCTTCGCTCTGCTTGCTGGAGGCTTGAGCATGTTGCTGCTGGCGGTGTCGATTTACATCGTCGACCTGCTGCGGCTTGGGAGATCGAACATCGATCCCGACCGGGCTGAATCGCCGGCGCATCCTTTGATTTACAAACCTCTGCTCGTCTTTGGTACCAACGCGATCCTCGCGTACATGATCTCCGAACTCGGAGCCAGCCTGCTTGTCATCCACTTTCCAAGTGGTCTCAACGCGAAGGTGATGGCATATCGCGCGATCAGCAGTGTTGTTTCGCAACCGTGGTGGGCTTCGCTGATTTATTCGCTAATATTTGTTCTGCTCTGCTGGTTGCTCGTGCTGCCGTTTTACAGGAAGCGAATCTTCCTGCGGATTTGAGTGATCAGACGGCTACGCGTAAGACCGGAGCTGCGGCAGTGTGGCCAGGATAAATTCCAGATCGTCCGATGCGAGATCGCTTAGCGGCCGAGGCTTATCCTGCGGGCGCAGGCCTTTCTGGTTGATGCGGTTCATCAGGCTCCAGTTCTTGGCGGGGTGAGCCGGGCTTGGGTCGGCTGGCTCCTGCGCCGGCAAATCATAGCGCGTCAGGTCGATCACTTGCCTTGGGCTCTCGATCTGCCAGTCTCGAAGAAGCGCAAGTCGAAAATTCTTATTCATAAACCATTCGATCTCGAGGTTGTTGTACGAGTCTCCGAGGCCGCAGCCGCGCTCGAGAAAGCTGCAGCTCAAATCATCGTTGCCCGGATGGGCTTCACGCCACAGCGTGCCGAACTCCCCAAAGCTTACGAACCGAACGTCAGGCCAGCGCTTCTTCGTGTCAGTGACCCACATGCGCATAGCCGAGCACACCAGGTCCTGCCCGAACTCATGCACGAGCTGCGCCTCCCAGATGTTGGTGATCCAGCCAAAACCATTGCGCGAAAAACCCTCGTCAAAGTGGATGCTTTGCGTATGCATCACTTCCCTGTGCCCCAGGTCGAGACCCCATCCCAGGTACGTCTCGATGGGTCCCACGCCACGGCGGCTGTTGTATCCGGTGAGCTTGTGATCCAGCGACCCGCTCCTGCGTGCGCAAATGAAGTCCATGGTCCAGCCATCGAGATTGACGCAATCGATAAAGTCGCCGGCACCCTGTGCGGGTTTACAGAAATGTTGTGTCGATGGATAGAACGGGTAGGAGGGCGAACCATCCGCTCCGCCGCCGTCAACAGCATATTGGCTCCAGATCACAGCATGGGCAACGTGAATATTTTCTTTTTGAGCCAGGTATTGAAGATTGTTTGCCGACAGGAAGCCGCCCATAATGGCCTCCGGGCGATAGCCCCCGCCCACGAATGCCGTGATGATCTGGATGGCTTCCGACATCTCACGATTGATCCGCTCGCGGGGCAGATACATCGCGGGAAAGTATCCTGGAAAATAGGAGACCTCATCGCCAAAGCGCTCGTGGCACTCAACCGCATACGCCCGTATCTGCTCATAGTTGGGGCGCTTGTCTTCCAGCGCATTGAGCGTGAAACCCCAGGTAAGCCTTCCTTCGGGGTTGGAGGTGGCAAATGCTTCCCGAAGCGCCCGCACGCCTTCAAGCGTATGCCACGAGGACTCATCCCGATCCAACAGCTTCACATCGCGAGAGACTTCCCACGGTGAAGTGCGAATCATAATGCAGAGCGTCACAAAGCGTTGACCGCGGATTTTGTTGGCCCGGACGTTGCCGATCCGTGGCAGGCTGGCGAGCTGCCCACGCGTCATCGTCGCTGCCGCGCCCATCAGCGAGCCCTTTATTATGTCTCTTCGATTCACACGAGCTCCTCAGGAAAAATCTACGCCCTTGGTACAGGTCCACAGATGCGCTCGTCAACTCGAACCTCAATCATCAGCTCGGCCGGAAATCCTTGCACGCGCGGTAGGTGCCGCAGCACTTCATCTTGATCGCAAGAACGTCCAGAGCGGTTCGGTAGTGGGCGCAACGCGCTTGCGAACCTGGGTTTACGCCAATAACCCGTGGGACACTCCTCGTAATGTTCACTCAGTGATCCGCGTTGTCCGAGTCTTCATCCAGCAAGTGGCTGCCACTTGAGAGAGTGCATCCCAAAGGCACGAAGGATCGGTCTCATGAATGTTGATCACGAACGCAGTGGTTGCGATGTGCAGAGCCGAGTTCATTTCATAGTGGCTAATACGCTCTTCGGAATCTTGGCCACAACGTCATATCTAGGGTCCACCAATTCGGCAATGTCGTATTTCAGCGTTGAAGCAAAGAGTATCGCTACTTCGCTATCGCTCAGCTTGTAGTCCTTCTTGATCCATGTTGCCAGTTGAGACGTGGCCACCTGAATTGCAACCGGCACCGAACCCGCAACGCCGAAAGCCATGAGGTAGTCCTTGTTCTCCGAGCGCACCATACCGGTGGAGTCCCCGTGAATGACTTCGACCGAGAAATCAACGTCCATCGAGGTCTCAAGCCCGGAGCCGACCACCTCACCGTCACCCATTGCGGCGTGACCATCTCCCATGCCCAACAGCGCACCTGGCTGGAAGACCGGAAAGTAGAGCGTTGCACCCTCAGCGTTGTCGATATAGTCCATATTGCCGCCGAAGGGGCCGAGGTCGCCTCCACGATATTGCTGATCGCCAGCGGGTGCGACGGAGATGCAACCCAGCATCGGCTTCAGAGGGACACTGTAGTTCTTCATGTGCTCGCTAGGGTGGGTGGGCACCGCGATGCCCTTTTCGGGCAGGAGCGTCCACTCGCCGGTGACGGCGGGATCGTACTTTGCGCCAACCAGGTAGGCCGTGGTAGCAGCGTTCGCGTTCAGATGAGTTCCCTGGCGTGCCGTAGCCCTGTTTGTCCGCACCTTCAGCAGGTGCACGACCAGCGTATCTCCGGGCAAAGCTCCCTCGACATAGATGGGGCCGATGTTGGAATCGCCGCCGCGATGCTGCACGCCCTTGGCATCGACGCCGCCTGCATCTGCCGTCCAGGTATGGACGACATCGCCGGGGAAGATCGTCAACTCCGGCTTGTTCGCTCCCGAGTAAAACGCAAAGAAGCTGGTCGGCTCATACTTGATGTCGCGTGGCTTGGCTGGAGGTATCGCCGCGCGCGTAAGGGTGAACGTGGTGGGGCCGCCGCCTGCGCCGCCGCGTCCCGCTCTTCCCCCACCAGAAGGAGGTGTCGCCATTGCGCCGCCTGCGGCTGGCCCAGCGGCCGGTACAGGCGCACCGCCGCCACCCCCAAAACCACCGCCGCCTCCTCTACCGCCTCTGCCGCCGCCTTCGCCCACTACAGTCCCAGTGAGAGTCACGGTATCGCCTGCGATTGTCCCAGTGAGTGTTCCCGAAGGAGCGCCTTCCGTATTGGTCAGTGTGAGGTTGATCTTGCCGGCGTCGATGACACCTTCGATCTTGTCCGTTCCCCACATGCCGCTCAACTTGCCGCCGTCAGCCTGCAACGAAACATGGGCATACTGGTTCCCCGCCTTCGCGATCCAGTTTCCTGAAACGTCCGCCGCTACGCACAGCCGGGTCAAACCAATCACGCCGGCAAGGACTGCCATCTTCATCCATTGTTTCGCCATCGTCCTACTCCCATTTCTTTCCGTTCGACTGCGTAAGAATTGCTTTACTTATTGAGGGTAGCGAGCACTGACTTGGGGACCTTTGCGACCACGTTGAAATGGGGGTCGACGAGTTCAGTGATGTCGTACTTCAATACGTCGCCGAAGAGCAACGCAACTTCGCTGTCGTTGAGGTTGTAGTCGTGTTTCACCCACTCCGCCAACTGCGTGGTGGCGAGCTGTATCGAATCGGGAACAGAACCCGACACACCGAAGGAGATTAGATAGTCCTTGTTCTCAGCGCGCACCTGGGAGGTCGCATAACCCTTGATGAGCTCCACCGTGAAGGTCACGTCTACCGAGGTCTCCAATCCAGTGCCGACCACCTCACCGTCGCCCATGGCGCCATGAGCATCGCCAAATCCAAGCAGCGCTCCGGGATGGAAGACGGGAAAGTACAAGGTGGTGCCTTGTGCGTTGTCGTTGTAATCCATGTTTCCGCCAAACACTCCGAGGTCGGTTCCACCATATTGCTCCTCTCCGGGAGGAGCTACAGAGATGCAGCCAAGCATCGGCTTCAGCGGAATCGTCAGGTGCGGCAGGCCAGGCGAAGGAGGGAGCTTCGCTATGCCCTGATCAGGATACTGCTCCCAATTACCGTTGAAGGCGAGGTCATACTTCGCTGCCTGGTTGTATGCCGGAGTCACCGCGTACTGATTGAACCGGCTACCCTGACGACCGATCAGTTTGTTCGTCCTGATCTTGATGAGATGCACCACCAGGGTGTCGCCGGGTAGCGCGCCCTCAACATAGAAGGGGCCAATGTTGGCGTCGCCGCCCGTGCCGTGGCGGATGATGTTGGTGTCCCGGGCCTGATCCATCGTCCGCGTATTCACGGTATCGCCGGGGAAGATGTGAAGATTAGGTGGCTCGGCTGCGGAGTACGTACCATAGGCGACGTTCGGTTCGAAGTCATACGTGTGAGCCGTAGCCGGAGGCTTCACCGCGCGTGTCAGCTTCCATGTGACCTCCACCGGAGGCTGCACCGGGGCCATGCTGCCACCTGCGTTTCTGCGCACCGGGACGACACTGCCCTTGCCAGAGAACTCTTCTCTGTTCAGAGTGCCGGTGAGCGTGCCAGACTGTTTACCGGTCGCGTCGGTCAGCGTGAGTTCTACTTTTGATCCGGTCACCGTTCCGGACAACATGTCGGCGCCCCATGTGCCGCTCAATTTCGCTCCGTCAGCTTTCAGGATGACGTGCTTGTACTGCGCGGTGTACTGGGAGTCGAACGGACCCGTGGTTTGCCCCACCCAATCGCCGGAAAGGTCCGCCGCAAAGCAGAGACGCGTGATTGCCATTGCCGCGGTAAGTGCGAATGTCTTGATGTATCGATTGGTTCTCATTGGAGTGACTCCGTCTGCGATCGTTCTGGAAGTGTTGAGAAGAGCCGCCTTCAGTGTCCAGTCTGAAAACGACCCCATGGTTGCATTACAAATGATGCTGATACAGACACTGCAACCATGCCTAGAAGAGGATCTTCAACGCAAGCTGGCAGTTGAACGGTTCCCCTTCAGTGATGCCAGGGTCACTGGTGCCGCCGATGGTGGTAGCGATCTGCCCGGTAGTGGTGGCATGATTCAAGCCACCATATCTCAAATCCGCTGCTGTGCTGCTCGCTGCCAGGGCCGGCTTCGCCCAGTTGACCTGGTTGAAGAAGTTGTACATTTCCCCACGGAACTGTCCTTTAACCCTTCCACGGATGGGGAAGTTCTTGAATATGGAGAGATCGACATCTCCGAATCCTGGCGCTCCGTGGATCGCGCCGGGGGCAGTCGTACCGTAGTACGCCGTGAGTGGCTTGGAACAGTCAGAGCCGGTTGGGTTTGCGTTGCCACCAACGGGCACAATTGCCGAACACCCAGGAGGCGCAATCACCGAGTACGGGTTGTACCACTGAAGGACGCCATTGCTAATGGTGTTCCTGGATGTTTTTGTAATCGCAGGACCCCCGCAATTTCCATCTGGGCAAAAGCGCGGTAGCCCCGTGAGATCGGCACGACCGGCCCCTTCTCCCACATTAAGACCGGAGCATGTGGTCGCATAGGTGTTACCAGCACTATCGTTGCAAGTACCCGAGGAGCTTGCTGTGATCGCTGCTGCACCATGGAAAGTCAGCGTGCCGGTAGTCTGCCAACCGCCGGTCAGCCACTTGTTGGTCAGCCAAGAAGGACCGCGCTTGAGGCTCGGAATGTTGTAGGTCCAGTACCCCTTCACCTGGTTCGTGATTACGGCATTGGAACCATAGTCCAGGGCTGGGTTGTTGTAGTCTTCGATCGTGCCTGTACCCTTGCTGGTCGATAAGGCGTAGGAAAGCTCCGAGATCAGTCCATGCCAGTTTCGGGTCCTGATGTACGCCTGAAGAGCATTGGCGTTCGACGCTCCAAAGCTGGACGTTTGGACAATCTTGGCGTAGTTGGGATACTCGCCAAAGTAGGGCCGCTGCTGTTGTGCGTAGGTAAACCCGTTCGTGATCGCCGTGTTGGTCCCGGAACCATAGGCCGACTGATTGAGATCGAGTGAGTTGGCCAGATGGCGTCCCCGCTCTCCCACGTAGCTGACCTCTATAAGCGCCTTGCTACCCAGCGCCTTCTCGACGCTCGCCGAGATGTTCGTCGTATCGCCTGTTGAGAAATGGGGATCGACGGAACCGATGGCCAGGGCCGGGCAGGTAGCGGATGTAAAGCCGATGCATGGGCCGTATACGCTCGCTGCCGCATTGGGTGGAAAGATGGAAGTATTCGGCTTGATGTTCAGATTGGTTTGCCCCTCGTTATAAAGCGGCCTGGTCCCGGCTGGATTACCCGCCAGGCTGGTGGCATACAACCACGTGCCGAGCCCTGGAGTATCGAAGTACAGGCCCATGCCGCCGCGGACGACCATCCCCTTGGTGATGGAAGGCAGGAACGACGGCTGCCAGGAGAAGCCGACGCGAGGAGCAATCTGTTTCGCGGAGGCCTGATACGCCTGAGGAATATCACTCCCGACGACTGCGAGACCACCAATAGGATCAAGCGTGTTGGGTGCAAGGCCGGGTCTGAAGGTCGACAGGTCCTTGGTGTCGTCGGTGGCCGGCGACAGATAATCCCAGCGCAGCCCATAGTTGATATTTAAGTTCTTCGTCACCTGGAAGGAATCCTGCGCGAATAGGTCGAAGTTGTTTTCGGTGTCGTCGCGGTCGAGATCCCCGTTGTAGAGAGTGGCAGAACTGCCCTCGCCCTGTAGGTAGTCCGCAAGGGCTTCGGTTAGAGGATCCGAGTTTTGGTAGGACGCCCCGTTGCCGCCGCTCGGCGCGTTATACCCGCGGGTTCCACTAAAGGCGAAGGTGCCGCGGGTGTAGATGCTGCTGCTGCCCCTGCCGGTTGCGACCGCGAAGATCTGTATGCGTCGGAACTCGCCGCCGGCGCGGATCTGGTGCTTGCCGATCAGCATCGTCAGGGTGTCCGTCACATGGCCGCTATAGTCATAGCGAGCTTGGACCGAAGTGCCGCCGGTGCCGTCGAATCCGGCTATCTGGATTCCCGGCTGACCGTAGGTATTGCCAGGCCCCAGGCCGGTGATAAAGCCGACGCCCGCCGCACCGTTGTTGGGCTTCGCATCCGTAAAAGGCTGGTTGAAGTAGTCAAAGCCAAAAAGGATCTGATTGGTGATCTTGGGTGTGATCACCGTGTTCAACGTGATTGCCGCGTTTTCGACACGCTCGCCTGCGACCTGATAGTACCAGGGGTTTTGGCTGGTACTGAGAGGCGCTGTCTGGCTGCCATCGCCATAATAAAAGCGCTCGGAGAGCTTGTTCTTCGCGTTGAGGTTCTGGTCGAACTTCACCATCAAGTTGTTGCTATACCCGTTCTGCGCTGCGCTTGTCGGAGGCGTCCAGTTTCCCGTAGTCGCTCCCCCCGTCAACATGCCCGGTTGCCACAGAGTTGTGATGAGGTTCTCCATCATGGTGATCGTCGGATTCGTCGCAGGCGTCACGCCGCCTGCTGCCAGCAGAGCCAAGGCTTTGTTTACGTAAGCCGCCGACGGTTCGGTCTGCGCTGAAGTTCCTTGCGCGAGAACGTACTGCTGGCGCTCGTAGTTTAGAAAGTAAAACATCCGGTCTCTCAGAAACGGGCCGCCCACAGAACCACCCATCTCCTGAAAGTGGATGGGCGGCTTCTTGGGGCGGATTTTGCCTGCGGCCAGGTCAGCGGCATTGGTAGCTTTCGTGAACGGACCCAGGGCAGCGAAGAACTCGTTGCGATTGAAGTAATAAGCCGTGCCGTGGATAGTATTGGTGCCGGACTTGATGCCCAGGTTTACGAAGGTGCCGGAGTAACCGCCCGATTCAGCGCCGCCCTGAGTCTCGGCGGAGAACTCCTCGATCGAGTCGAGGGGAAGCAGTGTTCCGGGAATGCCGTCGACACCGCCCTGGTTGGAGGCTGAGCTGTTGCTATATACGTCGTTATTGTCCACGCCGTCCACAAGGTACTTCGTGGTCCCGGTGGTGTTTCCCGGCAGCATGGTGACCATTGCACTGAAGCTGCGGCCATTGATCGGGACATCCGAAACCTCTTCTTTGGGAAGCGTGAACGTGCGCACCTGGCTGTCCGTGTCCAACGTCAGGGTGTTAGCGTCCACCTCGACCACCTCACTCGTTGTGGCCAGCGCCAGCTTTACAGGAAGACTGAAGGTTTGGCCGGCCGATATGCGTAGCTGGTCGACCTTTAGAGTCGCGAAGCCGGCGAAGGTCACAGTCACGGTATAGTCGCCCAGCGGAAGATCCTGGATTACATAGTCGCCGGCGTTGGATGAAACCGTTTTGTATATCAAACCGGTGGCGACATCTTTGGCTTCGATCGCGGCACCGGGAATACTCGCGCCTTGCGGATCGGTAACGACGCCGGCCAAACCACCACGAAAGGTACTTTGCCCGATGGCAACGATGCAGAGAGAGAGCGATAACAACATTCCAGCTACACGCGTACGTAACATGCTATGGCTACCTCGTAAGGAGTCTCGTGATTCAGGTGATTGTCAGGCATAGCTCCGCCTTGCAAGAGACAGAAACTCATGCTTTTAACTGTGCTGGGGTGACGACTCAGGAATAGACTTTGCCATATAGGCAAAGCAGGGTTGCCTCAGCATTCAGCCAGATTATTGCCGCGATGGAGCTACTATGACAGAGCCGAGTGCTAACGCAAAGAATAAATTTGTAACAAATTGTCAACAGACAATACGCGGGTATCGCGAAAACGCGATACTCGTTTCTTTGCAATTAGTTCCAAGCGATTAAATGATGTGGACCGGTACAGTACGAATCGCTTACGGAATGTGGGCTGCCGGGAAACGCATCTCGACGATAAGCCCGCCATTCGCACGATTTCGCAAACTAATTGTTCCCCCATGAAGCTTCGTCGTACGATCCGCGATTGCCAAGCCTATTCCCGATCCATTCTTCTCCCAATGTCTTACACGGTCTGCCCGGTAAAAGGGTTTCAAAGCCAAGGCTAACTCCGTCTCCGGAATGCCGGGGCCGTTATCGCTTACACATAGCTTGACAAAGCTCGTTCCGGAATTTTGCTCGGCGCTTGTCTCTATATGAATCTCACCTGCATCGGGCGAGTATTTGATCGAGTTACGTAAGACGTTTTCTATAGTCTCTCGTAACAGCGATGCATCGCCCCGCAGGTAACAGTCGGCACCGAGATCTTTGCTGATAGCACACCGGCTTTGATTTGCTTCATATTGCACATCGGGCAGGAGATTGACGACGAGTTCACTCAGAGAGATGAGATCGGCCCGATGAAGCTCATGCACCATCTCCATCTGCGATAGCGATAGAATCTGGCTAATCAGATCATTGAGGCGGCCTGTTTCCACTTCAATGCGATAGAGGTGGTCCTTCATGCTGTCTTCAGCCTCTGACCGTGCGAGACCAAGGGCGACACCAAGACGCGTCAAGGGCGAACGCAATTCATGAGATACGTCTCGCAGCAGGAGACGCTGCGCGTTCGTGAGCTGTTGAAGCTTTTCAGCCATGTAGTTGAAATCCCGGACCAGCAGGCTGATATCGTCGTCGCCGAGCTTCAATTTGCTTGCCGATGGCTTGGTCCAATGAACTCTGGTGTCGAGCTTCCCGACAGCGATCATTCCTGCCGCGGTCCTCAAGCGGCGAATCGGAAGCGCTACCAGCAACGCAAGAAACAATGTCACAACGCACGATATAGAGATAGTGGTATAGCCCGGCAACAATCCATAAACCTGGAGCGCAGTGCTGTAGCTATTCTTGAGAAGCAGGACATATCGCGTTCCTCCAGCTGATGTAACAGGGAAGGCGATAAGTTGGAACCGTGCGTAATTTGCCGTGATCCGCTTGCCTTGCCGAGTGGCTGATTCAACTAGTCGCACGATGTCAGGGCTCTTCATCTCCCCACAGAGCAAATGACCCTGCGGGGTTGCCAAATATAGCGATTCCCTGGCAGAGCTAAGCCCTGTTTGCACCTCGTTGCAACTCCCATTTTCGTAGGCGCGAATCATGGTCCGGCCATTGATAGCCAGAGCGCTGTTGAGCGCATCCATGAGTTCTGGATTATGGATATGTCGATGCGGCTCAAAGTCCGAAATTACAATCACTATCCCTGCCGCGAGCCAATAAGCCAGGAAGATTTTAAGCAGAAGACGACCCATGAAAGCTCCTCTCTTCGCAATGTCTGGCAGGACTTAGCAGGGACTCTGATCAGAATCCACCGTAGAAAACAAATAACCTGAACTGCGTATGGTCTTGATGTGGTTGCTGAGGGGTGTTGAAATTCGCAGCTTTCGCCGAAGCCGGCTCACATACATATCGAGGCTCCGGTCGAACGGATGAAAAGGCCGTTGAAAGACACGGATCGCCAACTCTTCACGAGTTAGCACAATGCCTGGAGACTGCAGGAACATTTCCAACAGGGTGACCTCGATATTGGTAAGGTCAAGCACAGCGCCTCCGTAGGAGACACTACGTGTTACCACGTCGATCGTCAGGCCAACCCGCTGTAGCTTCGACTTGCTCGAATTCGCAGAAGCGGGCGCGATGCGTCCGGGACGACGGCGAAGGATAGCCTGTATTCTCTCAAACAATTCCTCCAGAACGAATGGCTTTGGAAGATAGTCGTCAGCGCCTAAGCGCAAGCCGGAAATGCGGTCAGCGGGTTCTCCGCGAGCCGTGAGGAGAAGAACGTAAATGTCTGAAAATTGGCGCAAATGGCGCAGAACCTCTAAGCCATCCATACCGGGCAGCATGACATCCAGGAGCATCAGGTCATACACACCCTTGTCCACCGTCTCCAAGCCGCATTCTCCATCGTGACGGATGGTTGTCGCTATATCGTGACGCGCAAAGTAATCCTCTAGCATCTCGCAGAGCTTCACGTCATCATCGACAATTAAAATTGACGGCATCGTCCTATATAAACGCTGATATTGTCAAAGATCAAGTGGCCCACGTTTTTTGTTCCCTCGCCGGGAAGCCAAATTGTCGAGAATGTGGTGACGGGCTGATCAATCAACAGAAGCACGCTTAAGAGGAGGCAGCGGCAATCTTCCAGCAGGTCGAGGACTCAATTCCCGGGACTTTCCAATTGATAATGACGGTGCCTACGAATCTATTTCACTATCCAGCAGGCATACGAAGACCAGTATGATCTCTCAGCAAAGACACCGGGCCGACAAGGCCGCCGATCTCCGCCTCGAACGCGGCTGGACCGAAAAGCCATAAGCGCCTTCCGCGTCCGCAAAGCAGATGCTTCGAACCCAGAGATCCGCCGCCCCGCGGTCAAGTCAATGGCCAAGCTCTACGGCGGCTTCGTGGTGCAACCCCTTGCTCGGCAACTTTACGGCAGCAGTCGCCGAGCCCAAGCAAGGCTTTGCTCTCGATAACAGCCAGATATGGGTCATGATCAACGCGGCCCACGGCTATCTCTTTCAGGGGCGCCTCGATCAGGCGCTTGTAATCTACCGTCGCTTCGCCCCAATACCAGAGAGGCCGGGTCGCCCCAAGACCTTCCGTGACGCTGTGCGCGGCGACTTCCGCGAATTCCGCAAAGCACAATACCCCGGCCTCGAGTTGGCCCTCGTCCAGCAGGTGGTGGGCAAATTCGCCCGCACTTGGTAATCCGTAGCACTACGTCGCATCAAGCACAACTACTTTCATCTTTCCGCTCCCTCGGCCTCATTCACACCTCTGAACACAGAAGCGGCACAGCCCCAACAGTTGGCTGTGAGCGATCCCTTACGTTAAGACCGGAAGCAAGCAGGGTTTGTGATAGTCCCGGCAAGATTTACGCATCTGTTGCCCGGGAGTTTCTGGCGCAATACCTGTTATCTCATCCAGCTGATACAGGCGAAAGCGGAGGCAAGTGGGAAAGCTTCTCAGGATTCGTGAGAATATAGATCGCTTGAATACGCCCTTCCAATACATCGAGGGTAAAGACAGCGAACGGTTTTCGATTGAGATATGCGACTACGCCGAGTTCGCCGTTTATTGTGCCAAACGTCGCACTAAATCCTTTGGCACAAGTTTATTCAGAGCGCCCAAGATCGCACGGGACACGTTATCGGCTCCCATAGATCTGATTTGGCACAGCAATCGCCTTGCCTCCGCCATCGGAGTGGAGAACGACATCGCTCGCAAGCAAATCGACCAGGCCCTTCATATCTCCATTGCTTGTAGCCGGAAGAAAGCGTTCCAGCAGGTCATTCTGTTTTCGTGTCGATAATTTGAACCGCGGACGCAACGCGCTCACATGTTGCCGGGCACGTCGGGGGGTCAGAGCAATCAATCTCAATCTAAGCACGACTCAAATAAACGCGAGAGAGAGATTGAACACCATCAATGTCGTGCCATTTTGTTAAGCGACTCACCGTCCTGCACTGAAGAAGGGAGATAGCCCGCGTCGATAGGAATACCCGCCCTGGTCCAAACCGAGTAGCCATAAAACGCTCTCAATGAAAGATCATCTTCAACCGCACTCAGGATTGATGACCCAGCATGCACCAATACTATGTCGTTTTCTGAGAACAGAGGATTTGGGAAAGACACTATATACATATTTCCCGCTCCCTCATAGGAGTCGCTTGCTCCATAAGGAAAGCGTATAGTTGGCAGCCTTGCCGGCGGCGCTCTTTGGCAGCACGCTTTCTGCACTGCGAGGAGTTCGGTTCGCAGCTGGGCGAGCATCGCGGGCGCTTTTGCTTTGCGCAGCAGGTGACGTTGCACTTGGTCCACCTTCTCAATGCGCGCTTGGGCGTCGATGGCGAACAGCTCATTTATCATTGCGGATCCGCCTCCCAACTGTCGGTGACAACAACTTTGGTTCAATGTTGGCCCATCATCCCGCACCCACGGTATCTTGAAAGCCGTCCAGATATTTTATTCATGTAGTTCTTTTCCTGATCCTATTGGGATGCCCATTATTTCCTTGCACGTTCCTCTCTCCGCAAACTCAGTTAGCATTTTAACTAATCCTTTGCGGTCAAGTACTTGATCTAACTTGTTGTCTGGTTCATTCTTTGTTTGCGCGAAGAGTTTCATCGTGTAGAACTGATCGGAAGTAAGCAATCCGAACCGTGAGGCCTGGCGACAAACCAGAAAGGGCGCCGCCGTCCTTAGTGACGCGCAGGCACCCATTTCGCACTTCGTTTACAGAGGTCTTCAGTGAGTCAGTGAAATATCGTCTATATCCATCTTCAACCGGACCAATGGAACTATGTGACTGCGAACCTGAGCAGCATCTCCGGAAAGACAATAAGCCGCATCGACATCGGATATGACCAACCGGGCGCGAATGGCGGATATGGCGCGGACTACGTCAGAGTTGTTTCTGGCCGATCTGCGACGGATTTGGCCGCAACGGCCGATTCTATTTGACCGGATGCGGCAGAAGCTTACCTGAGTTGCAGTTCAAACCTTTCTGAACTTGCGGGGATGGTGATGGCAAATCCGTGGTCAATCGGAGAAACGGTTGATTGAAGAGGTTCGCCATTGAGCGATGCGGTATTCGCAGAAGGCTTCCATCCATAGATCTCGACTCGGATTTCTTTCCACCATGACGGATATGTTCCTTCCTGAGAATCTGCGCGCAGGTAAAAGCCGTCCGATGCGATCTGACAGGCGAATTTCATGAGCAGGTAAGCCCCGTTCTTATAGGCGTAGGTACGCCCATCATCTTGATAGATGCTGCCGCTGCAGTCGTCTCCGGCATAGACGCGAAGTGTCAACGGTCCTTGTGGGATTTGATTCGTGCTTTCGACCAGTGGCGCGATGGGGAGGATAGAGCCTGCGTGAACGAAGACCGGAAGCGTTGCAGGTTCCGGTTTGACCGGGATGGAAAGTTGAACCTGAGAGGATGCGGACAGCGCCGGTCCTGGGCCGGGATCAGCAGGGCGCGGACTTGTGACTTTCTCTCCGGTCCAGTAGTTGTACCAATCGGCCGAGGGGAACTCGATGGAATAGCTGTCGGATTCGTTGGGGAAGGGCGACGGAGCAATCAACAGATCGCGTCCGAGCAGAAATTCTCCCGAGGCTTGAACATCGGTGTCGATTGGATGACGGTCGGGAGCGGCATTGGGATATTCGAGAAATAGCGGGCGAACCATGGGAAGGCCGGTGCGTGAAGCTTCTTCCGCGAGCGTGTAGAGATAAGGCATGAGCCTGTAGCGTTCTTCGATAAAGCGGCGGCGGATGGTTTCCTGTGCGGGACCGCCAACCCACGGCTCCTGATCGCCGGTTCCAGCCTCGGTGTGGTCGCGATCGATGGGTTGGAAGGCGGCTACTTCAAGCCACTTCGTTAGCAGGTCGGTTGGCGGCGTTCCGGCGTATCCTCCTACATCCGCGCCGCTGAAAGCGAATCCACTGAGGCCGAGATTTTTGAGCATGAACGTGGTCATGCGCAGATGGTTCCAACTGCTGCTGTTGTCTCCGGTCCATGTAGCGGCATAGCGCTGGCCGCCTGCGTAAGTAGCGCGGGTAAGTACGAAGGGACGCAGGTTGGGATCGAGCGTTCTCAGCCCCTCGAAGGTAGCTCGCGCATTTTCCATGCCGTATACATCGTGAATCTCGGCATGGGTGGCAGTGCGCTTGACGAATCCCGGCTCGTCGATGCGATGGACGACATCGAGCGGCATGGTGTGCGTGGGCGTATTGAAGATAGAAGGCTCATTCATGTCGTTCCAGAAGCCTTCGATGCCGAGCTTGTGAAAGTCCCCGTAGAGCGTTCCCCACCACGCGCGCGTCTGCTGTCGCGTGAAGTCGGGAAAGACGCTTGGGCCGGGCCAGACGATTCCGCTGTAGACGGAGCCATCGGGGTTCGTCACAAAATGATCGCCGGCGATTCCGCTGTCATAAGGGAAGTAGTCCTGGTTGGGAAGCTTTGCGATGTGAAGATCTGTGATGGCGACGGCGTGGAAGTTCTCTGCCTTCAGCTTCGCGATCATGCCGGGAAAATCCGGAAAGGCGTTTGTATCCACCGTGAAAGGACGATTCTTCTCCTGAAAACCGATGTCGAGATAGATGGCGTCGGCGGGGATGTGATCGTCGCGGAGGCGCTGGGCCACCTCAAGCACTCGTGCCTGCGGAACATAGCTGTAACGCGACTGCTGATAGCCAAGGGACCACATGGGCGGCAGCGGCGGTGTTCCCGTGAGCCACGCGTACGTCTCAACCACTTGCTTTGGGGACGGTCCATAAAGGATGTAGTAATTCAGCGGGCCGTTCACAGCGCCGAAGGAGTAGACCGAGGGAAGCGCTTTGCCGAAATCGAAGCTTGTACGCCAGGTGTTGTCGAGAAAAATGCCGGATGCGACCCCGGCTCGATAAATCATAAAGAAGGGGATGCTTTTGTAGATGGGGTCGGTCGATTCCTGAAAGCGGTATGCATCGGTGTTCCAAAGCGAGAAGGCTTCTTCCCGCCGGTCGAGCGGACCGGTTTTGTCGCCGAGGCCGAAGTAGTGCTCGTCGAGCGGCATCGATTTGTAGACGCGGAAGCTGGTTCCTTCAAAGCGGGTGGGCAGGACGTCCTGCTGCACGATTTTTCCGGAAAGATCGCGCACAGTGAGTTGCAGCGTGCTTTTGTCGATCGCGATATCGAGCGCATCGGTACGGAAACCGAAAGACATCGCGGAAGATTCGGGTGTTACGTTGACTTGGCTATGAAGGACATCCGGCAGAACAGCCCATGAGGCATTTTCCGGCATTGTGTCGTCGGGCGCGATGCGGACACGGATGACGTTGTCGCGTAGAGCCGTTACCTCCTCGCGTGCGGAGCCGTCTGCGACGGCAACTCCGTCAGCCAGCGCCGTGAAACTGGTGGCGTGGTCGAGGACAAACAGATCTTGTTTTCCCGGTGCATGCTGGGCATGGAGAATGAGGGAGGAAGCAGCGAGACATAAAAAGAGTGCCGCGCTTACAGAGCAAAACTTTCGCATTTGGATCCTAGAATAATTTTTTGGGTGATGAAACTTATTTGGTTCGGGCCGTCATTTTGGGGAGTGAGCGTGGCGGCGAAACGCGACGGGTTACGGTACGTCATCGGCGCTGGGGGGGTGGGAATCCTGCATTGCGATTACCGCGCCTTCGCGTCGCTTCTGCTGGAGAGCTTTCATCTGCTGGATGGCGGTGGCCGCATCGGCAGTGTCGCCGACTTTGCCGTACAGGCGTGCAAGCTGGTAATGAATGCTGCCGTCCTGATCGCTATCCACGCCCAGCTTCAGCTCACGTAACGCGTCCTGTATTTTCCCTTCCGCGGCGTAGGCTTCGCCAAGCAGAGCGTGAACGTGTGGCAGCATCTGTCCCTTGGCATTGAGAGCCTTGAGGAGATATGGCTCCGGGCCAGGGAAATTGTGCTGAGACATCAATGCTTCACCCATGAGCAGATTGATCTCCGGATCGTCTGGACTCTGGGCGAGAGCCTTATGCGCAATTTCAATTGTCTTGGTGATGTTCGCGTCGCCAAAGTATGCAGCCGCCAGGCCGAGCAGGGCAGCGGCATTGTCGGGTGAAAGGTCGAGAGCCTTCGAGTATTCTTTCTGCGCGTCGTCGTACCGTTCGCGCTGGCGGTAGATGTCGCCAAGCAGGATGTGGCTGCGCGCGGAGTTCGGTTCGAGTTGCTGGAAGCGCGCGAGCGATTCAAATGCCAGCTTTTCATTCGCCTTGATAGACCAGTAAAGTGCCTGCGCCTGTAAGTGCGAGGGCAGCGATTGAAGCGCGCTTCCGGCGTTGGAGGTCAGCGTGTAGTCACCGGTAAAAAACGAACAGGCAGCCAGAGTTTCGAGCGTGGCGGCGTTGCCGCTGTTCAAAGAATCTTTTAGAAGGCCGGCGCAACGGGCGTATTGCCCCGACTGATACGCTTGGCGGCCCTGATCGTGCGCGGCGATTCGGGATGACGCTGTATTCTGGGCAGCGCCAGAATCCTGTGCTGCATTCGCTGGAGTCTGCATTGACTGCAGGATCGCGGCGTATATCTGATGATCGACTTCTCCTGAGGATTGCTGCTGCGCAAGCTCATTCAGAAAGCTCTGGGCACGATCGGGTGCGATGCCATCGAAGAGTAGCGGAGCGCTGAGGGCGAAAAATCCATGATCCTTGTTCCAGATTTGCTGGAGCAGCAAAAACGCGGCCTGATTGTCTCCCGCATCGATGCGCAGACGCGCCTCTCCCAGAATGGCGAGGGTGCATTCTGGATGCAGACGGCGCTCGGCCATGAATTGCAGCGCGGCATTTTGCGTATCTCCCTGCTTTAGGGAGAGAAAGCCTACCTCCGATCCCATACAGGGAGGCTGATCGTCTGCAGCGAGAATACTGCTGTATAGATCCGCCGCTTCCTTGTAGCGGGACTGCTTCACCAGCGATTCGGCATAGATGGCTTTGGCGTATGAGGTTTCGGCGTATTTGCCGGTCATGGCGCGAGCATCCTCTTCCACCATGTCGAGTTGGGCAATTCCAAGATCGAACCACGCTGAATCCTGCTGTGGATCGAGGCGGATTGCGCGGCGCAACTCGGGGATGGCATGGGCGTATTCGCCGAGCGAAGAATAAGCGCGGCCAAGCGTGAGCGAGGGAAGAGGATCGGCTGCGTTCATCTTTTCCGCTTTCAGGAGCAATGGAAGGGCTTCTCTCGTTTTTCCAGCACGTACGTAATCGATGCCGAGAAAGAGATTTGGAACGTAGAGCGATTGCTTCTGCCGGAGCGCTTCCTGAAAGCTCCGGATTGCTTCGGAATATTCTCCGGATTCATGCAGCATGAGCCCGAGATTGGCCCACAGCTCCGGGATATTAGGTTGGAGTTTGACTGCCTGTCTGTAATTTGCCGCTGCGGCGGCATAGTTGTTCGCGGCTTGCGCCTGCTGCGCCGCCGCCATCAGAGACTCAAGACTGGATGATTGCTCCTGCTGGCCGAACAAGCGTCCGGCCAGCAGAAGGAAGATAAAGAAGGTGAAATATGGTTTCATTACGGACTTACCAATAAAACTTCGCCGCAAGCTGAACATTCCTGGAGGGGAATGTATTTGTGATCTGCCCCAGGCTACTCGCGCAGGACGAGGTCGCATTGGGATCGCAACCACTGTAACTCGTACCCGATGGAGAGTAAAAGTTTGGATGGTTGAAGGTGTTATAGGTTTCGAAGCGGAATTGAAGCCTCATCGCTCCGGTGAAGGCCCAGTTCTTGTCAAGGCTTGTATCCCAGTCCTGATAGTGCGGTCCGCGCAGATCTGAGAAGTAGCGTGGAACATTGCCCCAGGTGTCGCCGCCATCGGTAGCCAGCTTGGAGTAACTGAAGGCCGCTGTATTGAACCACTCCTGAATATTGGGGTGGGAGACATGCAGGCTTCCTGTGTAGTCTGGCCGTGGGTCGCCGCCGAAGGTGTTAATGTCATTACCTGAGATGGAAATCGGAATGCCCGACTTGAAGGTCGCGATTCCGGAAAGCTCCCAGCCGCCGAGTACCGCGTTGGCAGCTCGATTCATGCCCGAACCGAACCGAAGGCCACGGCCAACCGGCAAGCGATAGATGTAACTTGCGACGAGACTCTGAGGAATGTCGGAGCCGTCGACGCTCTTTTCAGCAGCCAGGTTGTAGTTGTTGGCTGGGCCACTGCTTCCGTTGTACGACCAGCTCTGGTTGCCTTCGACGTTATCGAGGAACTTGGAGTAGGTGTAGGAGATCATCGCGGTCAGCCCCTGGGTGATGCGGTGATTGTACGTAGCCTGCAAGGCGTTGTAATCGGAGAAGCCTACAGGGGCATCGGTTTCAGTAACGCTGGCCAAGCAGTATTGCGAGTATGGAGCAAGGACCTGCGCTTGCTGTACGGTTGAACTGTTCAGACTGCAGTTGCTCGACGTAATGGAGCCGTAGAATGGATTGGCGACCTGCGCCTGGAGAGCTGCTGTCCCCATCGACAGATATTGCGGGTTCAACTGATTATGCTGGTAACTACCGGCAATCATGCGCGTACCGCGATTTCCAATGTAGTTGACCTCGAGCGAGTCGTTCGGTGTAATTGCATATTGCACGCCGAGCAACCATTGCTGGACATAGGGGGACTGGCGGCTTCTGAAGACGCTGCCTACCCCGTCACCGTCTTGCTGGTATTCGCCCATGGAATTACCGGTGATCTGGTTGTAGGTGTTATTCCAGGGATTGCTGGTGCTGATGTTTGGATTGGGATTGATTCCGCCGTTCAGGCTGGTGTTGGCAAACGTGGAGGCTGAGAAGCCATCTGGATCGCCGGGGAAACAGCAGGTAACGGCCTGAGGATAGAAGATGCCATAGCCACCGTGGATGACGGTATTGCGCATCAGACTATAGGACAAACCGAAGCGTGGCGCCCAATTGTCGTAGTTGGGGTTGTAGGCATAGCGGTTTCCGGGTCCCAGGAACTGGAGCGCGCCAAGGTGCGGCGTTCTAACCGCGTAGCTAATCGGGTTTAGAACATCGGGGTTGAAGATGGACGCTTCGTTGTGCCGATAGGTATCGGGGGTTTGAACCTCATACCGAATCCCGAGGTTCAGCGTAAGCTTGGAGGTCGGTCTCCAGTCGTCTTGCACATACTCGCCGAGCAAATGGTTTGAGACTAGCGGGTTGTAGGCGGTTCCAGCGCTTGCCGAGTCCATCGTGCCAAGCAGCATCTCCGCCACGCCATTGCCGCTGGCAATCCCTGATCCATAGGAGGGATTCGGCCCTGCGGTAAAGGTTCCATTGAATTGCAGCGTGTCTTGGAAGTAGTTGTGCTGGCTATCCACCTGCTCTACTCCCATGAATCCGAAGTTGAGCGTGTGTTTTCCATAAATTTTAACGAAGTCTACTGCTACCGAGCCAACGGGGCCATGGTTCGTCACCGCCTGCTGATCTTGGGCACCAGGACCAAGTGGGGACTGGCTGCCGACGTCAACAACGGGGAACAAGGGGTAGGTCTGCGAGACATACGCCGGAAGTCCAAGTTGCCCGGAAGGATCGAATCCGAACGACTGGTTATCCGAAGTTTCATGCCAGATCTGGACACCGGCGGAGATGTTCATGATGAAGGTGGGACTGAATACCTGCGACAGTCCTGCCCACATGCCCCAGCGGTTGTTAGGGCGCTGGTTGCCGGGACCTGCTGGATTATTGCCCCAGTTCGCCGCCGATCCAGTCTTGGTCTCTTTCTTGTAGGAGTAGCGGAAGTAGGCACGGGTCGAGTTGGAAATGTTTTGATCCACGCGGATCAGGTATTCGTCGGAGACGGCAGGTGCTGCCCCTGATACGACGAGATTATTGGCCAATCCAGGGAGTGTCGCTTTAGGGTAATAGCTCAACAGCTTGGCGCCTACGGGATCAGGAGTGTAGTTGGAAAGGTTGCTGAGAATGTTGCCTGGAATGGGATTGCGGATGTAGCAGGTTGGATTGCATTGTCCGTCATTGTTTACCGCGCCGGGCGTGACGCCGACCGTGATCTGGTGCGCGCTGCGGGGATCATAGATCTGTCCCGGGTAAATTGGACGGCCTAGATCATCCTTGCCTGTCGGTTGAGAGCCTAGAAGCTCGGAGAAGTTGCCGTTGAGAAAGTTGGAATCGGGGACCGTGTAAGTGCCAATGCTAGGAGTGGTGACTTTGTAGTGCTCATAAAGCCCGAAGACGAAGGTCTTTTGGCGCTGCTTGTAGATCTTGGGAATGTAGAGAGGGCCACCGGCGGATACGCCGAACTGATTGCGGCTAAGCTTGGCGATCGGCGTATTGTCGTGATCAGCAAACCACTGGTTGGCGTCAAGAGCCTGATTGCGGTAGAACTCGTAGACGTCGCCGTGGAAGGAACTGGTTCCAGACTTGGTGACAACGTTGACCACATTGCCGGTACTCCACCCATACTGAGCGGTAAAGGAGTTGCTCTGGATTTTGAATTCCTGAACGGCATCAACCGAGGGCACATAGATGACCGCACCCCATTCCGGATCGGTATCCCAGGAGCCATCGAGCATAAAGGCCGAGGTTCCAAAAAAGCCGCCGCCAAAGTTGAGGAACGAAATATCCTGATCGGCATTGTCCGTGCTGTTGCTGCCGCCGCCGAGCAGCATTTGACCTTCCGTGGTATTGTTTACCGACGAATTAAGCGTGGCCAATCCATAGACATTACGGTTGTTCAGAGGAAGTTCCACGATCTGCTTGGCGTCAATATCCGCCGAGACGTTGGCATTGTCGGTATTGAGCTGAGAAGCCTGAGCGTTGACGGATATCTGCTCGGTCGCCGAGCCAATAACCAAGGCAACGTTCTGCGTGGCTGACTGGCCAGGGTCGAGCGAGATTCCTGTCTGTTGATAGGCTTCGAAGCCCTTAGCGACGATTGACAGCGAATAGGTCGAAGGCGCAAGTTGGGGGAAGGTGTAACGTCCACTCGCGTCGGTCGTATAGGTGCGATTGACCCCGTTCTGCGTGCTGGTAAGTTTTACCACCGCCTGCGGTACGACTGCTCCGGAAGGGTCGGTCACGGAGCCACCGAGGGTTGCCGTAGTTACCGCCAACTGCGCGTGCAAACCGCTGGGGCCGCATATCAACAACGCAAGCAGGATGGCGAATCTGCTGACGAGTGTGAATATCTTTCGTTTCAAGTGGTGCCTCCAAATATGTGACATCGAATAGGCTTGCGGTTCATCCTCGTCTTACGGCATCGCGTTCAAACCGAAAGACCAGACCTCTCCAAAGCACACCCCTTGTAGGCGGCAGAGTTGCGACCTGACAAGGTCTTTGCGGCATAGAGCCATATTCTTATCAGATAAGTCTTATGGAAAGTCTTTTAGTATCATGGCTTTATGAAATTATCACCGGGAGAGCCGAGGTCTATTCTGGGCTAACATTAGCGACAGCAACATGCATGATAAGCAAAACCAGAACGGCCAATCATGAGGCGTTTGATGAGGACACAATTCCATGCTTCAGGAACAACCGAAGCGACGGCTGAGCGCATGCTGGGAAATCACTTTTTGGGCACCAAGCCATTGTGACGCAACCCTCGGGTCAAGCGGGGCTGGTGGTTATTTCCAATGGGGATCAACTTATCAGAAGATTGCGGCCTGCCTGCTAGAACCGCTTCCTCGTATCTGTTGCAAGTGCAAGCAAAATACAGGAGTTCTCGACTCCATTTCGCTGCGATCGAACTGGCAGCTCTTAATGGGGGCAAGCCATTGTGAAACGGGATTGGCAGATTCACCGATAATTCTTACCAGAAGTACGCCGCAACAATCTTGGGCGGCGAGGAGCTACCTTCGATGATCTCGGTGCTGAGAACGAACTCCATGTTCTTGCCGTCCCAGCCCTTGGGGGCGTGGGCTTTGATGGCGTCCATTTCGCCGGGCTGGGTGAGGAATTCGCCGGCGGCGACGGTTCCACCGCGAGCGATGCCTGCGGCCACGACGGCGAGCTTGCCAGTGTTGGCGTCCCGGAAGCGGGCGACGATCGCGTAGTCGAGATAGCTGTGTGTCGTTTGCTGAACTTCGCGGTCCACGCTCCAGCGGAGTTGCTGGCGAGACTGCGTGTCCTCGATCCAGAAATGGGTCATATCGGGATCGTTCCCGAAACGATAGCGAAGGTTGTTGGTCATTCGCAGCGTCCACGGGTTGTCAAAAGCGCCGAGGAAGATGGTTGGGCCCTGACGCAGATCGCCCAGCGTGGCCGTATCATCACCCAGCAATGTGTAGTGGCGGCGACGCATCTCGAGAAGGCCGGAAAAGCTCATCAAGGGCTGGAGATCGTCAAGGACAACACCGCGCATTTGCTCGTCTAGGTGACGCTCCTGCGTGGGAGCGGAGGCGTCGAGGAGGTTTTGCCCCGAGAAGAAGCTCTGAGGAAAGCAGAGGTAAATGGTGTCGGTTGAACCGAAGACGGGTGCCCAGAACTGGTCGAGTGTGGATGGACGCGAGCCTACCCAGAACCAACTGCCGATAATCGATGCGCACAGGAGGATGCCAGCGAGGATCAGCCACCAGGCATGAAATCGCCAATGAGCTGGATGCAGTGGAAAGTCTCCGGCGATAGCATTCTGCCCGGATGAAGCGTGAGAGGATCCATTCATGGGCAGGGCGAACGACGATTCGGTGGATGGAGTAGCTGGCGTGGCCGCGGCGGCTTGGGGCCACTCGAAACGGGGAATGTAGGAACCAGGCGGAAGGGAGATGCGGAGATTATCGAGATTATCAGTGTTCTGGTAATACTGTGCGATGCGCTTGCGGATCTCGGCGGCGGTGACGCGCACAATGGGGTCGGAGGCGGTATCGTAGCCAGCGTGGCGGCCGAAGACTTCAATGCCTAGAGTACGCTCCTTAAGCCGGTTGCCGCGACCTTCGAGTTCTTCTTGAACGATGAAACGGAGAAAGCTGGGAAACCGCTTACTGTGGGAAAAATGAGGGTTATCCAAAAGGCAATCCAGCTGACGAAGGATGTCACCTTTCTCGTGCTCGCCATACAGGGGTACCGGAACCCTCTCGTAGTCCGCCATATATCTGCCAGTGCGAAATGATACCATTTCCCAGAGATTTTTGTCGTTCACAAATCGACGGCTTTCCAATGGCTTGGCGATTCTTATCGGATAAGTTTGCCCTTGCCGACTCAGTGGCTTATGGTGATGTCGTCCACATAGCCTCCGTAGCTACCGCTGGCGCCGGGCTGGTCGTAGCCGATGTCGATACGGCTGACGGCCAGTCCCGACAGACTGCCCAGGCTTGTGGTTACGTAGTTCCACTGGTTCGGCTGCAGGTGGTTGCATTGATAGGTTGGATTGATTCTGTTTCCGTACTGATCCACGATTGCGGCGTTATTGCGCAGCGCTGTGCTGTTGGTGAAGACGATGTCGATGGCTACGCAGGTGCTGTTGTTGCCTGTCATCGAGCTGGCGCCTGTCTCGGAACCCGTCGATGTTATTGGGTAGATCCAGTACGACAGCTGGCTGGTAGAGCTGAGTGTGATACCGCTGGTGAATGCCTCCATGTATGCATGAGTTGCGGAGCCGCCGCCGGCGTCGCCACCGTATTGAATGGCATAGGTTCCTCCGTGCGACCCGGTGGAAGTCGCTTGCAAGATAGGGCTGCTAACGTTGGTTTCGCCACCGCCTGGAGCGGTGCTATCCACGGTATTGGTATCAGAGAGCTGGATTTCGCTCGTCTCCAGGCCTGTGGTGAACAAGGGTAGGTTGGCGGGCCGAAGCGTGAGCATCGCGTTCCGGAAGTAGACTTCCTGGGACGAGCTCGAGTTGGGTACGCGAATCTCCCACTGAACGGTGCCACTTGGAGAGCTGCCCGTGATGAAGGTTGCCGATACTGTCTGCCAGTTGGTGGTCAATGCAACGGTCGACGATACGGCGTCGGTGCTTCCATTCCACAGATCCAGATAGGCGGAACCGGTGCCGGCCACATCCACGGAGCCGACATAGGTGGTGTTTGCCGCCAGGCTTGTCGGGAACTGAGAGATCCACTGGCTGCCGTCGCTGGCGGGGACATTGAGGTAGAACGCCTGCGCATTGCCCTGGGCGCTGGCGTAGGTTGTAGAGCCGAAGCTTGGGGTGCTGGTGCTGCCGCCGGTCGGGCTGTAGAACCAGCCCGGCATATCCCCCGGGGTGCCGCCGAAGTAAAGCGTTTGGTTCGTCGTGCTCGATGGAGTTATTCCGACTTGGATCTGGCCTGTGGTCGCGGACTGCATCTCGACTATCTGCGACAGGTTCGTCCAGCCTGTCGAGGAGATCGTGCCCGTTACCTGATGGTTGGCACTGCCATCGTAGATCGTCATGAAAGCTGTGGCGCCGTTGGTCCCGGCAACATTGACCGAGAAGCGGTAATAGCGGCCGACAACCATCGGGTTAGCGTTGGTTCCGAGATACTGCCAGACATAGCTGTTGCTGGTGGCTGTTTTGGGAGTCGTCAACATCGTGTTGCCGCCGCCCAGAAAGTCTTGATTGCTGTAGAGAACCTGGCCTTGAACAGGGTTGCCTATGCCCCAGCCGGCGGCGCTCGCTCCATTCTCGACGCCCGCTCCTGGCTCCTGTCCTTGCGCATTCCACAGGTAGTTGACCGGGAAGGCGCTGGTCAGAGTCGAACCTGGAACGGCCTGTGTATTGGTGGCCCCGGTGCCGGCGGCAGACACGGTTGCCGCCAGTTCGCTGGGGGTCATAAAGACGTACGGATGACTACCGCGGAGTTGTAACTGCTGTGCGATGTACAACACGTCATCCGGCGCCATGGTCAGGTTGTCGTGCAGGACCTCGATGTAGTTGGGCGCACCGGAGACAAACGGTACCGCCTGGATCGCCGAAATTTGCGCCTCGGGGAATGCATGGTAGTCAACCTGCTGCTGATCGAGCACGGTGTGCGCGGTGTTGGATTCTATGGTGTGGGTGTAGGGAGTCACTGGGCCGCGCCGCACTACGTGAGGCACATTTACATCCGTGGCAAAGCCGGTCGCGTCGGTCGATGATGTTATCCAATTGGTGACCGAGCTCATGCCCTCCATGGTCATGAACCCGTTGGTCAGGCTCGCGAAGGGCGAGATGTCCGAACCGGTCGTATCGGTGCCATAGCCGACGCCCGAAGGCCCAGCCATCATCTCCTGGCTCTGCGGCAGGTACCTATAAAAAGTGGTCATGATGCCCGGCGAGTTGTAGATCATTCCGGGAGAGATGGTCCAGGCCATGGGTACGGCGCCCAGATACTGGCCTTGCGTCCAGTGCTGGTAGTTCTGGTGCTCGACGATGGACAAATTGTCGCCGTCTGACGCCGCCATCGCCACGTAGATGGTGTTATTGACGGGTGCAATTGCCACCGGCGCCGGCTGCGAGAGGCCTGTAGGCTGGGGCAGCGAGGCCCACACCGAGCCGTTGTTGTAGTCGTCAGAGGCGTTCAGGAATAAGCCGCGACCCGAACCGCTCAGGTAGGCAACGTCGTTGGTTTCATCGTCGATGTAGCCCATGATGGGCGTGTTGTGCGCCCTTGTCGTGCCACTGGACGAGCTTGTGGTGAGGATGCTGTTATAGAGCGCAACCTCATCGGAGTTGTCGGACGAGAGATCGAAGGTGAACATCTTTCCGGCGATCGCATAATCGCGGAGGTTGTAGCTGTTGGAGAAATCCTGCGCCAAAATTGTGCTGGTGGTCTCGGAGAGTTGATTGACATATTGGAACGTGTCGACAGCGACACGGTTTCCAATGGCTGCAGCGTTATGGAAGTAGATGACGGTTCCATCGGTGCCGGTGGTGCGAACTTCAAGCTTGATGGTTGTGTTGCCGGAGACATCGCTCAATGGAATGGGTACGGCAAGCTGCAGCGTCTGCCAGCCGGAGCCGGCTGCGATCGTTGCGCTCTGAATGTCTTCCCCTCCGTTCCATGCATCGAGAAAAGCTGGTGATCCCGAGGCTACGCATGCCTGCACGGAGAAGATATACGGACGTGTCGATGAGGTTGCGGTGATGGTGGGCGGGAAATAGGCCCAAGCGGATCCGCTCGTGGTGCTGGTAAATTTCAGTGTCTGTCCCTCTCCGGCGCAAGTGCCTGAGCCCGTGGCCGTGGCGACGGTGCCGCCGCTGGTGCTCCAGCCAGTGGTGCTGCTGGCACCGCTGGGATTGCTGATCATGTTGATCGCTGTGGTGTTGACCAGGGGCGAGTAGCTGCCGATCCAAGTGTATTGACCCGTAGTAGGCAGAGAGTAGACGCGCAGATCGCCCAGCAGGGGGACGTTCGGGTTGTCGGTGGAGTTCTGCATGACCGAAAGGTTGTCAGCACTGACCACCATGGCGTCGTTAATACCGGCCAGAGTCGTGGCCATATTGCAGGTCTCCGGGGCGTTGTATGGATCGCAGATGTAATATCCCTTGATCGAGGAGCCATAGGTTTGTAGCAGTGCTATGAGGGCTCCGTCTGGGTTGCTTGTGTTGAAGCTAAGCGGCGAGACCGTAACGCCGGAACTGTTGGCAGGCACCGCGTTCGCGAGCCAATAGGGATCGTCCGAGATGGTGCTGACATACAGGCGCGTGGAGAGCTGATTCTGGTTGTAGGCTCCTTGAAACGTAGTTGTCGCCATGAAGTCGTAACCATTCTGGCCTGCGCCGACGAGATTGACATTGATGATTGTCGACGGTGTTGAAAAACGAGGCCATAACTGCCCGGGGGTCGTCGCGTGAAGCGCGGGGGCGCAAAACAGCGCGCCGGCAATCAGGGGCATCCAGATACAACGCGACCATGACTTTGGAAGAAGCAATTCGTCAGAGGTGAGGATGAAAAGCATCAGGATTCTAAAAAGGGACACCCCCTTATCCCGTTGCTGATTAACTGCATAGCCTTCCGGCCGACGTTCACTCCGTGACGTAGCTTCTTCTGCCTTCAAGTCTTTCGCTCTGCCCTTAGCCATGCGCGTTCTCCTCCAAAAAGTCGCAGCTCTTGGACTTCTGCTACTGCGTTGTTATATTCGCCGGAACTATATGCACATCAGGATAAGCTTGTCAAGAGATCGGTCTCTTGTTTTTACAATGGGACCCTGAACCTCCTTGCCAAGGGCCGGTGATACAAGTTATTGCCAGTAAATACTTAGACAACTAACATTTACAGACAATAATCCGAAGTTCATTCCACCTTAGAAAGGTATGAATTACTCAGGCATTTGTAGTCGTTTATAGATACTGGTTTCACACAACCTCACTTTGAAACATTTACGGTTAGGTGCGTGATGTCTTGAGATGATAAGAGAAGATTCAATAAATTGAAGAACCCTGGTAAACAGTTGATCTGGAGCGGCAGTCCTGCGTCCATTGGAATGGTGCGTTCGATTTTTCAGCGGCGTTTGTAGCCGGCGAAGTTTGCACCCATCTTCATAACGCCGCTGTCGATTGTTGTGGCATTATGCACAATCAGATCGATACCGCACTTTTCAGGTACTCACGCAATAGGTCCGAGGATAGCCTCAATACGCAATCATTTGACGGCGACGATGAAGCGCGGTGCATTATGGCATCTGCGCAGCACCTTTGCTGTTACCAGCGTGCTTCCGTAAGCAGGTGTCCCTGAAAAGCGCTTGCGCAAGTCACGCTTCGACAGATGCGCCGCAACCATCGACCATCACTTTATTGCTTTGCCACAACGGCATTGCCAACTTCAAGATCCCTTTTCGCAATGACGAAGGCCTTCAAAGAAATGTCTCTACGCAATCCAGCATCTCCACTCGTCCATCTGTGCCCATTGCGGATAAGAATGTCGAATGGTGAGGCAACAGCGGCCTGCCCGAATGTCGCAGGGCATTGCACCATCATGAGGATCGTCAGCAACGAGAGTGATCGGATTGCGCTCACCGGCTCATCGACGTTAGGAATTACTTCCCATTGTCACGCGAATCACGCAAATCAACGCTCAATTTTCGTCAATTCTGGATGGCGCAAAGATGGACGATCTCCTTTCCGCCCGCCACGAATCGGAGAGAAAATTCCTAACTGCCTTAAGGCTGAGGCTGCGATGTTTGCCAGGTAAACCCTTATTCCATGTCTTCATCAATTTGATTATTTGTTCCGCACGGTTCCCAGATCGACAGTAGGGCGTTTGCGGTATCGGCGGTGATTCAGAGAGAAGCTGGTGAAGGACCGCCTGACTTATCGGATGTGCCTTGCCCAGGCTGCAACCAGTCCAGTGGAGAATACTTTCCACGGACCCCAGTGGTAGAGGAGATCCTGTAAACACTGGAAGGCGACGAGCTTTGCATCGCGCATCAGCATTCGCATGGTGCACGAATTACTCCGAAGGAGAGAGGGGCCGTATACACAGCGCATCTTTCCAATCTATGAGGCTGGGTCAGAAGAGGATAGTTCTCCGTCGACGGATGAATCGGATTGAGAGATCCTGACGAGGATACGAAAGGCATCGACGAGGGCTCCAAATATCGATAGGGACCCCTGAATGGCTCTGTACGTCTCCTCCGTATCGAATAGCTTCGTGACCCAGGTACTTATCTCGAAGATCTATTCCCTCGGAGGGACGTTTCCATGAAGCTCCAATTAGCAACCTTCAGCTTGTTCCAAATATCCTTTTTGCTTTCGTGTGTGCTGCCACTTACCGCAAGTGGATAAAACAATGCGACACAACTGATTCATAACGTGGTCCTCCTGCATGGTGCAGGGGCCGACAGGTCAAGTTGGGCCAAGGTGGTGCCGTTGCTTGAGAACAAGGGCCTCCACGTTGTCTGCGTTCAGAATCCATTGATGGCGTTCCCCGATGACGTCGCTGCGACGCAAGGGAATCAAGCAGCAAATCATCTCATTAGTAGGCTTCCCGGAAGCGACGTAACGAGGACTAGACCTGCTTGCGCCGGAACATGGCAAACCGGCAGAGCGAGAGCAAAGCGGATTAGGGCGTCGCGATAGAATCCAACACTGCGAGATCTGGATGTTTGAGGTGGA
>Ga0302313_10000651_pt1 | contig 29451 bp, 19 predicted proteins | sample III_Palsa_N2_2_FD_200454 | JGI IMG/M metagenome (GOLD analysis project Ga0302313, IMG submission 200454) | Peat permafrost microbial communities from Stordalen Mire near Abisko, Sweden - III_Palsa_N2_2 | ecosystem: Environmental > Terrestrial > Soil > Palsa > Peat permafrost | place: Sweden...
TCGACGACCACTACTACGATCAGACGGATGCGGCGGTAGCGTTCCGGTTGCGCAACTACTCGGATGGAAGCACGCGGTATATCTATCACGGCAACGATGGTACGACGTTTGCGTGGAACGATACGGCGCAGCTCGATTACTCGAAGGCCTATGTGCGCGAGCATGTGATGCAGGTGATCCTGCATGTGGCGCGGCTGTTTCCGATCATTCGTTTCGACGCGGCGATGGTGCTGGCCAAGCGGCACGTGCAGCGGCTGTGGTTTCCGCTGCCCGGTGCCGGTGGGTCGATTCCATCGCGTGCCGAGAATGCGATGAGCCAGGAGGAGTTCGATGCGCTGATGCCGCATGAGTTCTGGCGCGAGGTGGTGGACCGCGTTGCGGTTGAGGTGCCGGGAACGCTGTTGCTGGCGGAGGCCTTCTGGCTGCTCGAAGGCTACTTCGTGCGCACGCTGGGGATGCATCGCGTGTACAACTCCGCGTTCATGAACATGCTGCGCGATGAAGAAAATGCGAAGTATCGCAGCTACCTGAAGAAGACGATTGAGTTCGATCCGGACATTCTGAAGCGCTATGTGAACTTCATGAGCAATCCGGATGAGCGGACGGCGATCGACCAGTTCGGCTCGGAAGACAAGTACTTTGGTGTGGCGACCTTGCTGGCCACGCTGCCCGGGCTGCCGATGTTTGCGCATGGCCAGATCGAAGGCTACACCGAGCGCTATGGCATGGAGTTCAAGCAGGCGAAGATGGAGGAGTGGCCGAATGAGGGCCTGGTGGCTCGGCATCAGCGCGAGATTGCGCCGCTGTTGAAGGACCGTCACATCTTCGCCGAGAGCGGAAACTTTGTGCTGTACGATTTCTGGACCGGCGATGGCACGGTGAACGAGAACGTGTTCGCATACTCGAACCGGCATGACGGGCAGCGCGCGGTCATTCTTTACAACAATAGCTACGGAAGCACCGGCGGGACGATCCACATGTCGGTCGGTTCGATGGACAAGGGCAGCGGCGAGCTGCGTCAGCGGAGCCTTGCCGAAGGGCTCGGGCTGCGCTGGGATGATCACGCCATCCTGGCGTATTGCGATACGGCGCGAGGGTTGGAGTATCTGCGTAGGTCTTCGGATATCTACAAACAGGGCATGACGGTCAGCCTGCGTGGCTATCAGTATGTGGTTCTGCTGAACTGGCGCGAGCTGCACTCTTCGGCGGAGTGGCCGTGGGACAGGTTATGCGATGAGTTGAGCGGGGCAGGCGTTCCGAACCTCGACGAAGCGATCGTGAAGCTGCGGCTACGCTCGCTACATGATGCGCTACGCGAGGTCGTGAGTGCGAGGCCGATTCGCGAACTGGCTACAGCTTCGGTGCCAAAGGCGGCGAAGGAAGCAGTGCCCGCGAAGAAGACTTTGGTGAAGGAAGCTGCGGTGGTCCCCGCAAAGGAGCCAGCGAAGCCGGCGACAGAAGATTGGATTGCGAGCCTTGTGAAGAAAGGCGGCCTGCTCTTTGAACGAATTCCCGCTGATCTTGCAGGAGGTCTCCTGCGTGCCGGAGATGTAGCCCGTTACAAAATTGCCCTTGAAGCATCTGCGTCGAATGCAAGCCGTTTGGGCATGGCTTCGCGCAATCTTGCTTTGGATTTTCCGAAGGCTGCTCGTTATCTGCCTGGCGACGATTCTGCGGGAGATGCACGCGATGATCTATGGGTGCCGGTTCTTGCATGGGTGATGCTGCATAGTTTGCCCTCGGAGCATAAGGCCGCGTTGTTCGATAAGCTGCAACTGCGCTCGGCGCTGGCGGAGATCTTTGCGACGTTCGGGCTGCATGGCGAAGACGCGTGGCGCGCCGCGGCGCGCGTTCGGTTGCTGCTGGCTCAGGAAGATGAGCCGGTCAGGATGAAGACCGGCGCGAAAGATTTCTGGGCTGAGCCTGATGTTCGCTGGCTGACGGGCGTGAATGAGTCGCAGGGCGCGACGTACTTCAACAAGGAAGCGTTTGAAGAGTTGGTGGTGTGGCTGCAGTTGCCGGCGCTGGTTGCTGGCGCGTCACAAAACACTACAGTTGAAGAGGCATTTCTTGCGGCGAAGGCATCGGGCTATAACGTTGAGATGTTTACGTCGAAGAAGAAGCTTGCACCATTAGCCGAAGTGAAAGACGTACGCATATAGCAGCGCGATGCAGCCGATGGTGGCCGCGAGCAGGATGCTGTGCTTGAGCGTAAAGCGGAAGAGCCGCGCCTGATCGGAAGAGTTTAGGCCGGTTGCGGCGGCGGCAATAGCGATGGTCTGCAGGCTGATCATCTTGCCCATTACGCCACCGGAGGAGTTCGCTGCTGCCATCAAAATGGGGCTGAAGCCCAGGCGTTGTGCGGTGACGACCTGCAGGTTTCCGAAGAGCGCGTTCGAGCTTGTGTCCGAACCGGTAAGGAAGACGCCCATCCAACCCAGCAGCGCGCTGAAGAAGGGGAACAACCGGCCTGTCGCGGCGAAGGCCAGGCCGAGGGTTGCCGTCGCGCCGCAGTAGTTCATGAGAAACGCAATCGCGAGTACAGAGCTGACCGTTGCCGTGGGTAAGGCAAGTTGTTTCATCACGACCAGCAGGACCCGACCGAAACGTGACGGGCTCATGCGCAGGAACGCGACGGAGAGCAACGTGGCTATCATGCAGGCGGTTCCCGGCGTTGTGAGGTAGTTGAACGCGAAGATGGCGTGGTATGGCGAGGGAACGGCGACGATGGGCGGCATGCGGTAGACGACATCGTGCAGCGGCGGCCAATGAAATGTGATCGTCGTCAACTCAAGGAAGCGTTGCAGTGGTTTCCAACCCCAGAGGATGACGCAGGCGACAAGAAGGCCGTAGGGCATCCATGCATAGAGCACTTTGGCGGCGGGGTACGTTGGAATGATGCGCTCTTCGATAGATAGCTCCGCGCTACCTGAAGCTGATCCCATGTGTGCGAAGCGTTTGAGCATGGATGTGGCATGAGTTGCGTTCGCAGCGACGGGATGTCTGCGTCTATAACGCAGCACGACTACGAGAGCGGCGATGGCTGCGATGGCGGCGAGGATGTCCGTCAACTGAGGGCCGACGTAGGTGGAGACGAGCAGTTGCGCTGCGCCAAAGACAGAGCCGGCCACGAGCAGCGGAAGCCAGATGCCATTAGTCGCGGTGATGCCTCCGATGGCGAGGATGAGGTAGGTGGGGATAAGGATCGCGATGGGCGTGCAGATGGCGCCGATTGCGCCGCTGAGCCTCTCCAGCGGCAGGCCGGTGATGCCGGCGAGCGTAATGATGGGGATGCCTATAGAACCGAAAGCCACTGGTGCGGTGTTCGTGAGCAGGCAGATAGCCGAGGCGCTGAAGGGCGAGAAGCCGAGGCCGATCAACATGCTGGCAGCGATGGCGACGGGTGTGCCAAAGCCCGCGGCGCCTTCGAGGAAGGCTCCAAAGGCGAAGGCGATGAGCAGCGCCTGCAAGCGCGGGTCCGGAGTAAGGCGGCCTATGGAGTCTTTGATGATCTCAAACTGACCACTCTCCACCGTGACGCGAAACAGCACGAGCGCCCAGAAGATGAGCCACGTTATGGGGAAGAGACCGAAGGCGACACCGAGAGCGGCTGCGCTTACTGCTGTGCGCACCGGCATCTGGTACGCGAGGGTTGCAAGCAGGAACGTGACGCCGAGGCCGCAGAGGCCGGCGAGCCATGCAGGGCGGCGCAGGACGCCAAGCAGCAGAAGCAGCGTGAGCACCGGCAGAGCGGCCAGTAATACGGCGAATCCGAGTCCATGGCCGAACGGCAGATAAGTCTGATGCCAGATCAAGGTCGATCTCCGCGTGCAGTTTGATGAAGAGGAGTCGTCTGCGATGGTAGGCTAAGGGCCACGCAGTGGTCTAGTTTGACCGTTTCTGTTCGATAATAAAAGGACACACCAGGGAGGGATATTTGACGGGGATGCTCTCGGACCGGTCGTTGGCGCGGCTGCGCTGGATAGGGTTACTCGCCTTCGTTGGTCTGTTTGCCTATTACATCGTTGCGACGCTGCGCTGGCCGATCGTTTGGGATACCGCCGTCATGCACTATATCCGCTTCATGCTCACGCGCGGGTTGCATCCGTACTCCGACATCACGGACATGAACCTTCCCGGCTGCTATATCCTTGAAGGCTGGGCGATGGCGGTCTTCGGCTGGAGCGATCTCTCCTGGCGCATCTATGAGTTTTTTCTGATGGCTACGCTGGCGACGAGCGGCATGATCATTGGCGGCTCCCGGCGCTGGTTCGCGGGCATTTATGCAACTGCCTTCTTTCTCGTGATGCATGCCTCCGAAGGCCCGCTCTTCGCGGTAGAGCGCGATGAGGTGATGCTCGTTCTGCTGCTCGCCGCGACGGCGATGTTCTTTCTCGCGGTGCGGCATCGCAAGGCCATTCTCATGTTGCCCTTCGGTGTGCTTGCCGCGCTGGCGTGTTCGCTCAAGCCCGGATCGGTGTTGCTGGACGCTGCCCTGCTCGTCATGGTCTTTGTCGTGATGCGGCATCGCGAGGAGCGAGCCGCGCTATATCTTTGGTGGGGTCTGGGTGGCAACGCGTTGGTTGCGTTGCTGCTGTATATCTATCTGGTGCAGCAGCATGCGATCGCGGGCCTTCTGTTTATCATCCGCGTCGTGTGGCCGGCTTATAGCCAGTCCTATCACTCCAACTATGGACATCTGCTGCGGCACATGCTGCCGATGGCGATTGCGCCGCTGCTTGTCTTCGGCGTGCTGGCGGCGTTGTTGCAGTCGGGAAAGATTGGCTGGGAACGTTGCGCCCTTTTTGTGGGCATCGCGGTGGGAGCACTGTCCTATATTGCGCAGGGCAAAGGCGCGGTTTATCACCGTTACATGCTGCTGATGTATCTCCTGCTCTGGATAGGTTGGGAGCTTACGGGCGCGATGCAGCGCCCACAGATCCGTTCGCGCATCGTCGGCGTTGCCGGTACGGCGGCGCTGTTCCTGGTGGCGGTGCCGTACTATCTGGTGCTGCTCCGTAACGATCCTTCGCATGGTCAGGCTCCCGCGCTACTTACCCGTGCGTTGGACCGCGACCTCGTTCAACTGGGTGGCGATAGCCTGCAGGAACAGGTGCAGTGCCTCGACCTGGTCAATGGCTGTCTGAACTCGCTCTATCATCTGCGCCTGCTGCAGAACACGGGAGCGACCGGCGACCTGCTGCTGTTTGCTCCAATCAAGGGCGCTGATGTGGATTACTACCGCGCGTGGTTTACGGCGCATCAGCTTGTTCATCCGGCGAACGTGATCGTACTGGGTAACGAGTGGTACCAAGGCGCTACGAGCTTCGACAAGGTGGATGTCTGGCCCGAGTACGTGGCCTATCTGCGTTCTAACTACGTCCCGGTGGTGGAGCGCCATACCGGCCCGGAGCATGAGCCTGCATACCGCATCTATCTGCGCAAGGGCAGCGAAGTTTTGGCAAAAGAGCAGGCCAACCCGTTGCGGTAACCGTTTCTTGCATCCAATGGTCTGTACATAGACTTCCGTTCGGGAAGTAATGACATTCGGCGTCCTGCCGATGAGATTACCGAGGCACATGTTTCATTGCTCTTTGGTTAATATTCTCCCTTTTGCCTTATTTTGGACTTGTTTCTACAACTTATTGGTCATTTGACGGGCCCTCAGGGGTGATGTCTACCCTGTGACGGTTACCGTAGTGTGTGAATGGAGTTACTTCATGCAACCGGGCCCTTTATCCACAGCGACCGCTATATCCCGTCGCGCTCATACCGCCTCAAGCAGCAGAATTCTGACGAAGTACGTTCTCAGCCTACTGATCGTTTGTGCGACTGCAACTGGCGGCGTGTTCGCATCTGCTCAATCTTCCATAGTTATACCTGGCACAACCGTTGTCGGTCAGCCTTCGGCTGCCATTCCGGTGCTTGTCACCATGACGAGCAGCGGTACGGCGGCAGCTCCAGTGGCGCTTACCACGGGCATTGCGGGCATGGACTATGCTGTGGCGCCTGGCGGTACCTGCGGCACTGGCGCTTATAACGTTGGCGATAGCTGCACGGTGAATATTGTGTTCACTCCGCTGTATCCCGGCCTGCGGCTGGGCGCGGTTGTGATTGAAAATACCAGCGGCGGCCTGCTTGGCCATACCATGATCGCCGGCACGGCAAGCGGATCGCTGGCGGTACTGGTTCCCGGCGAGATGGATACCGTAGCCGGCAACGCCCAGTGGATCTACCAGATGGATGGCGTCCCAGCGACCCAGACCTCCATCTTTCTGCCTACCGGCGTGGTGGTGGATGCGGCGGGAAATTTCTATATATCGGATTCCAGTAATAACCGCATTCGTCGCGTAGACGGAAAGACCTCCGTTATCACAACGGTGGGCGGCGATGGAACTCCCGGATACAGCGGCGATGGAGCTGCGGCCACCAGCGGCGCAATCAGCGATCCTGCGGGCATCGCCATTGATGGTGCCGGCGATATCTATTTTGCGGATACGGGCAATCATGTCATCCGCCGCATTGATGCTGTTACCGGATATATCAGTACGGTTGCTGGAACCGGAACGGTGCAGGGCTATACGGGCAATAACGGCCTCGCCACTGCGGCTACGCTGTCGCTGCCGGAGGGCCTGACGTTCGACGCGTCCGGGAATCTTTATATCGCCGACACCGGCAACAACGTCATTCGCGAAGTGAACGCGATGACGGGCATCATCACGACGATCGCAGGTACAGGCGTGGCTGGGTATAACGGCGACAATATCGCGGCCACGACCGCGAAGCTGGCCTCACCCTGGAACCTGGTCGTTGCGCCGGACGGCTCTCTATATATTGCGGATCTCATGAACCAGCGGGTCCGCAAGATCAGTCCCGCCGGCATCATCTCGACCATCGCCGGCACTGGTCTTCAGGGCTTCGGTGGCGACGGCGGCAGCGCAGCGCAATCGGTACTGAACGAGCCCGCCGCAGCCGTCCTCGATCCCGCGGGCAACCTCTACATCGCGGACTCGGGCAACAACCGCATCCGTGTCATCTCATCCGCGACCGGCGATATTGAGACTATCGCGGGCACTGGCGGCGAACAGTTTATCGGCGATGGCGGTCCGGCGAATCTTGCGAACATCTATGGACCGAACTCGCTCTTCTTCGACCAGACGGGAAATCTTTTTCTGGCGGATATGTTCCATAACCGCATCCGCGAGATCTACTCTTCGGGTATCCATCTTACTTACGCGACGATCCGCGTTGGCAAGGTCTCCCCTCCACAAATTGAAGCGTTGATGGATGACGGTAACGCGACGTTGAATATCGCCGCACCCACGTTCAATAACTCCGCGCTCGATCCGGCTACGACCACCTGCAACACCGGCACGGCGGTTGCCATAGGGACCACGTGCAATCTCGGCATTGAGTTTGCGCCGCAGACCGTGGGAACGCTTGTGCTCGGAACGCTGAAGGTTAACTCCGATGCCGCCAATACGCCCACGCTGGTGAATCTTTCGGGGGAGGTGTTGAGCGTCAATCCGACCTCAACATCGGTAGCCTCAAGCCTGAATCCGAGCCTTGTTGGGCAGATGGTGACCTTTACCGCGACGGTCAACAGTGGCGGAGAGCCGTTGACTGGCGCCGTGACGATTCTGGATGGCACGGTGACCGTGTGTACCGCGAACGTGAACTCGAACGGGATCGCAAGCTGTGGCACCTCGACCCTTACGCTTGGATCACACAACATCACGGCTTCCTATGCGGGCGACGCAAGCGACGCCGCCAGCGTATCGCCGGTGCTGGTCCAGGTTGTCGAGCAGTCTACGACTCTTGCGCTTACGGCTGCGCCAAATCCGGTTGTGGTCACGTCAAACGTAACACTTACCGCAACCGCGACGGCGCCCAGCGGAACACCAACGGGCAACATCGTCTTCTACGACGGCTCGACGGCAATCGGCAGCGCGGCCCTGGGCACGAATGGTGTCGCCACTTTTTCGACAGCCGCTCTTACAGCCGGGACACATACCCTCACCGCTCAGTATGCAGGAGTCGCTCCCGATGCGTCAGCGACCTCCAATGCCGTCAGCGAAGTGGTGCAGTTGGCAACCACCTCGACCACGCTAAGCACCAGCGCAGCCACGGCCCCCGTGGGTTCGGTGATCACCTTTACCAGCACGGTGAGCACAACCATCACGCCTGAGCCGACCGGCTCGGTGCAGTTCACTGACGGTGCAACAGTTCTGGGCAGCGGGACAGTTGGCACCACTGGCATCGCCAGCATTCAAACCTCGGCGCTCGCTCCAGGAACGCACAACATCGTCGCGACCTACAGCGGCGATTCGGAGAACGCGACCAGCCACTCCACCGTGCTCGTGCAGACCATCCAGCAGATTGGCACAACGACGACGCTTACCAGTTCGCAGAGTCCAGCCAACGCCGGCGCTTCCGTCATGCTCTCCGCTAATGTAGCAATGGCCGCCGGCTCGGTGGCAGACGGCGCCATCACCGGCAGCGTGACCTTCACCAGTGGAGCGACGACGCTTGGCACCGTGGTCGTGGATGTTAACGGCAACGCCAGCCTCACGCTGAAGACCCTACCGGTCGGTAACGATTCGATTGTGGCCAGCTATGCCGGCAACACCAACTACGCCGGCAGCACCTCGGCATCATTGGTTGAAGTCATCGACCAGACGGGCACAACGACGGTACTAACCGACAGCAGCCCGAACCAGCTTGAAGGCAAGTCGACGACATTCACGGCCACAGTGACAACAGGCACAGGTATAGCGACAGGCACTGTAAACTTCCTCGAAAACGGCAAGAATATCGGCACCGGGACGCTGAATGCACAGGACGTCGCAACGCTGACACTCACGACGCTGCCCGTCGGCAGCGACCCCATCGTTGCGGTCTACGCCGGCGATAGCAACTACACGACCAGCACCTCGGCGCCTGTAGTAGAGGTAGTCACGCTCGCGACGCCGCAGGTAGTGCTCGCCGGTCCCACGTCTCCGGTCAACGCTGGCACAACGATCACGCTGACGGGAACGATTACAAGCCCTGGCATTACACCAACAGGCGCCCTGACGCTGCTTGATGGAAGCACGGCCATCTCCACACAGAACGCGGCTGCCAGCGGTTCGTTTACCTTCTCCACGTCGGCGCTCGCCGTCGGTACACATAGCCTTTCTGTCGCCTACGCCGGTGACGCGAACAACGCCGCGGCGAACTCCAACGTGGTCACCCTCGTTGTGCAGTTGGGGGCAACGACAACCTCGCTGGCAAGCAGCGCTAACCCGCAGGTGCTTGGCCAGCCCGTTATGTTCACAGCATCCGCGAGCAGCGTTAGCCCCAACGTCACGGGCACCATCAACTTCGAAGACAACGGAGTCATTATCAACTCAGTGACCCTGGGCGCGACCGGCAACGCCACCTTCACCACCTCGACCCTTACCGCTGGCACGCATACCATCACCGCCGTCTATAGCGGAGACACCAATCACGCGCCGTCTACTTCTGCCGTTATCAGCGAGCTCATCGTGCAGGCCGCTGGCGCAACGCTTACGTCCAGCCTGAATCCTTCTGTATCTGGCAATAACGTCATCTTCACCATGAAGCTTGCCGCTGTGGGCTCGGTGGTTCCGACGGGGACGGTAACCTTCTCCGATGGCGCGACCACACTGGGCACCAGTACGGTCGATGCCACCGGAACGGCGACCTTCCAGATATCGACTCTGGCGGTTGGCACCCACACCATCACGGCCACCTATGCCGGCGATCAGAACTACTCCACCACCAAGGCCGTGCTGACGCAGACGGTGCAGAGCGCCAGCACGCAGGTCACGCTCATCTCCAGCGCCAACCCGGCCACATACGAAACGCCGCTCGCCTTCACTGCGACGGTCACCAGTAACGGCAGCCCAGCAACGGGCTCGGTAACATTTACCGATGGAGGCGCTTCGATTGGCAGCGCCGTGCTGAATGCAAACGGCGTTGCCATCCTGACGATCTCCACTCTCACGCCCGGCTCTCATTCGATCGTCGCGAACTACGCCGGTGACGGAAGAGCAGGCGCTTCGGTCTCCAACCCGTTGGTCCAGGTGGTGAAAGAGAACACGACAGTTGCGCTCTCCTCCAACGCGAACCCCACACAGACCCTGACGCCCATCATCCTGACTGCCACCGTAACCAACAGTGGTGTCGGCGCTGCAACGGGCAATATCACCTTCAATGACGGCAGTGTCCTGCTCGGCACCGCAGCCTTGAACGCGAGCGGCGTCGCAACGCTCACGCTGCCTTCGCTGGCCGCGGGCAATCACTCCATCGTCGCAAGCTACACCGGTGACGGGGATAACTTCGCAAGTGTCTCTACAGCGCTGGTGCAGGTGGTGCAGCTTCGTCCCACCACAACCGCGCTCACCGCTACCGAGACGAATGCAAATAATCCGCTCCAGGTGACGCTAATCTCTGTGGAACGCTGGACCGGCACAACTGTCCCCACTGGCACAGTCACCTTTATGAACGGAACGAACGTGCTGGGCAGCAGCGTGGTCGATAACACCGGCGTAGGAACCCTGACGATCGTGTTGCAGGCGCCCACGGTGACCATTAGCGCCATCTACTCGGGCGACACAGTTTACGCAGGTTCCACATCGCCGAACGTCGGCGTCACGGGTGGCGTACCCACCGGCTTCACGATGTCGCTTAATCCCGCCGCCCTCACGGTTTCGAGCACGCAGCATGGTGTTTCGACGCTGTCCATAGGCGCATTGGCGCCCTTCGCCGATACCCTGCAACTCGGTTGCGACGGCCTGCCCACCGCGGCCTCCTGCACCTTCAGCACGACGCAGGTAAAAGTGGCGGCGGGAACCGTGACCAACGTGACGCTGACGGTCGACACCGGCGACCCGCTCGGATCGGGAGCAGAGTCCGCGAGCAACGCCTCGCGCCCCTCTTCGGGCATCATGCTCGCCTTCCTTCCGGTTGGCTTGCTCGCCGGGCTGGCGCTCTTCCGCTCACGGCGTCGTTCGCTGCTGGCGGTGCTGATGCTGGTCTTCGCGGTCATGGCATCGCTTGGCATTACAGGCTGCGGCGGGTTGACGGTCAACGGCACGCCCGCCGGGACCTACACCTTTAGAGTAACGGCTGTGGGCACGGGAAGCGGGGTCTCTGAATCAACGCCCATGACCCTCACCGTAACGAAATAGATAGGGACCATGACGAAGACACGGTGCAGTACGTATGCAGCTCTGGCCCTTGCCTCTATCGTGGCCCTTACATCGCGCACGGCGCTCGCGCAGGACATGCCGGCGGCAACGGGGCCGGGCGCCTATGTCGCAATCGGCGGCGGAGCTTCGCTCTATAACTTTGAGTATGGCGACCGGAAGCTCATCGGCATCATGGGCTATGCGGACGCCAATATGACCTGGCGGTACGGGGTTGAGGGCGAGGTGCGTTCCCTGCGCTATCACTCCGACGAAGATGTCTCGGAGACGACCTATCTCGCCGGCCCACGCGTTACGATCTTCCCCGGCAAGCTGCGGCCCTATGCAAAATTTCTCGCCGGCGCCGGCCACTACAACCTGCCGTTTAACTTCGCGCAGGGAACGTTCTTCACCTACGCTCCGGGCGCGGGCGTCGACTACATGCTCAACGACAACATCGCCGTCCGAGTGGTCGACTTCGAGTACCAGGTCACCACCGGCTTTCATACCAGCGCGTACCAGCCCACATACAATCTCGTGAACTATGGCATCAGCGCCGGCATCAGTATCCGCCTGACACCGCTGATAAAGTTCCCCAAGATGTGGGGCTACAAGCATAAGGAATACGGCACCGCCGCACGCGATAACTAAGCAGTGCCAGGAAGTAGGAAATAGGAAGCAGGAAGTAGCTCAACGACAAATACGGAAGCGAGCTCAAAGCTCTCCGCCGCTTCTACTTCCTATTTCCTGCTCTAATCGATCCTCACCAGATAAGGCAGCGCAGCCGGATTCGGCTCCCCAATCCAGTCGGCGATCTCCGCGGCCTCGGTCTTGCTGCGCAGTGGCGGATCGATCCGCACCCAGTAGCCGGTCGGCCCGGCAAACTCAGTGATCTTGGCCGTGCGATAGCGTCGCAGTAGTTTGGCCTTCAGCTCCAGCGCGTCATCTTCGCTCTTGAAGCCGCCGGTCTGCACGCACCACTTGCCAGCAGGGTCGGCGGTGGAGTGCGCAAACGCCTCAATCTTTACCTTCCCCACACCCATCCGGTAGAGCCCAACCGCCTTCGCCGCTCCCATCGAAAGGTCGAGCACCCGTCCCGGCGCAAAGGGCCCACGGTCCGTAATGCGAACCAGCACCTGCTGGCCGGTCGCAAGGTTGGTCACGCGAACCGTAGAGCCCATCGGCAGCGTCCGATGCGCGGCGGTCATGTCGTTCTGGTCGAAGATCGTTCCGTCTGCGCCTGCGCGCTTGTGATACACCGTGCCATACCAACTCGCCATACCGGTCTCGGTAAAGACAGGCCGTCCGCTGGTGTTATCGAAGAAGCCGCGAGGCTCCTGGGCAGCCTCCGCATGCAGATCGATGGAAGGCGCCGGGGCCGCCGCAGTATCCGCATGGTGGCTATACGACCTCACCGGAGGCGGTGGCGGTGGCTGATACGCAACCTGCGTGTGATGATGGCAGCCGCTCATCATCAGCGTCGCTGCGCTGAAGCCCATACCGAGCCATGCCCGGCCCCGCAAATTTTGGGGACTGCGTTTCAATGGGACTCCGGATCGCCGCCGGATTTTCTGGAGTCGTCCATGTGCTCCGCGAGCTTTTGCAGGCGGATCGCCGCGGCACGCAGTGCGGAGGAGCCATTGCGCCGGACCTCCGGAACGACCTCGTCGTCGATGTAGCGCACGACGCGTTTGATCTCGTCCTGCACCTCATCGCGCAGGCGAGCGCTGGCTTCGGTTACGCGTTCTTCCCATGGACGTTTTGATCCATCTTGCGGCATAATCACACCCATCTCGATGATTTCGTGGCATACAGCTTGAGTCAACGATCTTTTGCTCCACGGTGCTTAGGTGGTAACCGCTGGCGTAGGATTCACGCAGCAGGGTTTTTATTCCTCGCACTCGAAGACCGGATGCGCAGAAAATACAACCAGCAGCGTCAGTTACGCGTCTGTAACAAAATGCCCTATTACCGGCGGGGGCAAAACTGCGCTTTAGCGCCATCTACAGCCGGTAGAACGGATCACGATTGAAGCTCATGTTGAATTGCAAGAACCGCTCGATTTTTCTGCAAACCGTTCTCTCCACGGCAATGGCCGCCGGCATTGGGCTTTGCGCAACAGCGCACGCGCAGGTCGACGCCGCTCCGGCCCAGCCCACGGCCATGCTACTGGCGTCTGCAAGTGAATCGCCTGTGCTGCTTCCCGAGCTTCCAGAGCCCGCCCCAGCGGTATCTGGCAGCAGTTCCGTATTGCCCGAGGCTCCGAGCGCAATCCTGCACGCATCGTCAGTCGACTTCGACGGCCAGGCGCCCACGAGCGGCAACGCACCAGTAGCCGGACCTTATACGAAGTACATCAATGCCGGCTGGATAGCGCCCCAGCTCACTGCCCATGACAAGTTCATCATGGGCTTCCGTGATGCGGCATCGCCGTTCAGCATGTTGGCCATCGTCTTCTCCGCCGGATACTCGCATGTTCTCAATGGACAGCCGAACTACGGCGTGGATAAAGGCGCATTCGGCGAACGTATCGGCGCGACTGCGATACGCGATACAACAGAAGATATCCTCTCCACCAGCGTGTACGCACCGCTCCTGCATGAGGATCCGCGATACTACGTGCTAGGTCCGGGTTATGGCTTCTTCCATCGCATCTTCTACGCGGCAACACGGCCCATTATCACCCGCACCGATAGCGGAAGATCCACGATCAACGGCGCTCAGATACTGGGCGCCGCCTCGGCCAGCGCCATCAGCTACAGCTACTATCCGTCGATCAACCAGAACTTCAAAGACACCGTTGCAACCTTTGGGGATTCATTGGGCGGTGATGCCTTCGGCGATGTCGTCAGTGAGTTCTCGCACCAGGTGTTGAAGTCGTTTCATCTAGCCAAATAACAACAGGTAGGATGAAAGAAAATCCCCCGGTGCAGGGCATCGGGTCGCACGGGTACGACATGATGGATCGCACGAAAGAGGAATGCGGCACGGACTTCAGGAAACTGATTCCGTCATGCCTCCTTGCCGGGGCAGTCGCGGCAAGCTCGATAGCGCACGCGCAGCGTCTTCCCGATGCGCCAAGCGCCCTGCTCGGATACGCGATCCAGACCACAACACCTCCGGCGCAACAGCAGAACCCGTTGCCGCCGGATATCGCGGCCCCCCCGCCGCCAGGGCAGGACAACAGCCCTCTGCCATGCGGAAAAGGGGGCGACACAGAGACCCGCAGAATTCCGTGGTCGCTTCGTGCGCCGTCGGCGGATGCACCCTGTCACCGCGAGAACTCTTTGGAGCCATTCGTAACCGCCGCAGACTCTCCACCGCTCACGCCGGAACTGAAAGGCTTTCTTGCCATCCGCAACGTCCTCGATCCGTTCAACCTGATCACGATCGCCGGTTACTCAGGAATCTATGTCGCGGCAGATTCCCACTCGGCCTATGGTCCGGGGTTCGGCGGTTGGGGAAAGTTCGCCGGTTACAGCTTGCTGGAAGATATGCAGAGCGAGTTCTTCGGCACCTTTGCCATTCCGTCGCTGGTGCATGAAGATCCCCGCTACCATCGCATGCCGAACAAGCCGGTCAAGCAGCGGATCTACCATGCCCTGATACACACCGTGATCTCGCAGCACGATGATGGCCGGCCGATGCTCAACTACGCCACGCTCCTCACGTATCCCATCAGCGCCGAGCTCAGCAACCTCTATGTCCCGGGTCTCGCGGTAAACGCGCCTTCCACGGCCAAGCGAATCCTCGCGGGATATGCCACCGATCCCGTAGGCCCGCTCATCGCGGAGTTCCTTCCTGACATCGCGAAGCACGTCCACATCCGTGTGATCTTCGTGCAGGAGATCCTGCAGAAGATCGCCACAGACCAACCCAACACCATATAGAAAAAAGAAGACCTCAGCCGTAGCTGAGGTCTTCTGGGTTTGGGTTAGCAGCCGGCGGCTAGAACGTAGTGCTCACCGTCAGGCGGAACGTCTTGCGCGGCTCACGCAAAATGTAGTCCGCGCCATAGTATTGCAACGCCTGCTGATAGCTGAAGGCTCCTGCGTTGGGTTGCGCACCGTTTGGCAGCGCGCTGTTCAGGGGGAAGAAGCTCTTGAACTCAGCCGGGCTCACAGCCAGCTCCTGAGGCAGATCTTTATAGAGCCGCAGCGGGTTGTAGGCATAGTAGAGCCGGAACGGCGCATTCACGATTGGCAGAATAACCTGTAGCTCGGCGCCGTTCGACATGCGCGGAACCCAGTTGGTTCCAGGCACCGTCTGCAGGTGGAGCGGGAAGTCGACCTGCTGGCCACCGGTGCAAGCGCCGTTGACCAGTTGCGGGCAGCCATAGCTCGGCGCATTGATGAGCGATTGACCGAGCACGCTTTGCCGCAACTGCGAGGGTTCGAAGTTGCCGTTGAGGCCGAAGTCCGTGAAGAACGCGAACGTAACCTGGCTGACGATTGGAATGCGGTACTCCAGGTTGGCCGTCAGCGCCGTATCGCCGCCAATCGCTGCGAGGCGATAGATCGGCAACGGAATCTGTACATCCCCGAGCGACGGGTTGGTCGGATCACGCGGCACCACCGAACCATCCGGGTTCGTCAGGTTGAACATCACCCGCGTCGGAATGAACGTGTACGGCGAGCTCGAACGGATGTCGAAGCCGCGAACATCGTTCTCGCCGCCGCCGTAGATGCGGTTGAAGGGAGGTGCGACCTCGCCGCCGAAGCCGGCAACGTTGGTCAACTGGACGCGATAGCCCAGAACATTATGACCTTCGCGGTTTACCTTCAGACCCTTCATCGGGAAGAACTGGCGATAGCTGACCGTCGGCGCATAGTACTTCGTATTGCCGCCGATGCCCGCAACCTGGAACGCAATGTTGAGGTCCTTGCCGGAGTGAGGTCCGGTACCGCGATCCAGCGTCGAGATGCTGAAGCTCGGCGTCAGCACCGAAGTGATGATGCCGCTCAACTGGCTCTGTCCGGCGATGCCCGAACGGAACGCCAGCGTCTGGAAGACATTCAGCGTGTTCTGGTTGAACGTCGTGATGCCCGACCGCGAAAGCGAATACGACAGGCCCACACGCGCAACGCCCGAGTGCTTGAACAGGTTACGCAGCGGCGTTCCTGTCGAGATCGTCAGGCCCTTCGACGACTGGTTGTAGTTGTTCAGCAGCGAGGTCTGTGCATTGGTAAGGTTAGCGCTCTGCCCGTTGGTGATGGCATAGCTCTTCGCCGGATTGAAGTCCGACTTCCGATCGAACACCTGCACGCCCAGTGAAACCGGCTTGTTGCGCAGATAAGGCTCGTTGAACCCAAAGCTCAACACCCGCGAAAGGTCGCCGATGTTGGCATTTACGCTCAGCGTCTCGCCGAAGCCCAGGAAGTTATTGGTCTCATAGTTCAGTCCGATGAACGACCCCGACTGCCCGCTGACGCCACCGTTCAACCCGATGGAGTTCTTGCCCTTTTCGCGCAGCTTCAGCAGCAGGTCGACCGTGCCCGCGTCGGTGTTCTGCCGTGTCTCGACATCCTGGTCTGCCTTTAGCACTTCAAAGTAGCTCAACTGGTTCAGGCGCAGCAGCGAGATATCCACCAGCCGGCTGTTATAAACCTGGCCTTCTTCGATCAGCAACTCGCGGCGGATCACCTTGTCGCGGGTAATCGTATTGCCGCTGAACTCGATGCGCGACACATAGAACTGCTTGCCTTCGTCGATATCGATATTCAGGTAAACAAGCTTATTCGCCTTATCGACCCGCGGCGTCGGTGCACCGACCATGTTGATATAGCCGCCCTCGCCATAAGCCTTGCGCAGCGCTTCCAGCCCCTTGCTGAACAGCGTGGCGTTGAAGTACTCGCCATCCTTCAGCGCGAACTGCGCCCGCAGCGCCTTCACATTCGTATACGCCTTGTTGCCGCTAAACGTAATGCCGCCCAGCTTGTAGCGCTCACCCTCTTCAATCGGAATCAGGATATCCACGCGCTTGCCCGTAGAAGGCCGCAGCGTAAACGGATTGATGCCGCCGGCATTGCGCACATTGGTCTCCGGCTCACCGGTCAGAGCATTGAAGTAACCCTTATTCCGATACACCTGGCGAACCCGCTCTGCATCCTCGTCCAGCTTGCTGGCGTCGAACGTGCGCGGCAGCAGGTCTTCCAGAATGATCGAGTGCGGAATCCCAATCGGCTTCAGGTTCACCATCGCCGCCCGCAGCTCGCGCGGGCTGATCTCGGCATTGCCCGTAAAGACAATCTTGCCGACCTTAACCGTCGGGCCTTCCTTGATGTTGAACGTCAGCGCAACCGCAGCCGGAGGAATCGTCTTGATCTCCGTCTTGATGGTCGCAAACTGGTGGCCGTGCTCTCCCAGCATCTCCTGCAGCACAACCTCGGCCCGCTTGATGCGCGTCGGGTCATACTGGCTCTCGACGGTGAGGCCGACCTTTTCCTTCTTGAAGCGGTCCAGCACATCCGAAACCGTAACGGCGTTCAGGCCCTTGTAGTTGATCTCGCGGATCGTCGGCTTTTCCTTCACATAGACGATGAGCTGAATGCAATTCGCCTCGTCCACGCGCTCAATGCGCAGGTCGTCGAAGTAGCCCGTGTTCCAAAGCGAGTTGAAGTCGCGCTCCACAACGGCTGGATCATAGGGATCGCCCGGCCGCGAAAACAGCCGCGCCTCGATCGATTCCTTCGGAATCCGGCGGTTGCCGATCACCTGCGTCGCGCACAGAATCTGTGGTCCAGACGCGGCCGCGCTAAACGTAGGCGTAGCCTGCACCTGCGCGCTCAAACTGCCGGGCAACAACACAGACGCTGCCGTCGCCAGTAAGGCCACTGCGGGAAGGTGAAGACGGCCAATCTCGAAGTGACAAATGCGAAGGCGGCTCGAGCGCGTGCGCACAGGCTGGGTCGTATAGTTCAGGGAGCTTGCGCTCACTCGCGTTCCGGTAAAAATAACCACACCCTCACTGCTCTTTGAATCTGAACCCCGCGCTTATCGAGGGGAATCTTGATTATAGGGGACGCGCCCCACGCGAAGCGAACCCGGCCCTCAGGTTTTACTCCCCCGCCCGCCGGGTGCCTATCTGCCTATTGCCGCTTTTCATTGTTTGCTGTAAGGAGCCGTCAGCTTCAGCAGATCGGCATTCTTCAAAAACCGCGCCACAATCTGGGCCAATTCCGGCACCACTGTCGTCACCGGAGAGTTCGTATCGTGCGTCTCCAGCCGCAACAGGATAGGTACCGATCGGCTCCTATCCTCATGCATCGGAAGGCCTTTATGGGGATACGAGAACACCATGGTTACGTGCTCCGTAGTATGCGAAAACTGCTTGCACATGCCGTTGTCGCACACCGACGAAGCCTCCAGCCACTGGATGTTCCCGTCGTTGTAGCTGGCCGCCGTCAGGTCGACCTGCCCCGCCGGCGAAAGAGCCGTAATCTGCCCATGCCACGTCGGATCTTCCCCCCGCGCAATATGGCACACCTCCACGGCATGCACGTCGAACACCGGAGAGATGCCCAGGCTGATATGCGCCCCCCCGCTGCCTTCGACGTACTCGCCCCACGTATAGACAATCGTTCCGCCCATCAGCGTGTCATTCCACGTCCGCACCAGCGTAAAGTCCCCAATCGCCTGCGGCATCGGCGTCAGCACCACGGGCCGCCCAAGCGCCTTCTCCTCCATGTAATGTGTCTTCACGGCATCGAACCCGAAGATCACCGACAGCACCAGCACCGCCGCAACCTTCGCCAGGTACGCACCAGCCGGAACCGGCTTGGCGTCCGCGGGGAAGATCTTGCGGCTCGTACGCTCCTCCGGCAGGTCCCGCCGCAACTTATTGGCAACAGTAAAGAACAGCCCCAGCGCCCCCATGAACAGGCACGCGCCGATCAGGTAATCCGCCCGCTTGGCATGGTGATGCAGCCACGGATACGGCACCGCGATCTTGTAATAGATCACCAGCAGGCACAGCCGCAGAAAGTTGAACAGATACCCCAGCAGCACCGCCCCGGCCAGCACCGGCGCGAACACATACCACCGAAACCGGTACAGATACCCCACCACCACTGCCGCCATTCCCAGCGTAATCGCGCCCCGAATCCCATTGCATCCCGGCGCAATGAACATCCCGAACTCCGGCGTAAACATCAGCCGCAGCTTATCCTGCGTCAGCGGCTCGCCCAGAGCATGCGCAAACGCCCGCGCCACGGTCGCTGAGATGTGCTGCAGCGGAAGGTCGACCGCCCGGCTGAACGTCTGCGGCACCGGAATCACCGCCCACACAAACAGCACCGGAAACCACGCCGCCCGCAGCAATTTCATGCCGCCAAACAGCATCACCATCCCGGTCACGTAAACCACCGCAACCAGCGGCAGTGGAGGCACCTGTAGATGCCAGTTCTTGTTCACCGTGATGACCAGCAGCATGCGGTCATGCACAAACAGCAGCGTCGCCGAAGCCGCCAGGATGCAGAACCCCCACCACGAGCCCTCAGCTTCCCACCCGATGCTCCGCCACGCCCGCAAAATCAGCGCAAAGCTGATAAACGGAACCACCAGCCCCATCGACTTCAGGTCATCGGTCCGCCACGTATAAATCAGCGCCCACACCGACGGATAAATAGTAAGCAGCCCCGCCGCGGCGCAGAAGGACGCAAGGACAACCGCGTAACGAGGCTCTAGAAATCGTCTCAATAGATTAAGGGGGGCGTGCCGCCGCTCTTTCGGCGTATTGCAGCGGACAAAGATAAACGCGGTGCTCAACTTCACCGCGGTATAGCTCTACTGACCCTTTGTTCGGCGGCGTGCGCGCAGGCGCGTTCTCACAGCAGAGATGGCATACGCTCCACTGGCAAGCCCGGCGAGCACAAGCGTCGGGTTCTCAGGGGAGTCCTCACAGACACCCCAATCGGCGCGTGCGTGACGTGCTGTCCCAAAGAGCAGACAGAACACGAGAACGGATAGAAGCAAAGTTCTTTTCATAAGTAACAGCAGTCCCGGAGTAGGTTTAGTTGGCAGATCGGCTGGGGCACAACATCGGGGGTCTTGAAAACGTACAGCCCAAGGCTCTCAGCGAGGTGGCAGCATGATCAATAGTTCATGGATACGTACCCAAAGTCGCATAGGTACAGCATCAGCTACCGCATCGTGCTCGGTTTTTATCTTAAAACTCGATTGCCGGGAAGCTACCAAAAGAATAGCAGAATTGAATCTTGGCGCAAGACTTATCTCCGCCAGACGCTGCAAATTCCCGCCATATTGCTACCCGGACACTCAATCCGCCCCCGCCGCACTCGCGCGCCATGGCCCGGGTCTGTAAAATCAGGCGTTGTAGCAGGAGGACAGAATGGCATCGGTAATGGCAGGCATGGAAGCCCTTTCGGGCGTTTACGACGGTTTGAAGGCGCGCATGAGCAAGACGGTAGACGACTTTCGCGCCAATCTTTTGAGCGTCCGCACCGGGCGCGCCTCGGTCCACATGCTGGACAACATCAAGGTCGACTACTACGGCACCGACACCCCCATCGCGCAGATCGCCCAGGTCACCACCCCAGAGGCCAACCTCATCATCGTGCAGCCCTGGGAGATCTCTCTCGTCGGCGCCATCGAAAAGGCCATCCGCACCAGCAGCCAGGGCTTCAACCCCATGCACGACGGCAAGATCATCCGCGTCCCCATCCCACCCATGACAGAAGATCGCCGCAAAGACGCCATCAAGGCCCTCGCCGGCGTCCTCGAAGACCACAAAACCTCCATCCGCAACATCCGCCGCGACGGCAACGAAACAGTAAAGAAAGCCGCCAAGGACAAGCTAATCTCCGCCGACGACGAGAAGCGCGCCAACGAAGAGATCCAGCAACTAACCGACACCGAAATCAAACGCGTCGAAGAACTCTTCAAAGCCAAAGAAAAAGAAGTAATGACGCTGTAAAACAGTGAATAGTGAATAGTGAATAGTGAGTAGTGAATAGTGAATGGAGCAAGCTTTTATTCACTATTCACTACTCACTATTCACCGCTCTTCAACACCGCATCCGCCACCGCCCCCGCCTCCTGCGCCGCCTGCACATCGTGCACCCGCAGCACATGCGCCCCCTGCAACACCGCCGCCACATTCCCCGCCACGGTAGCGATCAACCGAGCCTCACCCACCGGCATATCCCGCCCCTGCACCTCCCGCACCGCCTCCCCTAAAAACCCCTTCCGCGAAACCCCCGCCAACACCGGATACCCCAGCTTCTGTAGCTCCCCCATCCCCGCCAGCAGCACAAAGTTCTCTAACCCCAGCTTCCCAAACCCAAACCCCGGATCAACAACGATCTTCTCTCTCGGCACCCCCGCATTAAGCGCCACAGCCAACTGCTTCCGCAGCCCACCCATCACCACCGGTACCACCACCCCCCGAGGCTCCAGCGCCGGCTGTGTCTTCCACTCGTTAGACCGCCCCCGCGTATGCATCAACACCAGCCCACACCCACTGGACGCAACCGCCGCCGCCATCTCCTCATCCCAAAGCAGCCCGGACACATCATTCACAATCTCCGCTCCAGCCTTCGCCGCCGCAAGCGCCGTAGCCGCATGGTAAGTATCGACCGAAACCACCGCCCCCGGCCGCTCCTTCAGCAACGCCTCCAGAACCGGCAACAACCGCCCCTGCTCCTCTTCCGCACTAGCCGCCTCAGCCCCCGGCCGCGTAGACTCCGCCCCCAAATCAACGATATCTGCCCCACCATCCACCGCCGCCAGCGCCGCCGCAACAGAAGCCTCCATCCCAGCCTCCGCCAGCCCATCCCCGGAGAAGCTATCCGCAGTAAGGTTCACGATCGCCATAATGAGCGTCCGCTCCCCCAGAGCCAACACCCGCGTCCGTAGCCGCCAATCAAACCGCCCTCGCCGCGCAAATCCCATCCGCCGATTGTATCGACCTCACACTACTGCCTACGCTGTTGTGGGTCCGCATCATACAAAACTTCGCATCACCCTAAATCTCGTCATCCTGAACGCAGTGTAGGACCCCTGTATTGGCTCTCCCGTCGTAGTCGCACAATCCGGATGACCTACCCTTTGCGCACTTTGCAAAGGGTGGGGTATCGGGCAAAGCCCGACCGCTCTCCTCAACCCAACCCTCGCCTCCCGGGTGGCCCATTCATGCGCGCACTTTGCGCATGAGTGCGGAACACCAAAAGCTAAACTAGCCTCGACCCGTTCAACCACAGAACCCTCACCCCCGACACCCCAAAACCCAAAACCTGCGGACGTACTCCACCCCGCGATATAAACTGCGTCCATGCCCGCGACCCCCAAACTCCTCCTGGCACTCGCCCTCACCCTCACCGTCGCCGCACAAACCCCCGCCCCAGTCGCCCACCCCACCTTCCCCACCGGCCCCACCACACCCCTCGGCGCTCAAATCGCCGCCCTCCTCGCCGACCCCATCGCCGCCCACGACCACTGGGGCATCGCCGTTACCACCCTCGACGGAACCCCCATCTACGGCCACGATGAAGGCGAATACTTCCGCCCCGCCTCCAACACCAAGATCTTTACCACCATCGCCGCCATGGCCCTCCTCAAACCCGAAAGCACCGTCACTACAACTGTCTTATTCAACAAGCCCTCGTCCGACGGAACCTCAGTAGGCGGCGTCTCCCTCATCGGCGCCGGCGACGCCAACATCTCCGGCCAGGACTTCCCCTACAAAACCCCCGCCGAGCGCCGCGCCGAAGGCACAACCGCTCCCACACCCTCCACCGACCCACTCCAATACATCGACCGTTTCGCCGCTGATGTAGCCAAAGCCGGCGTCCGCCGCATCAAGGGCGACGTAATAGGCAGCGACGCCCTGTGGACGTATGAACCCTACCCCGAGGCCTGGGGCATCGACGACATGACCTGGGGCTACGGCGCCCCCGTCTCCGCCCTCACCATCGTCGACAACCAGCTCGAACTCACCGTCACCCCCGGCGACACACCCGGAGCACAGGCCGTGGTCAGCGTCATGCCCGACACGGGCTACTACCAGTTCTCCGTCCAGGTCGCGACCGTCCCAGCCAATACCCACGCCGACGTAGAGATAGACCGCGCTCCCGGCTCAAAGCTCGTGCGAATCTACGGCACAGTAGCCGAAGGCGAACCCTACAAAACCGAAATCGCTATCCAGGACCCCGCCGAGTTCGCCGCGCAGGCCCTCAAGCTCAAACTGCAACAGCACGGCATCGAGGTCACCGGAGTCGCCCGCGCCAATCATCGTGTGCCCACCGATACCGAAGGCTTCTTCCGCGAATCCCATGAGCCGTTAGCCCTGACGCCCCATGGGGATTGGGTCTCCGGCGACATCGGCAACTCTGAGCAGTCGCTGTCGCACACCTCCCCAACACTGGCAGAGGACGTAAAGCTAACCCTGAAACTCTCGCAGAACCTCCACGCCGAACTCATGCTTCAGCGCCTGGGCGCCACATTTGGCGAACCAGCCGGAACCCCCAAAAGTACCACCGCCCAGGGCGCCCGCGTCATCCGTCAGTTCCTCCTCAACGTCGGCCTGGACGGCGACGACTTCATCCTCTTCGATGGCTCCGGCATGAGCTCCCACGACCTCGTAGCCCCCCGCGCCACAGTCAAACTGCTAGCCTACGCCACCACCCAGCCCTGGTTCGCCGCCTGGAAGATCGGCCTGCCCATAGGCGGCGAAGACGGCACCCTGCGCTCCCGCTTTCCTGTCGCCCCACTCAAAGACCACGTCTTCGCCAAGACCGGAACCCTCGGCGAGTCTCGCGCCCTCTCCGGCTACGTCGACTGCGCCAGCGGCAAGCAGGTCATCTTCTCGATCATGGTCGACGACCACTCCCCCGGCACCTCAGCAGATCGCATCACGATGGATAAAATCGTCGCCGCAATCGCTGCCTCAAACTAAACCTCACCGTGCGATAAACGAACCGTAGAATTCTCTGCATGGACCGTGCGAAAAGCTCTCTCCACCGTCCCCCTCACCGTCAAATGCACCGTAAAACAGGGCGTTATTAGGGATTACCGCGGCGTGTGTTTCTTGATGTACTCCCGCAACTCCAGGTTGATATCAAGGGCTTTAGCCACCCCGGAGTCCAGCATCCGCAACCAATCCGACGCCGGCTCCTTAAGCTCCGCCATACTGAGCAAATAGCTCGTTTGCACGATAATCTCCAATGAATTCGATAAATCGTGCGCCAGACGCCGAATCTCAAGCGCTAAATCCTCTGGAATCTGCTGGTTCTGCTGCGATGGACTCGACATAAGGGTCTTAAGAAACTCGCTCTTTGGGGTAGATTTACTGGGAAAAACTAATACTTGTCATCTGACGAGGAGCTCATACAAAACGATTCGCCAAGTGTACCCGATTGACAGCAACTGCCAGCTCTGGAACACTAGAGATTCACTCGAAGGCAAGCGCAAGCGCAGCTGATAGTGAGCCGAAATGGCGGAATTGGCAGACGCGCGTGGTTCAGGTCCACGTACTCGCAAGGGTGTGGAGGTTCGAGTCCTCTTTTCGGCACCAAAGTTCGGAAACAACACAAAGGGCGGGAGTTTTCTCGCCCTTTGCTACGCCTGAAGGCGGCATGACCCAAAAGTGGGATATGCTCTGCATCGTTCGTCCGGCCACTCGCAACCATTGCGTAATGTTGGAGATCGCCTTTGTAGGAGAAGCTAATCAAACGCAATCAGACACACCTGATTTCAGACTGCTTCACTTGGAGATCTCCTAAATGCACAGCGCAATTATTGCCGGCACTTTTCTCGTTATGATTCTTGCTCCTTGTCTGGTTGCGATGCGCTCAGGCAACAGCGAAAAGGATCTCGACTAGTCGAATCACGGGGGGTAAACCGGTTCGATTCCGGTACGAACCAGGCGGCCTTCGGGTCGTCTTTTTTGTTGCCTAACACCCGTTTTCAGGCATAAATAGCCGCTTCAAAGCGCTTCACAGCCTCTTCGTTCCACGCATGAGAGTCCTTCCGCCAACCCTGGCTACCCTCATCAAGAAAATTCGGAAAGTCCGACCGGCAGAAGCTCTGCTTCGTCGCAAAATCCGCCAGTGCCTGCGGGCTGCCATCCAGATAAAGCACAGCCTGCTGCCCGTCGCGAGACCACTGCACGCTGGCAATCCGCTCGCGCCCTCCATCTTCGAGCGAGGCGCCGTTGTAGACCAGCATCGCATCCAGAATGCTGTCTTCCTGCGTCTCGCGGGAGCGGTCGCAGGCATAAAAGTAGCCTGCGGGACCTTCATCTTCAAAGACTACCGTCCACGGAACAGCGGGAGAGTTTGAGGAAAGAAACGCACGACCAGGGGTAAACGTAAGAGAGTCCATAAAGACAGGGTATAGGGTTCAGGGTTTAGGGCCTAGCCCCGTTTTCTGAACTCTGAGCCCTGAACCCTATCCCCTCTTACCTATAAACTCAATACTGACCATGCGATTCAAAGGCTTCTATATTGGGCGGGCTCAGCGAGTAGCCGCCGTGCTGCTTCTCGTGCTTTTTGCGGAGTGCCTTTGGTCCATCGCGCATCGTTCGCTGGACGCCAACGACTACCGCTACGCCCGCTGCGGCAGCGAGATGTGGGAAGCCCCCTCGGCCATCGCCGGATACTACACCACCTGCGGAAACCTCAACGGCGACGGAACATTTGCCTACCGGCTCGCCGGCCTGCCTCTCATCGCGCAGCGCCTCGTGCTGCAGAGCGCGGACCACTTCCGCAAGCCGCAGGATCGCGAGTACGAAGGCGGCATTCTGAACGGAACAACCTGGGAGGCCCGGCATCAGTTGAAGTGGGTCAACTACCTGCTGCGGCTGCCGTTCTGCCTCTTCGCAGTCTGGCTGGGCGGCGGCCTGTGGTGGGTCGCAAAACGCCTCTTCGGCCACGAGGGCGGAGCACTGGCGCTGGCGCTCTACGTCTTCTGTCCGGCGGTCGTTCGCTACGCCACAACGCCAAACAACGAGATCCTTGCCCTATGGGGCCTCTACGGCATGGTTTATACCGCGATGGGCGTGGCCCACGCCCTGCAAGGCCCGCGCAAAAAGTGGAAGCCGCGCATCATCCTGCTGACCGTAGCCCTCGGCCTTACCGCGTCGGCACACCTGCTCGCCGGGATGCTCGGCCTGTTGGCCGGAACAATCTTCTTCTACTACCTGGCAGAGCATCGCCGGGCCTACGTGGCGCAGATCATGATTCTCGCCGCCTTTGGCGCCATGGCCATCGTCTTCGCTGGCTTTGGATTCCGTCTCGCACCGTTCACCTACGTCTTCACCGGCGGCAGCGCCAGGTTCTGGTTTTCGCCGGATGCTGCTCGCAACTTCGCGATGACGCCCGGCAACGCCGGCATCCTGGTCGCCACGGCAGTGGCTTTGGTGATTTACACGACAACCCGGCGCAGCCGCTACTTCGGCAACACAGCGCCACTGTTGATGGTGCTGGTTCTTCTTCCGCTGTACACCTCGCAGGTAGTTAGCGCACCCTGGTTCTGGGCGCTGCCGTTCCTGTTCACGTTCGTCGGGGGCGTCTTTGCGGACATGCTCGAATCCCGCCAGCGCAAACTGTTCCTGCTGCTCTCGGGCGCGGTGGTAGTCACCCAGGCAGCACTTTGCTGGATGTCACTTGCCGGAATATCCGGCTGAGCGGATTTTCTGCATCCTAAGGGCAAGGTTGTTCTAATCTGAGCAGCAGCAAACAATCTCTTGAGGCCCCTATTCGTGATGAAGCTCCATAAGACCGCTGTACGCACCGGCCTCGCCCTCTCCCTGCTCACCCTGATGCTCCTGCCCATGACGGGCTGCCGTGGCGGTTGGCATGCACTTGTCGCCAAGTTCCACCACCGCAAGGCAAAGTCTAAGCCCAATACAACTGACTACGCCGACAATGTCGCGCAGGTCGTCAGTTCGCCCCAACTGGCGATCCTGAAGTGGGCCAACTACTCGGACTATCAGCCGCAGGTGCAGCAGTTCTACGACGACCGCAACTACGAGCTCGCCTGGACCCGCGACGGCAAGCCAACCGCGCAGACAACGGCCCTGATCACGCTCTTCGCCAACGCCGCTCAGAAGGGGCTGAAGCCGGAAGACTACGACGCCTCGCGTTGGCCGCAGCGGTTACAGCAGATCGAAAAGATCCGCACTACCAATGACACCTCAGACACAGCGCAGGACACGATGGCTCAGTTCGATGTTGCCGTGACGATCTCCGCGATGCGCTATGCCTCTGACCTACACGTCGGGCGCATCAATCCTCAGGCGCTGAACTTCGATATCGATGTGCCCGCCAAGCGCGCTGCATTCAGCCTGCCAGACTTCCTGAACGACCAGTTGGTCGATGCCGACGACGTAGCGTCAACAGTCGCGGGCGTCGAGCCACAGAACCCGATGTATGCGGCGACCGAAAAGGCGCTCGGCGAGTATCTGCAACTCGCCAAACAACAAGACTCCGCGCCGCCTCAGCCGCTACCGGCAGTAACGAAGCCGGTCTCCGTTGGCGGCCTCTATCCGGCGCTGCAGCCACTGCTTCTGCGGCTTCAGTTTGAAGGTCTCGCGTCCGCCACGCCGCCCACGCAGGTGTATAGCGATGCTCTGTCGGCTTCAGTAAAGACCTACCAGGAGCGACACGGCCTCACACCGGACGGCAAGCTAACGCAGGCCACCATCGACTCGCTGAACGTACCGATGGACATGCGCGTACTACAGTTGAGCGACTCACTCGAACGCTGGCGCTGGCTGCCGGACAACTTCATCCAGCCGCGGCTGCTGGTAAACCTGCCGGAGTTCCTCGTGCGGGCCTACGACCCGGATCACTCGCTTGCCTTCAAGATGAAGGTCGTCGACGGCGAGGCACAGGGCAACCACGACACGCCGGTGTTCGTCCGCACGATGCGCTACGTCGTCTTCCGTCCGTACTGGAATCTCCCGGGTTCCATCGTAAAGCGCGAGATCATGGGCCATCTCAACAAGAGCGGTGTCGGATACCTCGAAGCCCACGGCTATGAAGCCTACAAAAATGACGGTACGGTCGTGACCAACTTCACTGCGGACGACATCGAGCATCAACGCTATAGCGTGCGTCAGAAGCCAGGGCCGAAGAATTCGCTCGGTCTAGTAAAGTTTTTGTTCCCGAACGAGTACGACGTCTATATGCACTCAACCCCAGAGCTGAATCTCTTCGATCTAACCCGCCGCGATCGCTCTCACGGCTGCGTCCGCCTGCAGCACGCCGATCAGATGGCCGCCTGGGTCTTGCAGGGGCAAGGGGATTGGGACGCCGATAAGGTGAACGAAGCCATGAACGGCGGCGACGACAACAAGACCGTCAACCTGAAGACAACGTTGCCGGTAGTCATCACCTACCTCACGGCGAACGCCGACGAAGACGGCTCCGTGCACTTCTTCGACGACATTTACGGCTACGATCAGCAGCTCAACGCCGCGCTCGCCAAGGGCATACCGTACCCGCAGGGAATGGTGAAGATAAATCCGAAGCTCACACCGGGGGAGACGGAGTAGGATACGCGCGAGCATCCGCACGCACCTTCTTCATCAGGTCTTCGAGCCGTTGCCCACGCCGCGGCTTGAAGACGATGCCGGTCTCATCGAGTTGTTCTATGCGATCAATCCGGAAGGTGCGAAAGTCATTGCGAGTCTCGCACCACGCCGCCAGCGTCCACACCCCTGACCAGAAGGTCAGCGCCAGCGGCCGCACTGTCCTTGTCTCGGCCTGCGTGGCCTCATCCGCCAGCCGCGTATAGCTGAAACGAAGGACGGTCTTGCCCAGGCACGCCGCATGCAGCCGGTCCAGCAGCCGACGGTGCGCGTTGGACATCTTGTAGCCCGGCGCATAGAGTGCGATAGCATCCAACCTCGCGGCAAGCTCTGGCGGCAGTACCGCCTCAATCCGCGCCAGTGCCGTGTTTGCTGCCGCCACAGACTCCGCGCCGCCCCACGCCTGCACCAGCCGCGCACCGAGCACAAGCGCCGTTATCTCTTCAGGAGTGAACATAAGGGGCGGCAGATCGAACTCGCGACGAAGCGTATAACCAACGCCCGCCTCGCCTTCAATGGGTTGACCGTTGAGTTGCAGGTCACGAATATCGCGATAGATAGTCCGCTCCGAGACCTGCAGCCGCTCCGCGAGCGCGGCTGCGGTCTTCAGTCGTCCGGAGCGAAGCATCTGCACGATGCGAAAGAGGCGGTCAGCGCGGCGCATGGCTTAGACGATACAGCCTGCGCTACCGGCTGTGCAGCCCGATG
>Ga0302313_10000675_pt1 | contig 28581 bp, 26 predicted proteins | sample III_Palsa_N2_2_FD_200454 | JGI IMG/M metagenome (GOLD analysis project Ga0302313, IMG submission 200454) | Peat permafrost microbial communities from Stordalen Mire near Abisko, Sweden - III_Palsa_N2_2 | ecosystem: Environmental > Terrestrial > Soil > Palsa > Peat permafrost | place: Sweden...
CACGGAACCCGACGGCAGCCGCGCCTTTGGCACGCATGCCGGTTCGCCCGACAAGACACTCACGCTGCACGAAGCGAGTTATCACGAAACGATGAACGACCTCGACCGCGAGCGGGTGATCGGCGAGCTGATTGGGTGGATTGAGGCGCGCTGCGGTTGAGTGGACTGGCGGGGCGTCAGATCTCCGCCAGCGCCTTCAAGTGCGCAACGACGCTGCGCCCAAGCGCCGACAGGTTGTAGCCGCCCTCCAGACAGCTCACGATCCGCCCGTTCGCATAGCGGTTGGCGATCTCGCGAACCTGTTCGGTCAGCCACACGTAGTCTGCCTCCACGAGTCCCATATTGCCGAGATCGTCCTCGCGATGCGCATCGAAGCCCGCCGACACGAACACCATCTCCGGCTTGAACGCATGCAGGCGCGGCAGCCACAGCATGTCTACTGCCTCACGCACTTCCATGCCCTTCGAGCGGGCCGGCATCGGCACGTTGACCATGTTGGGCGCCTGATTGTCGGCACCGGTGTACGGATAGAACGGATGCTGGAAGAAGCTGCACATCAGCACCCGCGAATCGCCTGAAAAAGCGGCTTCGGTGCCGTTGCCGTGGTGGACGTCGAAATCGATGATCGCGACCCGCTGCAGGCCATGCACGTCCAGCGCGTGACGCGCCGCGATCGCAACGTTGTTGAAGAAACAGAAGCCCATCGCGCGGGCCGGCTCGGCATGGTGGCCGGGCGGGCGCACGCTGCAGAACGCGTTGTCGTAACGTCCCTCGATGACGGCATCGGTCGCGGCCACCGCAGCTCCGGCTGCACGCAGCGCGGCTTGCCAGGTGTGCGGATTCATCGACGTGTCCGGGTCGATCTCCGCGTAACCTGCGTCCGGTGAGCGACTGCGGACATAGTCGACGTGCGCCTGGGTATGCACGCGCAGAAGCGCGGCTTCATCGGCAAGCGGCGGCGACTCGCGTTCGATCAGCGCGTCGATCCGGCTTGCGATCAGTTGATCTTCGATTGCCTGCAGGCGCGCCGGACATTCCGGATGCCATGCGCCCATCTCGTGAAGCAGGCAGTCTGGGTGGGAATAAAAGGCTGTTGCCATGATTCTCTTCTGCGACGCGTCGCGCGAGCACGAACCGCGTGTCTCCGTCCAAAGGCGCGCACGCGCGGCGCGCCCAACACCATCAAGTTACCACACCCTCTGCACGCCCCGCGTCGTAGCAACGGTTCTGCACAGTTCTGCAATGGGCCTCGGGTATACTGCCCCCTATCCTTCTGCCGCCCTCCGATTCCTCCGCACTGCGCTCCCAGTTCACTATGACCGTTAAGCTTGCTCTGTCCGCACGAAACCGGCTATGCACCCAGAACATGGCCGCCGCACTCTCCGTTGCATGGTGCGTGTTCGCGGCAGCCAGTCCGGCCGAGGCACAGACGAGCGTCACCAGACCTCCGTTGCTCGTCGCGCAAAGTCAGCCCCAGCAGGCGGTGCCACAAGGGCAGACCTTCGAAGAAGAGATCATTCCGCAGCGCTATGCAAACAACCCGGATGTCGACGGCTTTATCAACGACATGGTGGCGCGCTACGACTTCGATCCCGCCGCGCTGCATGCGCTGTTTGTCGGTGTCAGCTACTCCGCGACCGCGGTCAAACTCGTCACACCGTCGCCGTCAACCGCGCCGTCCGTCAAGAACTGGCGCTCCTATCAGGCGCGCTTCCTCGATCCGATCCGCATCAATGCGGGCGTGCGCTTCTGGCGTAACAACCAGGCCACACTGCAGCGTGCTTATGAGCAATTTGGCGTACCGCCGGAAGTGATTGTCGGCATTCTCGGCGTGGAAACCATCTACGGGCGCTTCATGGGCAACTTCCGTGTGCTCGACGCGCTGACGACCCTCGCGTTCGATTACCCGAACACCCCGAATCGCGCCGATCGCGAGCAGACCTTCCGCAAGAATCTCGAAGACTATCTGGTGTGGACCCGCGATTCGCAAATCGATCCGACCTCGGTGCTCGGCTCGTACACCGGGGCCATCGGCATTCCGCAATTTCTGCCGAGCAGCATCGTGCAGTATGCAATCTCGTATGACGGCAACAAGCAGATCGATTTGCGCAACAGCCAGGCCGACGCGATCGGCAGTGTGGCGAATTATCTGAAACAGAACGGTTGGGAAAACGGTCGACCGGTGGTGTGGAACATCGGCTCGGACGCTGGCAGCCAGGGTATCGCGCAGGCTGGCGCGGATGGTCAGCCCGAACCGCACTGGCCGCTCGGGCAATTGCTGCACGCCGGCATGCTGCTCGATCAGCCGGGCCTCGATATGAACGCCGAGGCCGCCACGCCGGTGACGATCATCGATTTACCCACGCCCGGAATGCCTACCGAATACAAGCTGGGGTTGAAGAATTTCTACGTGCTGACGCGTTATAACCGCAGCTTCTTTTATGCGCTGTCGGTGTATCAGCTCGGCGAGAGAATCAAGGCGCAACTGGAGGCGTCGGGCGATCTGGATAACAACGGCGCGCCTGGGTCGGCGCCGCCGGGGTTGGTGCCGCAAGGTTCGATTGCGCCAGGGGCGCTGCCGCAGGGTGCGATGCCGCCAAACTCGATACCCCGGAATTCGATGCCGGCGGGTTCGATGGCGCCCTCGTCCGTGCCTGCGCAGATGGCTGTGCCACCCTCGGCCAGCCCAATGCCTCCACCGATGGGTATGCCGGCTCCAGCGCCCGCACCGGACTCATCGGACTCGCAATAAGCGCTCGCTGCCGATCCACCGTGTTCGGAGCGTACTGCCCGAACCAACAAAAAGCGCCGGTCATAGCCGGCGCTGTTGTTTGGCGAAGCATCAGGCGTATCCACCGCGCCTAACTAAACCCGATCACGCCGGGAACACCCCCGTCGACAGATACCGGTCGCCGCGATCACACACCACGAACACGATAGTCGCGTTCTCAACCTGCCGCGCAATCCGCAACGCCACCTCGCATGCGCCCGCCGAGGAAATGCCGCAGAAAATCCCTTCGACAGCCGCCATCTTGCGCGCCATCGCTTCCGACGCCGACTGGCTCACGTTCTCGACGCGATCCACACGGCTACGGTCGAAAATCTTCGGCAGATACGCTTCCGGCCACTTGCGGATGCCTGGAATACGCGAGCCTTCTTCCGGCTGCGCACCGATAATCTCGATCGCCTGGTTCTGTTCCTTCAGATACTGCGACACGCCCATAATCGTACCGGTAGTGCCCATGGCCGAGACGAAGTGCGTAATACGCCCTTCGGTCTCCTGCCAGATTTCCGGACCGGTCGATTCGTAGTGCGCGATCGGATTATCCGGATTCGCAAACTGGTCGAGGATGATGCCCTTGCCTTCGCGCTGCATCTGCTCGGCGAGATCGCGTGCGTATTCCATGCCGCCCGTGACCGGCGTAAGCACGATCTGCGCGCCGTAAGCCGCCATGCTTTGGCGACGCTCGACGGACAGGTCTTCCGGCATGATCAGCACCATCTTGTAGCCACGAACGGCCGCCGCCATGGCCAGCGCGATGCCCGTGTTGCCGCTGGTGGCCTCGATCAGCGTGTCGCCCGGTTTGATGCGGCCGCGCGCTTCCGCCTTCTTGATCATCGACAATGCCGGGCGGTCCTTCACCGAGCCCGCCGGGTTGTTGCCCTCGAGCTTGCCGAGGATCACGTTATCGCGGCTGCGGATCTCGTCGTCAGGCAGGCGGACAAGCTGGACGAGCGGCGTATTGCCGATCGTGTCTTCAATCGTTTTGTAAGCCATATGGGGTGCGGCTGTCGCTGCGCGGAGTATTGAATCCAACGATTCTAAACCACCGTACGTCCGCCTGCCGTGCGGCCCTTGTAACGGCATGGATGCATCGGCGGAAAGGCATGCCGATATAACGTATATGTATAAACGGAGCACAACGCAAAAAGCCCGCGGCCGAGTACCGCGGGAGCCAGTCATCGGAGTGACAGCTAAGGGAGTGTTGTATGCCGACTCCACTCCAACCTGAAGGAACGCTAACGATACGGCGGCACGAGCGTAACCAAGCGCCGCCGCATGCGTCTATTTCTTCACCACCACTGCCGCGTTACCTTTCTGCGCGCCAGCCGCCGTAGCCGGCTGAGACACTGCGGTCGCAGCGGTCGCGGCGTTGCCCTGCGCAGGCGCCGCAGCCTGTACCCCAGCAGCAGCACCAGCCGGACCGACAGCGAGACCTTCGGCCTGCAGGCGCTCGACGGTATGCCCGCCCATGCCCTTGACACGCTTGCTGAGATCCGTGGGATCCTTGAACGGCCCGTGCGCGTCACGCTCTTCGAGAATGGCTTTCGCCTTGGCGGGACCAATCCCCTTGATGCCACGCAGCCCAGCCTCGTTGGCCGTATTGATGTCGACCGACGCGTAGGCGTGACCGAATGCGGCGAGCATTGCCGCCGTAACCATGATTTTTCGCAACATATGGAATCTCCCTCTTACAACCTGGCCGGTGACGATCACCGGCCAGGAGATTCCAGTTTAGAGAGGTCTGCGAATGATTTATAGCTGGCCGAATAGCCAACGTACGTAACGGTCGACGCCTTCCTGCACGCTCAGGAACGGCGCATCGTAGCCAGCTGCGCGCAGCTTCGTGAGATCGGCCTGCGTGAAGCATTGGTATTTGCCGCGCAACGCATCGGGAAACGGAATGTACTCGATCAAGCCGCGTTGCACCTGCTCGGCAAGCGAGAACGGCGGTTCGTTGTTGAGCGCGCGCAACGTGTTGACGACGGTCGTCGCAATATCGTTGAACGGCTGCGCACGGCCGCTGCCGAGATTGAAGATACCCGACTTCTCCGGATGGTCGAAGAAGTGCAGATTGACCTTCGTCACGTCTTCAACCGAAACGAAATCGCGCGTCTGTTCGCCGGCCGCATAGCCGTTGTATTCGCCGAACAGCTTGACCTTGCCCTCGGCGCGGAACTGGTTGAAGTTATGGAATGCAACCGACGCCATCCGCGCCTTGTGGGTTTCGCGCTGGCCGTACACGTTGAAGTAGCGAAAGCCGGCAATCTGGCTTTTCGCGGTGGGCAGCACGCGGCGAATCACCTGATCGAACAGGAACTTCGAATAGCCGTAGACGTTGAGCGGCTGCTCCACTTCGCGCTCTTCCACGAAGCGGCTCGAGCCGCCATACGTCGCCGCGGACGATGCGTACAGAAACTGCACGCCCTGCGCGAGACACGCGTCGAGTACCGCGCGGCTGTAGCGGAAGTTGTTGTCCATCATGTAGCGGCCGTCGGTTTCCATCGTGTCCGAACAGGCACCTTCGTGGAATATCGCGCGCACCTTGCCGAAATCGCCGCGCGCAAAGCGTTCGACGAACTCGGTCTTGTCGAGATAGTCGTCGATCTCGCAATCGACCAGGTTCTTGAACTTGTCAGCGCGCGTGAGATTGTCGACGGCGATGATGCGTTGTTCGCCGCGCTCGTTGAGCGCTTTGACGATATTGCTGCCGATAAAGCCGGCCGCGCCGGTGACGATAAGGGTCATGGTCGTCCTGCGGAATTGAGCTTTACATAGGGTTGAAGTGAGCGCTGAAGCGCCAACTCCAACCGACAGTTTCAATGACACCCGGCGCTCGCGCCGCAAACGGGCGCGAGGCGGCGTGCGGTATTAGAGAAAGAGTTCGTCGTAGTCGACGGTGGCGGTACCCAGCTTGCCGACCACGATGCCGGCCGCGCGGTTAGCAAGCGCAACAGCATCGACGAGCGACAGGCCCGCGCCGAGCATCACGGCCAGCGTGGCGATCACGGTGTCGCCCGCACCCGAGACATCATACACTTCACGCGCAACGGCCGAGGCGTGCAGGATGCCGTCGTCAGAGAAGAGCGTCATGCCCTCTTCCGAGCGCGTCAGCAGCAACGCCTTGAATTCGAGCTCGGTGCGCAGCTTCGTCACCCGCGCGATCAGATCGTCTTCCGATTTCCATTGCCCGACTACCTCGCGCAGCTCGGCGCGATTCGGCGTGATCAAGGTAGCGCCGCGATAGCGCTCCCAATCGTCACCCTTCGGGTCGACCAGCACCGGCTTGCCGGCCGCATGCGCCTTCGCAATCATCTTCGTGACGTGTGTCAGGCCACCTTTGGCGTAGTCCGACATCAGGATCACGTCATGGGAGGACAGCAGTTCGTCGAAGCGCGCCAGGCTCGCGAGCAGCACTTCATGGGCGGGCGTGTTCTCGAAGTCGACCCGCAGCAACTGCTGTTGACGCGACAGGACGCGCAGCTTTATGGTGGTCAGCAGAGCGGGATCGCGCTCGAGATGCGGCACCACGCCGCTGTCACCGAGCAACTGGATGATGCGCTCGCCAGGCTCGTCATGACCGACCACGCACAGCAATCCCGCCTGCGCGCCAAGGGCGACAGCATTGCGCGCCACGTTGGCCGCGCCGCCGAGGCGATCTTCCTGCCTCTGCACATGCACGACCGGCACCGGCGCCTCGGGCGAAATACGATTGACGTCGCCAAACCAGTAACGGTCGAGCATGACGTCACCGACCACCAGAACACGTGCACCGCCAAGCCGCTCGCGTGGTACGGCGATCGGAGCGGAAGCGGACACGGTGGTTTCGTTGACAGACTCAGACATCGGCTGGGAGTTCGGATGGGTGGGCATAAGGACGTCCAATCGAGTGGTAATCGATGCCCAGTTCGGTCATCGCTTCCGGTTCGTAAAGGTTACGGCCGTCGAAAATGAGCGGCGTCTTCAGCACCGATTTCAGGTGCAGGAAGTCTGGGCTCTTGAACTCTTTCCATTCTGTGACGATCACCAGCGCGTCTGCGCCTGTGAGCGTTTCGTTCTGCGTGCTCGTGAAGTGCAGACGGGCCAGTTGTTCGGGCGCGTCGTGCAGGTCGATCGCGAACACCCGGCGCGCTTCGTTGAGCGCAACAGGATCGTATGCGCGGACGTTGGCGCCGCGTGTCAGAAGCTCGGAGATGATGCGCCGGCTCGGCGCTTCACGCATGTCGTCGGTGTTCGGCTTGAAGGCGAGACCCCACACGGCAAAGGTGCGGCCGCTCAGGTCGTCGCCAAGCGTGCTGGTGATCTTGCGCACGAGCACTTCTTTCTGCTCGTTGTTCACCGCTTCGACGGCTTCAAGAATGCGCAGGTTGTGGCCGCTTTCGCTGGCCGTGCGCACCAGCGCCTGCACGTCCTTCGGGAAGCATGAGCCGCCGTAACCGCATCCGGCATACAGGAAGTGGTAGCCGATGCGCGGGTCCGAGCCGATGCCGCGACGGACCGCTTCGATGTCCGCGCCAACGCGATCAGCCAGGTTCGCCATCTCGTTCATGAACGAGATGCGCGTGGCAAGCATCGCATTAGCCGCGTACTTCGTGAATTCCGCCGAGCGCACATCCATATAGAGCGTGCGTTCGTGATTGCGGTTGAACGGCGCATACAGGCGCTTCATGAGTTCGCGGGCACGTTGACCGGCTTCGTCTTCGTCGTGGCCAAGCACGATACGGTCAGGGCGCATGAAGTCATCGACGGCAGCACCCTCCTTGAGGAATTCCGGATTCGAGACGACCGAGAAGCGATGCTGGTCGCTGCCGGCCAAACCGCGCTTCGCCAGTTCCTCTTGCACGACCGCGCACACGCGCTGCGCGGTGCCGACCGGAACCGTCGACTTGTCGACGATCACCTTGAAGCCGTTCATGGTGCGACCGATATTGCGCGCCGCTTCGAGGACGTACTGCAGGTCGGCCGAGCCATCTTCATCGGGCGGCGTACCGACCGCGATGAACTGCACGTCGCCGTGCGCCACGCTCGCCTCGACGTCCGTCGAAAACGTGATGCGCCGCGCGGCCCGGGTACGGGCGATGATTTCCTGCAAACCCGGCTCGTGGATGGGGACGCCACCGTTGTTGAGGATTTCGATCTTGCGCGGATCGACGTCCAGACAGAAAACGTCGTGGCCGATTTCGGCAAGACACGCGCCAGTGACAAGCCCGACATAGCCCGTGCCGATGATGGTGATTTTCATACGCGTTCCGGTTATGGGTTCCGGTTATGTTGCCGGTGATGGTTTCCGGGTCAGCTCGACGCCGTGATCGGTTCGACCCGGCGCGGCGCATAGGTTTCCCACCCGCTGCAACCCGGACACTGCCAGTAGAAAAGGCGTGCCCGGAAACCGCAATTCTGGCACGTATACCGTGGCAGATTTTTGGTACGCTGCCTGATCAGCGTGCGCATCAGTTCGAGCTCACTGCGCCGCGGTTCTTCCGCCGTGGCCTGCTGGGCTTCAAGCAGGCGAGTCATGCCGGCCAGATTGGGCGACTTCTGCATCTGCGACCGCGCGAGCGTATGCGCTGCATCCTGGCCGCGCAGGGCCGCGACGTACTGGTAGGCGACGTCGAGCAGATCGTTCGTGGGGTAGCGGTCGACCCAGGTCGTCAGCAGATCCGCCCCGTCCTCCGGGCGGCCGAGTGCCTCATAAGCCTTCATCAGCTTCTCGGCGACGAGCGGCAAATACGAAGAATTTTGCTCCTCGACCTTGCGCCATTGCGCGATCGCCGCTTCCTGCACGCCACCTGCCATATCCACATCACCAAACAGAATAGTGGCGCGGACGCTGTGCGGGTTGGCCTTCAAGGCCAGATGCAACTGGCGGCGCGACTCGTCGGGCTTCTTTTGCTGCAACGCTTCCTGGGCCAGTTCGCAGTGGAACTGGCCGATTTCCTTGTCCAGCGATTCGGCGCCCATCGTTTCGAGGTGGCGCGCCGTGTCGATCGACTTGTTCCAGTCCTTCTCGATTTCGTAGATGGTGAGCAGCGCACGCTGGGCGCCCAGCGCGTAATCACCGGTTTCAAGCGAGCGGAACGTCTCTTCAGCGCGATCGAGCAGGCCTGCCTTCAGGAAGTCCTGGCCCAGTTCGTAGAGCGCGTGGTCGCGCTCGGTGACAGGCAGGTCGGCGCGGCTCAGCAGATTTTGATGCACGCGAATCGCACGATCCGTCTCGCCGCGACGGCGGAACAGGTTACCGAGCGCGAAATGCAGTTCGATGGTTTCCGGGTCGAGCTTGACGACCTCGATGAACGCATCGATAGCCTGGTCCGGCTGCTCGTTAAGGAGAAAATTGAGGCCGCGGAAATACGAACGCGGCAGGTTAGCGCTCTCGGACAGCAGCGTCTTGAGGTCGTAACGCGCGGCCATCCAGCCGAACGCGAAAGCGACGGGTATGACAAGCAGCCACCAGAAGTCTAGATCCATGCGATTGGTCGAGAGTACAGAAACAAAAGCCGCGCCTTAGGCGCACGGCATGGGAGAGCCTAGATCAGCGGCGGCAGCGGCGGGGTTTCGACCACCACCGGGGCCTCGCGCGCCACACGCAACTCGCGCTTGAGACGGCCGTTTTCGAGCCGCAACCGGACCAACGCCGGTACCGCCGACACCAGTCCCGCCAGCAAGCCGACCACGAAGAACGCAAGGCCGATCAGGATCAGCGGAGCGGACCACGCGTAACCGGCCAGGAAATTCAGCGTAGCGGTTTGCGTGTTGGAGAGCGCGAGCACCAGCAGGAGCACGAACACCAGAACGCGGATCAGCCAGACGATAAATTTCATGAATATGGTCTCTTGACGGCAGTTGCGGGTCGGACGCCGGCTGGATGACGCGCGTCGCGCCACGATCCTGCCCGCGCCGAAGTGACCCGTATTGTAATTGAAGGCTCTGCGAGTGGGCAGTAACAAGCGTTTCGCATGCGCTTACTTGTGGTTTAGCGCGGGAATGGAGGACATGGAGGTTGTCCCACATCAAAACGCGGGCGAAAAAAAAGCGCCCGAAGGCGCTTTTTTGGTCTTTTGCCGTCTGGCGTTGGCCGCTGACGCTATTTGCACTGCGCTGCTTACCGCGCAGCGCAGCCGCTTACAGATCGTCGTCCGGCTCATCGTCCTTCAACGGCTCGCCCGCGCGGCGGTCTACCCGCTCGCGCAACTCCTTGCCAGGCTTGAAGTGCGGCACGAACTTCTCAGGTACCAGCACCTTCTCGCCCGATTTCGGATTGCGCCCGACACGGGAGGGACGACGGTTGAGGCCGAAGCTGCCGAAGCCGCGAATTTCGATGCGATGGCCGTTGGCAAGCGCCTCCGACATCGCATCGAGCATCGTCTTCACCGCGAAATCCGCATCTTTAAGTACAAGCTGCGGAAATCGTGTAGCCAGCTGGGCGACCAATTCCGATTTGGTCATACTGCAGCAGACCTCTCAAGAAAACTCAAGGCTTACTGGTTCTGGCCGTCGAGCTTGGCCTTCAACAGCGCGCCGAGGTTCGTCGTGCCAGTTGCAGCCGCGTTCGAATCCGACGAAGCCAGGCCGCGGATCGCTTCCTGTTGCTCAGCCGAGTCCTTGGCCTTGATCGACAGGTTGATGCCACGCGACTTGCGATCGATGTTGATGATCATCGCGTTGACCTTGTCGCCTTCCTTCAGCACGTTGCGAGCATCTTCCACGCGGTCTTGGGCGATTTCCGAAGCACGCAGGTAGCCTTCGACTTCCGCCGACAGCGTAACCACTGCACCCTTCGCGTCTACCGTCTTGACCACGCCGTCGACGATCGAACCCTTGTCGTTCATTGCAACGAAGTTGCTGAACGGGTCGCCTTCGAGCTGCTTGATACCCAGCGAAATACGTTCCTTCTCGACGTCGATGCCGAGAACGATCGCTTCCACTTCGTCGCCCTTCTTGTACTTGCGAACGGCTTCTTCGCCGGTTTCGCTCCACGACAGGTCCGACAGGTGAACCAGACCGTCGATGCCGCCAGGCAGACCGATGAAGACGCCGAAGTCGGTAATCGACTTGATTGCGCCTTGCAGCTTGTCGCCCTTCTTGAAGTTGCGGCTGAAGTCATCCCACGGGTTCGGCTTGCATTGCTTCATGCCGAGGCTGATACGGCGGCGGTCTTCGTCGATTTCCAGAACCATGACTTCGACTTCGTCGCCCAGCTGAACAACCTTCGACGGTGCAACGTTCTTGTTCGTCCAGTCCATTTCCGACACGTGGACGAGGCCTTCGATGCCCGATTCCACTTCGACGAATGCGCCGTAGTCGGTGATGTTGGTGACCTTACCGAACAGGCGCGTGCCCGACGGGTAGCGGCGGGAAATGCCTTCCCACGGATCGTCGCCCAGTTGCTTGATGCCCAGCGAAACGCGGTTCTTCTCTTGATCGAACTTGAGGATCTTCGCGGTAACTTCCTGGCCAACCGACAGAACTTCACTCGGGTGACGCACACGACGCCATGCGATGTCGGTGATGTGCAGCAGGCCGTCGATACCGCCGAGGTCCACGAATGCGCCGTAATCCGTGATGTTCTTCACCACGCCTTCCACGATCGCGCCTTCCTTCAGCGTTTCGAGCAGCTTTGCGCGCTCTTCGCCCTGGGTCGCTTCGATCACAGCACGGCGCGACAGCACGACGTTGTTACGCTTGCGGTCGAGCTTGATGACGCGGAATTCCAGCGTCTTGCCTTCGTACGGGGTCGTGTCCTTGACCGGACGCGTGTCAACCAGCGAGCCCGGCAGGAACGCGCGGATGCCGTTGACCATGACGGTCATGCCGCCCTTGACCTTGCCCGTGATCGTGCCGGTCACGAGTTCGTTGTTGTCGAGGGCCTTTTCCAGCGACAGCCACGAAGCCAGACGCTTCGCCTTGTCGCGCGACAGGATCGTGTCGCCATAGCCGTTTTCCAGCGCGTCGATCGCGACGGAAACGAAGTCGCCCGCCTGCACTTCTACCTCGCCCGCGTCGTTCAGGAACTCTTCGAGCGGGATGTAGGCTTCGGACTTGAGACCAGCATTGACGACCACGAAGTTGTGGTCAACGCGCACGACTTCGGCGGAGATCACCTCGCCAGCGCGCATGTCTTGCTTGGTCAGCGACTCTTCGAACAGAGCCGCAAAAGATTCGGTATTCGGGGTAGAGGTTTGCAGGTCGGACATAAAAATCGAAAGTTGCATGGTTTTCGCGGTGCCCGGCTGACCGGATGGTCAAGCAATGACGGCTAGTGTGCGAATGCCAAGCGGGGTTAAGGGGTTAAAACACGCTCCACGCCTATACGGGGAGCACCTACACGACAACAGACTGCTTCTTGCATCTACTGCTTTACAACGAAATTCCTGAATGCATTTTCAAGCGGTGGGCAAAAGCGCCTGATACCACTGCACCACCTGATCGACCGCCTGGTCGACTGACAACGTGGAGGTATCGAGCAACTTCGCATCCGCTGCAGGCTTGAGTGGCGCGGCTACGCGCTGACTGTCGCGCGCGTCGCGTTCACGCAAATCCCGGAGCAAGTCATCTATATTAGCAGAAAAACCTTTTTGGATCAATTGCTTATGCCGGCGCGTAGCTCGGGCCTCAGCGCTGGCGGTCAGAAACACCTTGAGCGCGGCGTCCTGGAAGATCACGGTGCCCATATCGCGGCCGTCCGCAACCAGCCCCGGCTCCTTGCGAAAAGCCCGCTGACGGGCCACCAACGCGGCTCTCACAGGTGCGTGAACGGCGATTGCCGAGGCCCGTTTGCCGACTTCCTCGGCGCGAATCTCGCTTGAAACATCGACGCCGTCGAGCTGCGCGAGCCCCTCGCGGAACGTGATGTGGAGGTCGTCGATCAGTTTGGCAAGGGCGTCGGAGTCGTCCGCCGCGATGTTGTAGCGCTGACTAGCCAGCGCGGCGAGCCGGTACAGGGCGCCGCTATCCAGCAGGTGGAAGCCGAGATTGGCGGCGACCAGCGCGGCCACGGTGCCTTTGCCGGAGGCGGTCGGGCCGTCGATCGTAATAACGGGCGTCTGGTGAAAGGGACGGGTCGGTTTCATCGAAAAAGTCGCGCGTCAGGTCGATTCGGTCGAATCAAGGTTGGGCCAACGCTGTGAAGCGCTCGAAATAGTCCGGGACAGTCTTGGCGACGCACTTCGGATCGTTAATGCGCACCGGCACGCCGCCGAGACTCACCAGCGAGAAGCACATCGCCATGCGGTGGTCGTCGTAGGTGTCGATCGCAGCATTCGGCGTCAGTTGCTCCGGCGGCGTAACAGCGATGTAGTCTTCGCCCTCCACCACCTTGGCGCCGACCTTGCGCAGTTCGGTCGCCATGGCGGCCAGCCGGTCGGTTTCCTTGACGCGCCAGCTCGCGATGTTGCGCAGCGTGGTCGTGCCGTCGGCGAACAGCGCCGCGACGGCAATGGTCATGGCCGCATCCGGGATCAGGTTGCAATCCATGTCGATCGGTTCCAGCTTGCCGTGATCATGGCCGACACCGCGCACCTCGATCCAGTCGTCACCCATCGACACGTTCGCGCCCATGCGGATCAGCGCGTCGGCAAAGCCCACATCGCCCTGGATGCTGGCCCGCCCAACCCCTTCCACGCGCAGCGGGCCGCCGCCGAGCGCGCCCGCCGCGAGAAAATACGAGGCGGACGACGCATCGCCCTCCACCATGATCTTGCCCGGCGACTGATAGCGCTGCCCGGCCGGCACCGTGAACTGATGCCAGCCGTGACGCTCGACCTTGATGCCGAAGCGCTCCATCAGCTTGAGGGTGATCTCGATATAGGGCTTGGAGATCAGCTCGCCGTCCACCTGAACCACCGACACGCCGCTTTCCGTGCGCAGCAGCGGCAAGGTCATCAGCAGCCCGGTCAGGAACTGGCTCGACACGTCGCCGCGCACGCGGATCGGTGCCTCGACGGCGATCTGGCCTTCGCGAATCCGCAGCGGCGGAAAGCCTTCGTTGCCCTCATAGTCGATTCGGGCTCCGATCTGCCGCAAGCCGTCGACGAGGTCGCCAATCGGCCGCTCGTGCATCCGCGGCACGCCGTGGACGCGATAGCTGCCGCCGTTGACCGCCAGCGCCGCCGTCAGCGAGCGCACCGCTGTGCCGGCGTTGCCGAGAAACAGGTCGGCGGTCTTCGCGGTAAACGCGCCGCGCGTGCCCGTCACGACGCACTCGTCGCCTTCGCGCTTAAGCTTGACGCCGAGCTTCTCCAGCGCATCGAGCATCACGCGCGTGTCGTCGGAATCGAGCAGGTTGGTGATCGTCGTTTCGCCTTCGGCCAGCGCCGCAAGCAGCAACACGCGGTTCGAAATGCTCTTCGAGCCTGGCAAGCGAATCGTGCCGGACGCACGGGAAAACGGTCCGAGATCGAGGTATTCCATGATTGAGTCCAGTTCCGGTTATTTCGTGGCGTCGGGGGCAGCGGTTAGCGCCGCGCGCTGTTCCTGCCATTCGGTGCGCGCCTCGCGCGAGCGGGCGAACACAGCCTCGAGCGCGGCGCCGTCCGCCGCCTCGACGGCCGCGCGCAGCTGCGCGAGCACCGCCGTGTAGCCATCCAGTTCGTCGAGCAGCGCTGCGCGGTTCGCTACGCAGATGTCGCGCCACATTTCCGGGCTCGATGCTGCGATCCGCGTGAAATCGCGGAAGCCGCCCGCCGCGAAGGAAAATTTCAGCGCGGCGTCGGGCGAATTGAGAATCTGCTCGACCAACGCAAACGACAACAGATGCGGCAAATGGCTCACCGAGGCGAAGACGCGGTCGTGTTGCGCCGGCGTCATCGCATGCACCGCTGCGCCGGTCGCGCGCCACATGGCGGCGACGCGCTCCACCGTATCAGGCCGATTCTCCGGCAATGCACACAGGACCACGTTACGGCTAACGTACAGATCAGGCAAGGCGGCGTCCACTCCGCTCGACTCACGCCCGGCAATCGGATGGCCCGGCACGAATTGGCGAATCCTGTCACCCAGCGCGGCGCGCGCCGCGGCGACGACGTCGGACTTGGTGCTGCCCGCGTCGGTGACGATGGTGTCCGGGTCGAGAAACGGCGCGATCCGCTCGAGCAGCGGCTGGGTCTGCGCCACCGGCGCCGCCAGCAGCACGAGATCCGCGCCGGCCAGCGCGGCACTCAGCGCTGCGTCGTCGGATAGCGCGGCCGTGCCGTCGATCACGCCGAGTTCAAGCGCCCGCGCCGTCGATGCGGGCGAGCGCCCCACCCCAATCACGGTGCGCGCGCCTGCCACATCGCCACGCTCGCGCAGCGCGCGCGCAAGCGAGCCGCCGATCAGACCGACACCAAAAATCACCAGCTTGTTAAAAGAAAACCCGGCCACGTCGATCACAGAGAAAAGCGCGCCACAGCGTGAAACGCTGGCGCGCGGGTCAAAATCTGACGCTCGGCTATAACGCCTCGCGTCGCCACTCAGGCCGGCGCAAGCGTCTTTTCAAGCGCCTTGAGAAACGCTTCGTTTTCTTCCGGCAGGCCGATCGTGATACGCAGCCATTGCGGCAAACCGTAATTGCCAACGGGACGCACGATCACCCCCTGCTTCAACAACGCGAGGTTGACGCGATTGCCCGCTTCGTCGTCATTGCCGACGCGCACCAACACGAAGTTGCCCGACGACGGCACATACTCGAGGCCAAGCCTGTCGAATCCTTCCGTCAGACGACGATAGCCCTGAGCATTCAGCGCCGCGCTCTTTTCGAGGAACGCCGAGTCGTTCAAGGCTGCGATCGCCGCGGCTTGTGCCAGTGTGTTCACATTGAACGGCTGACGCAGACGGTTCAGCAAATCGGTCAGTTCCGGTTGCGCGATCGCGAAGCCGACGCGCAGACCCGCCAGGCCGTAGGCCTTCGAAAACGTACGCGACACCAGCAGATTCGGATAACGTCGCACCCAGGCGATTGAGTCGTAGCGCTTTTCCGGCGCCAGATATTCGGTGTACGCCTCGTCGAGCACCACCACGACATTGCGCGGCACTTTGGCGAGGAACGCCTCGAGCGCCGGGCCTTGGATGAACGTGCCGGTCGGGTTGTTCGGGTTAGCGACGAAGATCAGGCGAGTGTCGTCGGTGATCGCGGCCAGCATGGCGTCGAGGTCGTGGCCGTGCTTGACCGCCGGCACGACGATCGAGCGCGCGCCCAGACCCTGCGTAGCTAGCGCGTACACCGCAAACGAGTACTGCGCGTAGACGATCGACTGCCCCTTCTCGACAAACGCGTGCGCCGCGATTTCGAGGATGTCGTTGCTGCCGTTGCCGAGCGTGACCCAGTCAGCCGGCACGTCGTAACGGCCACTCAATGCCGCCTTCAGTTCGAACGCGTTCGCATCCGGATAGCGGCCCAGTTCGCTCGCGGCCTGCACGATCGCACGCTGCGCGGATTCCGGCATGCCCAGCGGATTCTCGTTCGACGCGAGCTTCACGATGTTCGCCTCATCGAGGCCAAACTCGCGGGCCACTTCCGAAATCGGCTTGCCGGCGATATAAGGCGCAATCGCACGCACATAGGAAGGACCGAAAGGGGTTGTCATGAGTATCTCCGGATCGACTATTTGACGTATTGAATTAGGTTCGGCGAGACGCGAGGTCTGGACATCAACGAGCTTGCGGGTACGAACCGAGAATCTTCAGGAATTCGGCCTTTTCGCCAAGCTCGGCAAGCGCTGCCGCCACAGGAGCATCGTCGCGATGACCTTCGACGTCGATGTAGAAGTAGTACTCCCACGTACCAACGCGTGCTGGCCTTGACTCGAAGCGCGTCATCGAGACGCCGTGACGGGCCAGCGGCTCCAGCAGCTTGACCATCGCTCCCGGCTGGTTCGCGACCGAGACGATCAGCGAGGTTCGATCGTTGCCGCTCACGCCGGTCGGTTCTTTGCCGATCATCACGAAGCGCGTGCGGTTGTGCGGATCGTCCTGGATCAGCGCATGCACGACCTGCAGGCCGTAGCGCGTTGCCGCGCGATCTCCGGCGATGGCCGCAACGCTCGGATCGCTGGCGGCAAGCCGCGCCCCTTCAGCGTTACTCGACACCGCCTGACGTTCCAGATGCGGCGCGTTCGACGCGAGCCAACCCTGGCATTGCGCGAGCGCCTGCGGATGCGCACACACACGCGTCACGCCGGTCAGCTCGCCGTTTAACGCCAGAAGATTGTGATGGATCGGCAAAGCGAGTTCGCCGCCGATCAGTAATTGTGTTTGCAACAGCAGGTCGAGCGTGCGCGACACTGCGCCTTCGGTCGAATTTTCGATCGGCACGACGCCGAATTCGGCGGCACCCGCTTCGACCGAGCGGAACACTTCGTCAATCGACGGACACGGCAAGCCTTCGATCGATTGACCGAAGTACTCGTGCATGGCCTGTTCGCTGTAGGTGCCCACCGGGCCGAGGTACGCTGCCGTGATGGTTTTCTCGAGCGCACGACTTGCAGCCATGATCTCGCGCCAGATGGCGCTGATGTGCTCGCTGGCAAGCGGCCCGTTGCTCATGTCCTGTAGGCGCGCGATCACCTGCTGCTCGCGCTCCGGCCGGAACACGGGTGCATTGAAATGCTTCTTGACCTCTCCAACTTCGAGCGCCACCGCCGCCCGCTGGTTAAGCAAGGCGATAAGCTGCGCGTCGAGCGCATCGATGCGCTCGCGAAGCGGTTTGAGTCGTGTATTAAGTTCGTCGTCCATGCGTAAAACGGCTCTGCCGGAAAACTGCGTGAAGGGATGCGCGCGTGAGCCTCAGCTCAAGCGCTACGCTGTTCGAATTCCTTCATGTACTCGACTAGCGCTTTAACGCCTTCGAGCGGCACCGCGTTGTAAATCGACGCCCGCATGCCGCCGACGGACTTGTGGCCCTTCAGCTGCACCAGCCCGCGCGCTTTCGCGCCGACCAGGAAATCTTCGTTACGCGTTTCGTCCGCGAGAAAGAACGGTACGTTCATCCGCGAGCGCGAAGCGCGTTCAACCTTGTTCAGATAAAAGCTGCTGGCATCAATGGTGTCGTAGAGGAGCTTCGACTTTTCGATGTTGCGCGCTTCCATGGCGGCGAGCCCGCCCTGCTTTTTCAACCACTTGAACACCAGCCCGGCGATGTAGATCGCATAGGTGGGCGGCGTGTTGTACATGGAATTGTTGGCGGCGACGGTTTTCCACTCGAACGCCGACGGGCAAATGCTCATTGCCCGGTCGAGCATGTCTTCGCGCACGATCACCACAGTGACGCCTGCCATGCCGATATTCTTCTGCGCCCCGCCAAACAATACGCCATATTTGGCGATGTCCATGGGACGCGACAGGATATGCGACGACGCGTCAGCTACCAGCGGGATATCGCCGAGGTCGGGAATCTCGAACCGTTCAACGCCGTGAATCGTCTCGTTCGTGCACAGATGGACGTAAGCCGGATCGTCAGACAATTGCCACTCGGCGTACGCTGGCGCGCGGGTAAAACCCTCAGCCGTCTCGCCACTCGCAGCGACGTGCACGGTGCCGTACTTCTGCGCTTCCTTCAGGGATTTCTGCGACCACGAGCCCGTCACCACGAAATCCGCACGCGGCTTCGAACCGAACAGGTTCATCGGTACGATGGCGTTTTCGCCCAGACCGCCGCCTTGCAGGAAAAGGATACGATGGCTCGCTGGCACGTCCAGCAACTCGCGCAAATCGGTTAGCGCTTCCTCGTGGATCGACATGAACTCTTTGCCACGATGGCTCATTTCCATCACGCTCATGCCGCTACCATGCCAGTCGAGCATCTCGTCGGCTGCGTGACGCAGCACTTCTTCGGGCATGGCCGCAGGTCCGGCCGAGAAATTAAAGACGCGCATCGTGAAATCCCTGAAGCAGGCACGCGGTGAACAAACCGTGCAAATTCGCGCCTGAAAAGAAAATGGCCGTCTGCGCGTGTGCGCAAACGGCCATTATCGCATTGACGCCGCTACCCCGCCAAACCCAGCCGCCAAAACCCGGCGCCGTAAGGCGTCTGTGACAACCCAGTTACTCGCCGGATAGCGACGCGAGCGCCAGCGGTATCAGCAAAACCCGCTAAGCCCGAACGACCTGCTTACTTGGTAACCGGCGGCTTGACCGAAGCGACTTCCGAGTCGGCTTGGGCGCGCGTTGCCTTGATCGATTGCGGCATGTACTTTTGCATCAGACCGTTCACGACGTCGCGGCCAACCTGGTCTTGAACCTGGATGAACTTGCGGCCCGTCGGGCTCTTGTAGAACGCCGTCAGATCCTTGATTTCCGAAGTCGTGTAGTACTTCGCATAGGCGTCGTACTGAGCTTGCATCGCGTCCTGACGGAACGAATCCGTTGCGAAGACCTGGCCTGCCGAGTCAACCAGCTTCGGCACAGTGTTCTTCTGCAGCGTCGGGACGGAAGCCTGCTTCTGCTTGTCCGTCATCGTCTTGTTTTCGCTCAAAGCGTCCGACAGGATAGCCGGAACCAGTTGCTTGGCTTGCATTTGCGCGCTGTTACCGATTGCGCCGACGAGCTTTTGCGCGTCGATCGCGTCCAGCAGATCCTTGATGGCAGCCTGCTTGGCCGGATCAACCGGAGCTGCAGCAGCGGTGCTGTTGTCTGCCGGAGCCGGCGTTTGACTTTGAAGCGCCTGCGCCATTGCAAAGGTCGGCACGAAAGCAGCCAGCAACATCAACTGTTTGAATCCTATTTGCATCATTACTCCCTAAGAGAAATTAGTCGAACTGCATGCTGCGTGGACTGCGCATCGGCCCGATGCGCCAGTCTGCGTCCCCGCAGCGTTCACCCTGTACATGATTGCGGTGCGAATCAGGCTGCTCCACCCTCTTCACCGCCTTCGTCACCATCCGCGGGACCTTCGGCGTCGCCATCCACATCAGCTTCGGCTTCAGCAACCTGCTGCAAACCGGAAAGCTTCGTCCCTTCGTCAAGACTGATGAGTGTAACACCTTGGGTTGCGCGGCCCATTTCACGGATTTCCGACACGCGCGTGCGGATCAGCACGCCCGTATTGGTAATCAGCATGATCTGGGCTTCGGAATCCACCAGCGTCGCCGCCACAACCTTGCCGTTGCGCTCCGACGTCTGGATCGCGATCATCCCCTTCGTACCGCGCCCGTGGCGGGTGTACTCAGAGATCGGCGTGCGTTTGCCGAAGCCGTTTTCCGTGGCAGTGAGCACTGACTGCTGCTCGTCGCCCGCGACCAGCAGCGCAATCACCTGCTGCCCATCGTCAAGCTGCATGCCGCGGACGCCGCGCGCTTCCCGTCCCATCGGGCGCACGTCGTTCTCGTCGAAGCGCACTGCCTTGCCCGAATCCGAGAACAACATGACGTCGTGCTGACCGTCGGTGATGGCGGCGCCGATCAGGTAATCACCATCGTCAAGACCGACCGCAATAATACCCTTGCGCAGCGGCCGACTAAAGGCTTCTAGCGGCGTCTTTTTTACCGTTCCTAACGCGGTGGCCATGAACACATATTTGTCGGCCGAGAATTCCTTGACCGGCAGCACCACCGTGATCTTCTCGCCGTCCTGCAGCGGGAACATATTGACAATCGGCCGGCCACGCGAGTTCCGCGAGCCCTGCGGCACCTCGTAGACCTTGACCCAGTAGACACGGCCGCGATTCGAGAAGCAAAGGATGTGGTCGTGTGTGTTGGCGATGAAGAGCGTGTCGATCCAGTCGTCTTCCTTCATGGAAGTCGCCTGTTTGCCGCGACCTCCGCGCTTCTGGGCGCGATATTCCGACAACGGCTGCGATTTCACGTAACCGGCATGCGACATGGTCACGACCATGTCCTGCGGCGTGATCAGGTCTTCGGTGTTCAGCTCGGTGGCGTTCAGCTCGATCTTCGAACGGCGGGCGTCGCCGAATTCGGCCTTGATCGAGGTAAGTTCGTCGACGATGATCGCCGTAATGCGCTCCGGACGCGCCAGGATGTCGAGCAGGTCGGCAATCTGCGCCATCACTTCGCGGTACTCGCCGATGATTTTGTCCTGCTCCAGCCCCGTCAGGCGTTGCAGACGCATCTGCAAGATTTCCTGAGCCTGAGTATCGGACAGACGGTAGAGACCGTCGGGCTGCATGCCGAACGCGGGGTTCAGCCCTTCAGGACGATACGCTTCGCGACCGCCGGCCGAGGCGTTTTCCGTCTCGGCGCGCGACAACATTTCGCGAACCAGCGACGAATCCCACGGACGGTTCATCAACTCCTGCTTCGCGATAGGCGGCGTAGGTGCGGCCTTGATGATCGCGATGAAATCGTCGATGTTGGCGAGCGCCACAGCCAGGCCTTCCAGCACGTGACCGCGTTCGCGCGCCTTGCGCAGTTCGTATACTGTGCGCCGCGTGAGCACTTCCCGCCGGTGCGACAGGAAGCAGCTCAGCATTTCCTTCAGGTTCAGCAGCTTCGGCTGGCCGTCGACCAGCGCGACCATGTTCATGCCGAACGTATCCTGAAGCTGGGTGGCCTTATACAGATTGTTGAGGATGACCTCGGGCACTTCGCCGCGCTTCAGCTCGATCACGACCCGCATGCCGCTCTTGTCCGACTCGTCGCGGATATCGGAAATGCCTTCCAGCTTCTTCTCGTTGACAAGTTCGGCGATGCGCTCGAGCAGCGAGCGCTTGTTCACCTGGTACGGCAATTCGTCGACAATGATCGACATGCGCTGGCCGCGGTCGAGTTCTTCGAAGTGCGTAAGCGCGCGCATCACCACCCGGCCTCGGCCGGTGTGATAGCCGTCGCGCACGCCTGACACGCCGTAGATGATGCCGGCGGTCGGGAAGTCGGGTGCCGGAACGATTTCGATCAGTTCGTCAATGCTCGCTTCCGGGTTCTTCAGCAGATGCTGACAAGCGTCGACAATCTCGTTCAGGTTGTGCGGCGGGATGTTGGTTGCCATCCCCACTGCGATCCCGGAGGAGCCATTGATCAGCAGATTGGGAATGCGCGCCGGGAGAATGGCCGGTTCGTTTTCGCTGCCGTCGTAGTTCGGCGTGAAGTCGACCGTTTCCTTGTCGATGTCGGCGAGCAGCTCATGGCCGATCTTGGACATGCGGATTTCGGTGTACCGCATCGCCGCGGCGTTGTCGCCGTCGACCGAACCGAAGTTGCCCTGACCGTCCACCAGCATGTAGCGCAAGGAGAAGTGCTGCGCCATCCGGACAATCGTGTCATAGACAGCGGTGTCGCCGTGCGGGTGATATTTACCGATCACGTCGCCGACAATACGCGCCGACTTCTTGTAAGCTCGGTTCCAGTCGTTGTTGAGTTCGTGCATCGCGTACAGCACACGCCGGTGCACCGGCTTCAGGCCATCGCGAACGTCGGGAAGCGCACGCCCTACAATCACGCTCATCGCGTAATCGAGATACGAACGGCGCATTTCCTCCTCTAGGGAGATTGGCAGAGTCTCTTTGGCGAATTGATCCATTATCCGTATCTTTTACGTGCGAAGACGGTGGCGGGACCACGCCTTCGCGTAGGCGCTGCAGACGCAACGCATCACGCGATTCTAACACGCGAGGCATCCATCCCCGGCTGGGGCACGTATACCTATTAGTGGGAAGTGCGCCAAGGGCGCCAGAGAGGCTCCAAAGAAAAGGCCAGGCGGAGAGGGAACAACTTGGGGAGCAAAATCGTTAACAAATTCGGGAACTTTCTGGCGCGAAGCGGGAGCAGGTCCGATTTATGCTGGCCCCCATTCAGCTCTCAGCCATGACTGGCGGGGCAGACTGCTCTCCACCAAAGCTCCTGTTGCGGACGCACCACAATCGGACAAGGCTATGGAAAGGGGGCAGATTTTTTTACGTGGGAAGGGAACGATATGGCAAAATGCCAACGCACAAAGAGTTAGACACGGCTCGAAGTCTACACACCACGTTTTTTGTTCCGCACCAATGTTATACTTCGAGCAATGTATGACTTGTCATCGTCAACAAGCTCGCAGTAAACCTGCGGTAATCTCAATTTCGAGAGGAGAAATATGAATAAACTTTCAAAGCTCGCGTTCATTGCAGCTACCGCAGTTGTGGCTGCATCCGCAATGGCACAGTCGGTGCCGGCGTCGCGACAAGCTACGAACGACAACTGGGTGAACGGCACGGGCGAGTACGTGTGGATGAACGGCACGAACGAACTTTGCTGGCGCGATGCATTCTGGACGCCGGCAACCGCTAACGCAAAGTGCGATGGCGCGCTGGTTGCTCAGGCACCGACCCCGCCGGCACCGCCGGCACCGGCTCCGGTCATCTCGAGCCAGAAGATTACGTACCAAGCTGACGCTTTGTTCGACTTCGACAAGGCTATCCTGAAGCCGGGCGGCAAGGAAAAGCTGGATGATCTCGCATCGAAGATCGGTGGCCTGAACCTCGAAGTCGTGGTTGCAACGGGTTACACGGACCGTATCGGTTCGGACAAGTACAACGACCGCCTGTCGCTGCGTCGTGCTCAAGCTGTCAAGGCATACCTGGTCAGCAAGGGCATCGAAGCCAACCGTATCTATACGGAAGGCAAGGGCAAGCGCAACCCGGTTACGACCGGCTGCAACCAGAAGAACCGCAAGGCTCTCATCGCCTGCCTCGCACCGGATCGTCGCGTGGAAGTCGAAGTTGTCGGTACTTCGAAGCAGTAAGCTCCAAATTACCGCAGTATCAAAGCCCCGCTTCGGCGGGGCTTTTTTTATGCCTAAGCGCGTCTGAGGCGTCGAATTTGCGCCGGCGCGGCGAATTCGGTCTCACCAGCGTCGGGCAGCCGACCTGCCGTGGCATTTTGCCGCCCTCTGCCTCGGCCTATATACTCAGGCTTTATCCTCGACACCCGTCCACCTGCTCTCATCAAGGCCCGTATCCGCCATGACCAATGCCGATCCCCACGAACTTCAGAAATTCAGCGATCTCGCACATCGCTGGTGGGACCCGAACGCCGAATTCAAACCGCTGCATGAATTGAATCCGGTCCGGCTGAACTGGATCAATGCTCATGTACACCTTGCCGGCAAGCGGGTACTCGATATTGGTTGCGGCGGCGGCATTCTGTCGGAATCGATGGCAGGGTTGGGTGCCCATGTGAAAGGCATCGACCTCGCGAGCCAGGCGCTCGGGGTCGCAGATCTTCACAGCCTTGAAAGTGGTGTAACCGTCGATTACGAAGAAATCGCCGCCGAAGTACTCGCGGCCCGTGAGCCTGGCACCTACGACGTCGTGACCTGCATGGAAATGCTCGAGCACGTGCCCGAGCCGGCGGCTATCGTCGCCGCCTGCAAGATGCTCGTAAAGCCAGGCGGCTGGGTGTTCTTCTCGACGCTCAACCGGAACGTGAAGTCCTATCTGTTTGCGGTAATCGGCGCGGAATACATCGCGCGGATGCTACCCAAAGGCACCCACGACTACGCGCGCTTCATCCGCCCGTCGGAACTGGCGGGCTTTGTCCGTGCCGCGGACCTGCACACCGCGGACATCAAAGGCATCGCCTATCACCCGCTCGGCAAGCATTTCGCGCTGTCGGACGACACGAGCATCAACTATATGCTCGCCTGCCGCCGCGAAGCCTGACGCGCAACGACTCCAACGAACGCACCCATGAGCGACCCCACTCCTCTGCCGCAACGCGAAGACGAAGACGCCTCCATCGGCCTTTGCCAGGCGGTCCTGTTCGACCTCGACGGCACACTCGCCGACACGGCGCCCGATCTGGCCGCCGCCGTCAACAAGATGCGCCACGAACGCGGCCTCGAGATGGTGCCGCTCGACGACCTGCGCCCGCTGGCGTCGGCCGGTGCGCGCGGGCTGATTGGCGGCGCGTTTGGCATCGGGCCGGAACACCCTGATTACCCGGCGATGCGCGACGAATTTCTCACTAACTACGAGGCCGACCTCTGCATCGAAACGACACTCTTCCAGGGCATCGACGCCGTGCTCGACGAACTGGATGCACGCGGCGTGCGCTGGGGCATCGTGACGAATAAGGTTGCGCGCCTGACGGAGCCGTTGGTGGCGTTGCTGGGACTTGATCTGCGCGCGGGATGCGTGGTGAGCGGCGATACGACACCGCATTCGAAGCCGCATCCGGCGCCGTTGCTGCACGCAGCGCGCGAACTGGACCTCGCGCCGGAGCGGATCGTCTACGTGGGCGACGACTTGCGCGACGTCCAGGCGGGCTTTGCAGCAGGCATGGTGACCGTGGCGGCCGCATACGGGTACTGCGGCAACGACATTCCGCCGACCCACTGGCATGCCCAACACGTAGTCCAGTCGACGGCTGAACTGCAAAAGCTGTTGCGCGAGATCAGCTGACCAGGGCGCCGGGACATTGTCCGGTCCAAAGACAGGCAGGACAGGGCTGTCATTCTATTGTAAAATCTACTCTGGCCCAGCAATTTTGGGGCAACAAACCGTGGGGGCGACCTGGTTTCGACAGGGGTTGCAAAGCGGCTAGGGCATACCGAGGACCCGTCACCTCGTTAATCAATGGGAAAAACGTAACTGCAAACGACGAAACGTTCGCACTGGCAGCCTAAGGGCCGCCGTCCTCTGCCTAGTTCACTGACGGGCTAGAGTCGCAAGACCGGTAGCAATACCGACAGAGGTCATATACGTCAGTTAAGCCTTGGCGGTGTCACGACGTCCGGGTCGAAAAATTAGTGAATCGCCGCAGCGCAGCGTGTTCGTCCGCGTCGCTCTGGTTAAATCAAATGACAGAACTAAGTATGTAGAACTAGTCGTAGAGTGCTTCTGGACGCGGGTTCGATTCCCGCCGCCTCCACCAGAACACCTGTATCAAGCATCAAGCCGTACGAACAACCCGCGAACAGCCTAGGCTTTCGCGGGTTTTTTGTTGCCTGTCGTTTGGGTCGGCCCTGCGCGGTGGGCTCGGTCGTCGCGAAGGGCGACTATCAACTGGGTTTTCAGCAGGTGAGCGAGTTGTTGCCCGTGCCCGGTATCGAGTTTGTCGGCAAGATTCCGGAGTCGTTGCAATCGGTCACGCGCTATGCAGCCGGTATCCCGGTGAGTGCGGCTCATCCACGTGAAGCCAGGCAGTTTCTGGATTTTCTCGCCTCGCCTGAGGCCGCGTCCGACGTTGCCAGCACCGGCCTCGATCCGCTCGCTGCGCACTAGCGCCGGGGCCACACCAGCTTAGGCTATCAGTCGTCCGGGCATTGCAGATTGCAGCCGTCCGGATCACCTAAATCGCCCTTTTTACGCATGGCCGATTTCTTGTCGGACTGGAACTTCTTCGTCGGCGCAGAAGCGGCAAACGGCATCTGCGGGTGTTCCTGCAGATGGAATTCATCGGTCAGAATGCCGCCCGGCACTCCCGGCGAGTTCTGCGCAAAAGAGATCGAGACAGTGGCAAACAGTGCGCCGGCCGTAGCGGCCACAGCACAAACTTTGAGTAGAACGTTCATATCGATCCAGCGCGGCAGGCCGCGCAGTTAAGGCTAACCGTAAGGCTCAAGAGTATCGCATACACCACGGCTGCGCAGCGGTACCCCGGTTTCACCTTGTTACTGCCGCTTACGCCGGAACCGGACCGAGTCCGTCGTCGAGATTCAGCAGCGTGCCGCAGTCCTGCGGATCGTATCCTTCCAGCCGGGCCACACCGCTTTTGAAGGCAACGCTGCGCAGCATTTCAATGACGGTCGCAAGCGGCGCACGTTCCAGTTGCGTCCGGTTGCACGCGAAGTAATAGTCCTCGTCGACGATCGGCACGAACTCCAGCCCGAAGTGATGGGCGGCCGGTTCGACGCCGAAGCCCACATCGGCCATACCGCTGGCCACAAAGGCTGCAATCGCGGAATGCGTCAGTTCGGTCGACGCATAGCCATTGACCCGATCGGGGTCAACACCCACGCGGCGCAACGCCAGATCGAGCAGCATACGCGTGCCGGAGCCCGGCTGCCGGTTTACGAAGCGAATGTCGTCACGCGCAAGATCGCGCAATCCGCTGATCCGTTTCGGGTTGCCCTTCGACAAAAAAAGCCCCTGTTTGCGCTGCGTCAGATGAACCAGCACATGACGCTCGGGATCGAGCCAACGCCGGTAGGTACTCGCGCACGCCGCGCGGAATTCGCCGCGCGGCAAGTGAAAGCCAGCCATATCGCACTCGCCTCGCGCCAACGCGGTGACTGCGTCGGCGCTGTCGCGGTACTTGATGTCGACCGGCACTTCGTCGGCGACGAGCGCAGTGACAAGCGCCGCGACTGCGTAGCCGTGCGAAGCATGTATCCGCACATCGTCGGCGGGGGGGGCGAGCCAACGATTCAGATCGCTCGCCACCTCGCTTGCCAGCGCGCGCATGTTGCCGTCGAGCCGTTCGCTACAGAGGCGCTGTGCGCGCAACACAGCCTGGCCGAGTTCCGATAGCACGGAGCCGCGCCCGCGTTCCTTGGCAATCAGCGGGCCGCCTAGGCGCTCTTCAATACTGCGCAGCAAGCCCCACGCGTGACGGTAGGATAAACCCTTAAGCGTCGCCGCCTGGGCAATGCTGCCCGCTTCATCGACGAACGCCAATAACTGCACGACATCCGTCAGGCTGGCTTCGCGGCCGTCCGGGTCGCGCACGACCAGCTGCGCGTGGCATTCGATCCTGATCATATATGTCGTTCGGCTTCCTATTGCGAAAGGACCCTCACCCGCCTATCGTTCGCTGTATATATACGAAACGAATGAAGCATACGTGCACACTTTATGAAATACAAGTGCATATTAGACTTCGGAGGAGCCCCCCACTTTGGACGATTCCAACGCAATCGCACCTGAGCAACTGGTGCAGCGTCACGCACTTTCCGGCCGCTCTCTGCTGGCCGTGTTGCATGCCATCCAGGACGAGCTTGGCTTTGTGCCTCCCGCTACCGTCGCGCCGCTGGCGCGGGCGATGAACCTGTCGCGCGCGGAAGTCCATGGCGTGCTCACCTACTATCACCACTTCCGTACTCGCGCGGCCGCGCCGGTCACCGTGCAACTGTGCCGCGCCGAGGCCTGCCGCAGCATGGGCACCGAAGCGCTTGCGCAGCACATCGAAGCACGCACCGGTTGCCGCTTCGACGCCGAACCCCGGCATGGCGAGCATGCGGTCGTTGAGCTCGAATCGGTGTATTGCCTGGGTCAATGCGCGTTATCACCGGCGTTGACGATCAACGGCACGTTGCACGCGAAACTCACGCCGTCGAAGTTCGACGCACTGCTTGCAACAGAGGTGAAGCGCGTGGAGGAAACGGCATGACGCGCATCTACGTTCCTCGCGATTCAGCCGCGCTTGCACTCGGCGCGGATGCGCTCGCCGATGCGATAGCACGTGAAGCAGCGCAGCGCGGTGTCGCCATCGAACTGATCCGTAACGGCTCGCGCGGCTTGCTGTGGCTCGAGCCGCTTGTCGAAGTCGCCACGCCGCGCGGACGGGTTGGCTATGCCAACGTCGACGTCACTGATGTCACATCATTGTTCGACGCCGGATTCGTTGATGCGAGCTTCAACGGTAGCGCTCATTCGAGCCACGTAGGCATCGTCGACGAGATTCCGTATCTGCAGAAGCAGCAGCGTCTGACCTTCGCGCGCATCGGCATTACCGATCCATTGTCGACCGACGACTACCTCGCGCATGGCGGCCTCGAAGGTTTGAAGCAGGCCCTCACCGCCGATGGCGACGCCGCCTGCGAGGCCCTGATCGAATCGGGCCTGCGCGGCCGCGGCGGCGCAGCGTTTCCCGCCGGCATCAAATGGCGCACGGTGCGTGGCGCGAAAGCGGCCCAGAAGTACATCATCTGTAACGCGGACGAAGGCGACTCCG
>Ga0302313_10000676_pt1 | contig 28578 bp, 20 predicted proteins | sample III_Palsa_N2_2_FD_200454 | JGI IMG/M metagenome (GOLD analysis project Ga0302313, IMG submission 200454) | Peat permafrost microbial communities from Stordalen Mire near Abisko, Sweden - III_Palsa_N2_2 | ecosystem: Environmental > Terrestrial > Soil > Palsa > Peat permafrost | place: Sweden...
GCTGTTTCATGCTGATGAATACCGGTGCCAACGCGGTGCCATCGCGGCACGGATTGCTGACCACGATCGCGTGGAAGCTGGACGGTAAGGTCGAGTACGCGCTCGAGGGCAGCATCTTTGTCGCCGGCTCCGTAGTGCAGTGGTTGCGCGATGGCCTGCGCATGTTGGATCAGGCCAGCGATTCACAGGCCTGCGCTGAAAGCGTGACGTCCAGCGAAGGTGTCTATCTGGTCCCGGCGTTTGTGGGCTTGGGTGCGCCGTACTGGCGTAGCGACGTGCGTGGCGCGATGTTCGGTTTGTCCCGCGGTACCCGCAAGGAGCATGTGGTACGGGCGGCGCTCGAATCGATGGCCTACCAGGCTCGCGATGTGTTGGCCGCGATGGAAGCCGATGCCGGGATTCCGTTGAAGGAATTACGTGCCGATGGTGGCGCGATCGCTAATGATTTCATGGCGCAGTTTCAGAGCGACATGCTCGGCGTGCCGGTGCTGCGTCCACGAGTGGCCGAGACTACGGCCTTGGGTGCGGCTTATCTGGCAGGTCTGGCGGTAGGCTTCTGGCAAAGTCGCGCGCAGATCGCGGAGCTGTGGCAGATGGACTGCCGTTTCCAGCCTGAAATGGATGAGGATACGCGCGAACGTCTTTATCGCGGCTGGTGCGATGCCGTGCACGCGACCATTGGTTTCCGCGTCGTCTGAAATGCACGTGATGAAACGAGCGAGGCTCCCGGCATGGCACGGGGCCTCGCTATTTTTAGCCGGGAGACCCGTGATCAATCCAGCGCGTAACCGAACTGATCGAGGAAGGCCGCAGCGAATTCGGCATAGTTGAAGCGCTGGTTCTGGGTGCCCGGATGTTCCACCTTCAGCGCGCCCATCAACGACGCCATGCGACCTACTGTCGGCCAGTCCTTGCCGCCCATGATGCCGAAGATCAGGCCTGCGCGATAAGCGTCTCCGCACCCGGTGGGATCGACGATCTGGCGTTCGCGCGCCGGCGGAATCTGATGAGTCTCGCCACCAACATGGATGATCGAACCGCGCGGCCCGTGCGTCACGATGTAAGCGGTCACGTGCCCGGCGATCTCGGCGGCGCTCCAGCCGGTGCGGGTCTGCAGCAGCTGTGATTCGTAGTCGTTGACGATGACATACGTCGACTTGCCGATCATCGAGCGGAATTCTTCACCGCTGAACAACGGCATCGCCTGGCCCGGATCGAAAATGAAGGGCACACCGCGTGCAGCGAATTCATCCACATGCTGCAGCATCGCCTCGCGACCATCGGGAGCGACGATGCCGAAATCGATGTCCGGGATCTCGCGCACGTGATTCTCTTGCGCGCTGGACATGGCACCGGGATGGAACGCGGTGATCTGGTTATTGTCCAGGTCGGTGGTGATGAAGCATTGCGGCGTGAACTGGTCTTCGAACTCGCGCACGCGATCGAGCCGGATACCGCATTGTTCCATGTGCTTGCGATAGGGCGCGAAATCCTGGCCTACCGCTGCTACCGGCAGCGGGTCCCCACCCAGCAGCTTGAGGTTGTAGGCGATGTTGCCGGCGCAGCCGCCAAATTCGCGACGCATCCGCGGCACCAGGAAGGACACATTCAGGATATGCACCTGATCCGGCAGGATGTGATTCTTGAACTGGTCCTGGAACACCATGATGGTGTCGTAGGCGAGCGATCCACAGATGACGGCAGACATGATGTGCGAGGTGCCCCTGGATAAATGTGGAGGACCGCGGCAAGCGGCCCGACCTGAATTGGATGGTTTGGCCCAAGTCCAGACCAAAAATCTGGACCGTTTTGACCGGGCTCAGACCAACGGTCAAACCCATGGCCACGGCCAAAGGATGGAATCGTACCGTCATCCGCCGGAGATGGCGACTTTGGCTCGACGGGCAGCTCACTCCGAGAGGCAGAAAACGCGCATATCGTCGTGTTGTAAAAGGATTTCTTAACGAGAATGTCCTTGCGCATGCCTGCTGCGCTGACTAGACTGGCGAGCTTACTTTTTAGCCAAGCCGACCCACGGCGGACCCATGTTCAAGAAGTTTCGCGGGATCTTTTCCAACGACATCTCCATCGACCTCGGCACAGCCAACACGCTGATTTATGTGCGTGGACAAGGCATCGTCCTCAACGAGCCATCGGTGGTGGCGATTCGTCAGGATCGTGGTCCCGGTGGTCCGCGCACGATCGCCGCTGTGGGTACCGAAGCCAAGCGCATGCTTGGCCGTACCCCGGGCAATATCGCCACGGTGCGACCGATGAAGGACGGCGTCATTGCCGACTTCACCATGACCGAGGCGATGCTGCAGCATTTCATCAAGCAAGTGCACAAGACCCGTCTGTTGCGGCCAAGCCCGCGCGTGCTGGTTTGTGTGCCGTGCGGCTCGACCCAGGTCGAGCGCCGCGCGATCAAGGAATCGGCCGAAGGCGCCGGTGCGCGTGACGTGTTTCTGATCGAAGAACCGATGGCCGCCGCCATCGGTGCCGGCATTCCGGTGCATGAGGCGCGTGGCGCCATGGTGCTGGACATCGGCGGTGGTACCTCCGAAGTGGCGGTGATCTCGCTCAACGGCATCGTCTACTCGCAGTCGGTGCGCGTGGGTGGCGATCGTTTCGACGAAGCGATCATCAACTATGTGCGCCGCAACCACGGCACCCTGATCGGGGAATCCACGGCCGAGCGGATCAAGCTGCAGATTGGTTGCGCGTTTCCGCAGAGCGAGGTCAAGGAGATTGAAATCTCCGGACGTAACCTCGCCGAGGGCGTGCCGCGCATGTTCACCATCAACTCCAACGAGATTCTCGAAGCGTTGCACGAGCCGCTTGCCGGCATCGTGGCCGCGGTCAAGTCCGCCTTGGAGCAGACCCCGCCGGAACTGTGCTCGGACGTTGCCGAGCGTGGCATCGTGCTGACCGGTGGTGGCGCGTTGCTGCGCGATCTGGACCGGTTGATCTCCGAGGAAACCGGCCTGCACGTACAGGTGGCGGACGATCCGTTGACCTGTGTGGCACGTGGTGGTGGCAAAGCGCTGGAGCTGATCGATCAGCACGGCAGCGACTTCTTCGCACCCGAATAACGCGCGGCCATGGCGCGAGCGCGCGATGAGTCCTCTCCTCTGTTCGCCGGCAATGCTGCCGGCACGTTGCGGCTGATCTTTTATCTTGCACTGGCCATGGTGCTGATGGTGCTCGACCATCGCAATGGCTGGCTGTGGCGTCTGCGTTATGGCGCGGCTGTCGTGGTTGAGCCGGTCTATCGGCTGGCCGGACTGCCCGCCGTGGGCGTTCGCACGTTGAGCGTGGCCTTTGCCGACCGCCAGCGACTGACCGAACAGAATCAGCGCCTGCGCGAGGATCTGTTGCTGGCCAACGCCAAGTTGAACCGGATGGCTGCGGTCGCCGAACAGAACCAACGCCTGAAAGAACTGCTCGATACCCAGCACAGCCTTGAGCTGAATGTGCAGCTGGCGCGTGTGATCGGGATGGATCTGGGCGCGTACCGCTATCGGCTCACGCTCAATATGGGTGCCCGCGATGGCGTCAAGCCGGGCCAGCCGGTGATCGATGCACATGGTGTGATGGGTCAGGTCAAAGAAGTCCTGCCGACCACATCGGTGGTGATGCTGGTCACCGATCCGGCGCATGCGATCCCGGTGGAGATCGAGCGTTCCGGCCTGCGCACCGTCGCCTACGGTTCGCGCGATGGTGATCAACTAACCCTGCCGAACATTCCGCTGGCTGCCGACGTACGGGTCGGCGATCATCTGCTGACGTCCGGCCTTGGTGGGCGTTTCCCGCCGGGTTTCCCGGTCGGCGAGATACGTTCGGTGACGCCCGGCGCCACCGGCATGTTCATGGTGGCGCAGGCGCAACCCGCCGCTGATCTCGACCGCAGCGAAGATGTGCTGTTGCTGCATGATCAGGCCGAGCCGGACGGTCCACCACTGCCGGTAAAAACGATGGGGCCGCCGAACGACCTCGCGCCCGTCTCCGGCGAGTTGCCGACCACTCCGGCAGCGTCATCGAGCGCGCCTTCCATCAAGCCGCCGACGCCACCTCCTGCGCCCGGAGCGCAGCGATGAATCGGCAGCGCCTGAGCCTGTGGTGGTTCATCGGCACGCTGATGTTTGCGCTGTTGTCGATGCTGGTGCCGTTGCCTGGTGTACTGGAACCGTTCAAGCCGTATTGGCCTGCGCTGATCCTGCTTTACTGGTCGCTGGAATCGGAAGATCGCGTCACCCTGGGTCTGGCGTTTGCAATCGGGCTGGGCGCGGATTTGCTGAACGGTGTGGTGCTTGGTGAGCAGGCGTTACGCTTGTGCGCGCTGGTGTTCATCGCACTGCGTTTTCGTTCGCGCCTGCGATTTTTTCCGATGTGGCAACAGACACTCGCCGTGCTGGCGCTGTTGTTGAACGATCGCCTGTTGCTGCTGATCGTGCGCGTGCTGGCAGGCGCGTCGCTACCTCCGGCGAGCTGGTGGATCTCGCCGTTTGTCGGCGCGTTGCTGTGGCCGTTCCTGTTCCTGTTGCTTGACGACCTGCGCGCGCGTCTACGCATTCAGTGATGCCGCGCTGATGAAACTCCGTCGATCGATCAAGGACAACCGCGGCGAAAGTGCGCAATTCCGGCGTCGCGCCGTCGTGGGTTTCATCTTGCTGTTGATGGGCCTGTGTCTGCTGGTCAGCCGCTACATGCTGCTGCAGGTAAATCGACACGATGAGTTCGTTACCCGCTCGACCAACAACAGTGTCAAGCCGCGCGCCATTCCGCCAGCGCGCGGGCTGATCTACGATCGCAACGGCGTACTGCTCGCCGACAACGTACCGGCGTTCCGGCTCGAAGTGGTGCCCGACAAGGTGCAGGACATGTCGGCCTTGCTGACCCAGCTGGGCGAGGTGGTACCGCTCGGACAGGACGATCTGGATACGTTCCGCAAGCAGCTTCAGCAAAGCCGTCGGTTCGACAGCGTGCCGTTGAAGATGCATCTGACCGAAGACGAGATCGATCGCTTCGCCGTGAACCGATGGCGTTTTCCCGGTGTGGACGTAGTGCCGTATCTGACTCGACGCTATCCGCTGGGTGGATTGTTCGCGCACGTGGTCGGCTACGTCAGCCGCATCGATGCCGATGATCTGGAGCGGCTCGATCCGGATCGCTACAAAGGCACCAGCCACATCGGTCGCAGTGGTGTCGAGCGCTCCTATGAAGACTTGTTGCACGGCACGCCGGGTTATGAACTGGTCGAAGTGAATGCCGATGGACGGACCCAGCGCGTGCTGGAAACGCATCCGCCCATACCCGGCAAGAATCTGTATCTGAGCATCGACTCGCGTATGCAGAAGGCAACCGAAGCCGCGTTCGATGGTCGTCCGGGTGCGGCCGTGGCGATCGATCCACGCAACGGGCAGGTGCTGGCGATGGTCAGCGTGCCGACGTTCGATCCGAACCTGTTCGTCAACGGCATCAGCAAGCCTGATTACACCGGGCTGATGAATGATCCGGGCAAGCCGCTGATCAATCGCGCGATGAAAGGCGTCTATCCGCCCGGTTCCACCGTGAAGCCATTTCTCGCGCTGGGTGGACTGGAGGACGGCGTGCGTCGGCCTGAGGATACGGTGCTGTCCACTGGCGAATTCTGTCTGCCCGGACAATCGCGTTGCTATCGCGACGATGATCGTGGCGGCAACGGCACGGTGAACATGGTTCGTGCGATCGAGCTGTCGACCAACACTTACTTCTACCGACTCGCGCTCGATCTGGGCATCGACCGGCTCAGTGCCTGGATGAGCCGCTTCAGTTTCGGCAGCAAGACAGGTATCGACCTGCTCGGTGAATCCGAAGGCATCCTGCCCTCGCGCGAATGGAAGGCCAAACACAGCAAGGCGGGCTGGTTTCCCGGCGAAACCGTGATCGCAGGCATCGGGCAGGGTTACTGGGAAGTAACGCCGCTACAGCTGGCGCACGCTGTCGCCACGTTTGCCGGTCACGGCGTGCCTTATTTGCCGCGGGTGGGCATGGCCACCAAGGCAGTGACCGATGCGCAGGCACAGATGCTGCCCAATCCGCCCAGCGGTCCCTCGCTGATCAGCAAACCTTCGCACTGGGATGTGATCAACGAGGGCATGCGCGCAGTGATCACCGGTGGTACCGGCAAGGCGGTGGGACTGAACAACGGGTTTCCCTATCTGATTGCTGGCAAGAGCGGCACCGCCGAGCGTTTCTCGCGCACGTCCGAGGCCTATAACACCAACAAGAACACCGCCTATCTGGCGACGCGCCATCGTGCGTGGTTCGAGGCGTATACGCCGTCGGATGATCCGCAGATCTCCGCTGTCGCCTTGCTCGAAGCGGGTGCGTGGGGCGCGCAGGATGCCGGCCCGATCGTGCGCAAGATCTTCGATGCATGGCTGGCAGCCAAGGGCGCAGCCGCTCCGGCGGATACGCCGCTGGCCGTACCGGCGAGCGTGCCGGGCAATGAAGACATTCCGGTGGAAGATGCATCGGCAATGGTCCCTGCACAGGCATCCAGCACCGACGGAGGCACGCCGTGATCGAGACCATGCAGGTCCGTCTGCGCCGCTTCATGCGCCGCATCCTCACCCGGCCACGCATCGACCTGCCGCTCGCGCTGGGCCTGTTTATCCTGGGCGGCGTGGGCCTGGTGACGCTCTACAGCGCCGGTGACAGCAGCCTCGCCCTGGTCGGTGGCCAGGCTGGCCGCTTCGCGCTGGGTGGCGTGCTGTTGCTGCTGATTTCCCGAATTCCGCCATCCACATTACGCAACTGGACGCCGTGGTTGTACGCCGGCAGTACGGCTTTGCTGGTGGTGGTGGCGGTGCTGGGCGAAGGGCGCGGTGCAAACCGTTGGCTGAATCTCGGCGTGATGCGTTTTCAGCCGTCCGAATTGCTGAAGCTGACCATGCCGATGATGGTGGCCTGGTACCTGCATCCGCGTAAGTTGCCGCCAAGCTGGAAAGACATCGCCGTGGTCGGCCTGTTGATCGCGATTCCCGCTGCGTTGATTGCCAAGCAACCGGATCTGGGCACCGCCCTGCTGGTGACCGCCGCCGGCGCGTTTGCGCTTTTCCTGTCGGGCATGGCGTGGTGGCGCATCGGTGTGGTGATCGGTGCGGTCGGCGGCATGATTCCCGCGGCCTGGCACTTTCTGCATCAGTACCAGCGCGATCGCGTGTTGACCATGCTCAATCCCGAATCCGATCCGCTGGGCAATGGCTGGCACATCATCCAGTCACAGATCGCCGTGGGTTCCGGCGGTGTGTTTGGCAAGGGTTGGCAGCAGAGCACGCAATCGCGTCTGGATTTTCTGCCCGAACACACCACCGACTTCATCTTCGCGGTGTTCTCCGAAGAGTTCGGCCTGATCGGCGTGATCGGCATCATGCTGCTGTATGCGTTCATCATCGGCCGTTGCCTGTGGATCGCGATGGAAGCGCGCGACACCTATTCGCGCCTGCTTGCCGGCGCGATCGGCATGAGCTTCTTCGTGTATGTCTTCGTCAATGGCGGCATGGTGGCTGGCATGTTGCCCGTGGTGGGCGTGCCGATGCCGATGATCAGCTACGGCGGCACCTCGGCGGTGTCGTTGCTGGTGGGTTTTGGTGTGCTGATGTCGATCCACGCCAATCGCAAGATGCATGAATGAAGGCCGCCGCAGGCACGGCGTTTGCGCGCATCAGTCGTAGCTTCGTGCGATGCCCATGTTAGGCTTTCGACGACACCGCAAATCTGGCAGCGAAGCCACTACATGACAGCTATTCACGCACCGCGTTCGGCTTGTTTCACCCTTGTGCTGATTTTACTGCTGGGTGGTGCGTTGAGGCCCGCGCAGGCCCAGACGCATCCGGGCCAGGAAGAACTGGTGCGCGAGGTGGCGCAAGACACGGGCAAGAGTCCCCAGGCACTCAATGCGTTGCTGGATGGTGCGCAGAAAAAACAGAGCATCCTCGATGCGATCAGCCGTCCCGCCGAAGGAAAGCCGTGGGGCGAGTACCGGCAGATTTTCCTCACCGATCAACGTATCGATGCAGGTGTCGCGTTTTACCTCGCGCACCGCGAGTTGCTGGAACGCATCGCCAACCAGTACGGCGTGGCTCCCGAGTACATCGTGGCGATCATTGGCGTGGAAACCTCGTACGGCAAGATCACCGGCAAGTACAAAGTGCTCGACGCGCTGGTTACGCTGGGTCTGTACTACCCGCCGCGCGCAAAGTTTTTCCGCGAGGAATTGAAAGTCCTGCTGGAACTGCCCGATAGTCAGCTGGCCGGTCCCGTGGACACGCTTACTGGTTCGTACGCCGGCGCGCAGGGCTGGGGACAGTTCATGCCCGACAGCATCCGCGACTACGCGGTGGATGCGGACGGTGACGGCCGCATCGATCTGCAGAATTCGCTGCCGGACATCCTGGCCAGTGTCGCGAACTATTTTGCCAGGCACGGCTGGGTGCGTGGCGGCCTGGTTGCCGCGCGGGCGCAACCGGACGCCAGCGCGAAGCCAATAACGGTGAAGGATTCGACGCCACAGTGGCCGCTTGAGCAGATCGAGGCTTGGGGTTACGCGCCGCTGCAGTCGTTCAATCCCGGCCAGCCGAGCAGCCTGCAGACGCTGCAGGGAATGAATGGACCGGAATACTGGTTCACGTTCCAGAATTTCTACGTGATCACCCGCTACAACCGCAGTCCGCTGTACGCGATGGCGGTCAATCAACTGGCGCAGGAAATCATCACCGGCGTGCATCAGGCGGACGGCGCTCGATGAAAATACGCGGGGGCGCTTTCGCCATAGTGCTGGCGGCGCTGCTGCTCGCCGGTTGTGGCGGCAGCAAGACGACGCGAACGGCAACCAGCACATCGCGCAGCTACACCTATAGCCATGCATCGTCAGGAGCAGGCGGTTCGACGGCAACGGCCCCGTTCAACGACGACATCAGCAAATCGCAGGGCAGCCGTTATCGCGAAGGCAGCGACAGCGTGCCGGACGGTCCACCGCCAGACATCAGCAAACTGGTCGAGCCGGTGCCGAAGTTAGAGCCGCGGTCGTTGTACGGCAACAAGTCGCCGTATAGCGTGCTCGGACAAACCTATCGCGTGCTTCCTTCGGCAAAAGGCTATGACGAGCGCGGCATCGCCTCGTTCTACGGCAATAAATTCCATGGCTACAAGACGTCCAGCCTGGAAAATTACGACATGTACGCGTTCACCGCGGCCAGCAAGACGCTGCCGTTGCCCAGCTATGCGCAGGTCACCAATCTGCAGAACGGCAAAACGGTGATCGTGAGGATCAATGATCGCGGCCCATTCCACCAGGACCGGGTGATTGATCTGTCCTACGTGGCGGCCGTGAAGCTCGGCATCTGGCCCAAGGGCACCGGACTGGTCGAGGTGCGCGGGATCGATCCGGGCGAGCCGCTACAGGAACTGCCGCCGCCGCCCGCGGTCACAAGCGGGAATCCGGGTATTTACCTTCAAGTGGGCGCATTTTCCGATGCGGACAATGCCGAACGGGTGGCGCAGCGCCTGCGCCAGGCGAATTTCGCGCCGGTGCAGGTGATCGAGGCGCAAGTCAACGGTCGCAGCGTCCGTCGCGTGCGAGTCGGCCCCCTGGCTGACGTGGACAGCGCCGACCAGGTTACCGCCCGGATCGAAGATATGGGTCTGCCACGACCGCAGGTCGCGGTAGACTGAGCGGTATTTATCATGCCGGTGGTGCCCCAACGCCGACATTCAAGCACTGGACTGAACACTACGATGAATCTTTTCCGCCGCATCCTGCTTCCCTTTGCCGTCACCACGTTGCTGCTCGGTGTTGCTGTCGCCCAGACAACGCCACCAGCGCCGGCGCATCCACCGGCCGTGCCACGCCCGGTCGTGCCCGAGGCGCCGGTGCCGCCGCCGCCGGACGTCGACGGCAAGAGCTGGGTGTTGATGGATTACGCCACCGGCCAGATCCTGGCCAGCAAGGATCCCGACCTGCGCGTGGAACCGGCCTCGATCACCAAGATCATGACTGACTACGTGGTGTCGGCCGAAGTGGCCAACGGCAAGATCCACATGACCGATCCGGTCACCATCAGCGAGCGCGCGTGGCGCGGCGGTGGCGCCGGCACTGACGGTTCCACCAGCTTCCTCAAGCTCGACAGCCAGGTGCCGCTGAAGGATCTGCTGTACGGCCTGATCATCCAGTCCGGCAACGATGCTGCGATCGCGCTGGCCGAACACACCGCCGGTTCCGAGGATGCGTTTGCCGGCCTGATGAATGCGTATGCCAAGCAGCTCGGGATGGTCAACTCGAACTTCGAGAACGCTTCCGGCTACCCGATCGCGAATCACTACACGACAGCCCACGACGTGGCGATCATGTCGCGCGCGTTGATCCACGATTTTCCCGAGGACTATGCAATCTCCGCGATCAAGCAGTTCGAGTGGAACGGTATCAAGCAGGGCAATCGCAACACGCTGCTGTGGCGCGACCCGAGCGTTGATGGCATCAAGACCGGTCACACGGCGGCGGCTGGTTTCTGTCTGGCCGCGTCGGCCAAGCAGGGCGACTCGCGCATGATCGCGATCGTGATGGGCGCCAGCACCGAGAAGGCGCGCGCCGATTCGGCGATGGCGCTGCTCAGCTACGGTTTCCGCTTTTACGAGACGCACAAGCTGTACGACGCGAGCAAGCCGCTGGCCACGCCGCGACTGTGGAAGGGCGCAGCTAACCAGCTGCCGCTCGGCGTTGCGCAAGACGTACTGGTGACGGTCAAGCGTGGCGAGTACGACCAGCTCAAGGCCGTCATGGATATTCCCGCGACACTGATTGCCCCCTTCACCAAGGGTCAGCAGGTCGGCACATTACGCGTCACGCTGGCGGGTCAGCCGGTGCAGACGGTACCGCTGATCTCGCTGAATGACGCTCCGCAAGGAGGCTTTTTCTCGCGCCTGTGGGATAGCATCATGTTGTGGTTCCATGGCAGCAAGGGCAATACCGAACAGGCCCCGGCGCAAAAGTAAGGCAACCGGCCGGGCAGTGGCGTAAGCCATGACCCGGCCGTATACAGGTGCGAAATAATGCAACCGATCGACTTCAGCAAAGCGAAGCAGGACGGCCAGGGTTTCCAGTTTCCCGGCGAGTTTGAGATCACCGCCGTTGGTAACGCGAGCGCGAACCTGCCGACCCATGTGCCACAACTGCTGGAACGCGCTGGCCTGCACGTGCTGCACGAAAGCGTGCGGCACCGGCATTCAGGTGCGGGCAATTTCGTGTCGGTTACGGTGAGCTTCCGCTGCGAAAACCGCGAGCAGTACGAAGCGGCGCACAGCGCGCTGCGTGAGAGCCCGGATATCCGCTACACGCTTTAAATTCCCGGCTTTAATTGCCGTCTATGCCGAAATGCATCTTGCGCGATCGGCCTGGCGGCACAATAAAGCGTGCATCGGTGCGCTTTCGCCCCTCCTTCCAGGTTTTTCATGTCGTTGCCGCTGAAGATACGTCGCCTTGGCCGCCAGCCCTACGAGCCGGTATGGCGGGCGATGAGCGCGTTTACCGACAACCGGGTGGCCGAGACGGTCGATGAGCTGTGGCTGCTGGAACACGACCCGGTGTTCACCCTGGGTCAGGCCGGCAAGATGGAGCACGTGCTGATACCGGGCGATATTCCGGTGGTTCCAGTGGATCGGGGCGGTCAGGTGACCTATCACGGTCCCGGCCAGATCGTCGGTTATCCGTTGATTGACCTGCGCCGAGCGGGCGTCAGCGTGCGCGAGCTGGTCAACAAGATCGAGCAGTCGATCATCGATACGCTGGCGCACTGGCATATCGACGCCGCGCGGGTGGAGGGCGCACCCGGCGTCTATGTCGGAGCCGCCAAGGTGGCGGCGCTGGGATTACGCGTGCGCCGCGGCTGCAGTTTCCACGGTTTGGCGCTCGACGTGAACATGGATCTGGAGCCGTTTCACCGCATCAACCCTTGCGGTTACAAGGGTTTGGCGGTCACTCAGATGGTAGACTTGGGTGGTCCGTCGCGGTTGGCGGAGGTCGAGGATGTGCTGATCGACGAATTCTGTCGCCAGTTCGGATTCGATGCCGAGCCGGCTAACCCCGTTCTTCCTGAACTACCCGCTCGCGTAGCGGTCTAGGCTTGCTGACATGAGCGATACCAACGCATCCCCTTCCCGAGTCATTCCGATCAGCGTTGTCGCTGGTACGACGGCTGTTGAGAAACAACTCGGCAACGACAAGATCGCGCTCAATCGGGCAGGTTTTGATACGGCCGTACCGACTCTGCGCAAGCCAAGCTGGATACGCGTGCGGTTGCCGCAAGGCAATGCCGTGCAGCAGCTGAAGGCCCGCTTGCGTGAGAACGCGCTGGTGACAGTATGCGAAGAAGCTTCGTGTCCGAACATCCACGAGTGCTTCAGCAAAGGCACCGCGACCTTCATGATCCTCGGTGAAGTGTGCACCCGCCGCTGCTCGTTCTGCGACGTGGCACATGGCCGTCCGCAGCCTCCCGATGCACTGGAGCCGGCGCGTCTGGCCGAAACGATCCGCGACATGCGCCTGCGCTACGTGGTGATCACCTCGGTCGATCGCGACGACTTGCGCGACGGCGGCGCCGAGCATTTCGCTTCGTGCATCCGCGCGGTGCGGCACGCCAGCCCGAACATCAAGATCGAAATCCTCACGCCGGATTTCCGTGGCAAGGGGCGCATGGAACGCGCGCTCGAAGTGCTCAAGGATTTCCCGCCAGACGTCTTCAACCACAATCTGGAAACCGTGCCGCACCTCTATCGCGAAGTGCGCCCGGGCGCTGACTATCAGTGGTCGCTGGACCTGCTGAAGCGGTTCAAGGCGCAGCATCCGGACGTGCCGACCAAGTCCGGCATCATGCTGGGCCTGGGCGAAACCTGGGATCAGGTGATCGAGACGATGGGTGATTTACGCGCCCATGACGTCGAAATGATCACCATCGGTCAGTATTTGCAGCCTACGGCTCACCATCACCCGGTGATCCGCTACTGGACTCCCGAAGAATTTGACGCACTGCGCGAAGCGGGCGAGGCGATGGGTTTCCACCACGTCGCGTCCGGCCCGCTGGTACGTTCGTCCTACCATGCCGACCTGCAGGCCCATGCAGCCGGCGTCACTGAGGCAACCTGAGAATATTCATGAAATCGCGCTCCCTGCTGGCCTTGCTGCTCACTCTCTCCCTGACTTGCGTCTACGCACAGTCGGCGGCTGACCTTGGCGCCGGCGACCAGAATCGCAAGGCTTCGGTGTGGCCGCTCACGCCCACCACCACCGAAGCACAGGCCGCCCAGCTGTCGGCCCGATTCCTGACTCGCTTCCACTACGATGCGCAGCCGCTTGACGATGCGATGTCGGCGCGGATCTACAAGGCTTACTTCAAGCTGATCGACAGCGAGAAAGTCTTTTTCACCCAGGTCGACATGGACAAGTTCGAGCCGCTCAAGACCAAGCTCGACGACGCGATCTGGAATCAGGACCTGTCGGCGCCGTACTCGATATTCAACCTGTACGTGCAGCGCGCGGTCGAACGCATGACGTATGCGCGCGGGCTGCTGAAGAAGGGTTTTGATTTCACCACCAACGAGAACTACACGTTCGACCGCAAGGATGCCACCTGGCCCAAAGACCAGGCCGAGCTGGACGATCTGTGGCGCAAGCGCACGATGAACGACTGGTTGCGCCTTAAGCTGGCCGGCCAGAGCGACGACGAGATTCGCAAGACGTTGGACAAGCGCTACGCCGGCTACATCGATCGCGTGAAGCAGCTCGATGGCGAGGACGCGTTCTCGACCTTCATGACGGCCTATGCCGAAACCACCGACCCGCATACCGATTATCTCAGCCCGCGCGCGGCAGAGAATTTCGATATCGAGATGAAGCTGTCGCTGGAAGGCATCGGCGCGGTGTTGCAGGCGCGCGACGACTACACGCAGATCCGCGAGCTGGTCCCGGCCGGTCCGGCCAACCAGTCCGGCAAAGTGCATGTGGGTGACCGAGTGCTCGGTATCGGCGAAGGCGAAACCGGCCCGATCGTCGACGTGATCGGTTGGCGCCTGGACGATGTGGTCAAGCGGATCCGCGGCAAGAAAGACACCACCGTGCGGCTGGAAATCCTGCCCGCCGATGCCGGCCTGGACGGCAAGCATGAAATCATCACCCTGGTGCGCAAGAAAGTCAGCATCGAAGAGCAGGCAGCCAAGAAGAAGATCGTCGACATCAAGGACGGCGATGTCACCCGCAAGATCGGTGTGATCGAACTGCCCACGTTCTATTCCGACTTCGGTGCGCGCAGCGAAGGCGACAAGGATTACAAGAGCGCGACCCGCGACGTCGCCAAGTTGCTCGGCGAGCTCAAGACGGCCGGTGTGCAGGGCGTGGTCGTGGATCTGCGCAATAACGGCGGCGGCTCGCTGGCCGAGGCCAACTCGCTGACCGGTCTGTTCATCGACAAGGGTCCGGTGGTGCAGGTGCGCGATGCCAAGGGCAAGATCGAAGTGGATGGCGATGACGACCCGGGCATGGCCTGGAGCGGTCCGTTGGCCGTGCTGGTCAACCGCGGTACGGCGTCGGCATCGGAGATCTTCTCCGCGGCGATTCAGGACTACCATCGCGGTCTGATCGTCGGTGAGCCCACGTTTGGCAAGGGCACCGTGCAGAACCTGATTGACCTGGATCACTTCAGCAATGGCGACAGCGAAAAGCCGCAGTACGGCGAGCTGAAGATGACCATCGCGGAGTTCTTTCGCATCAACGGTGGTTCGACCCAGCTGAAGGGCGTGACGCCGGATATCGAATTCCCGAAGAATGGCGATGCGAAGGATTTCGGCGAGTCGACCTACGACAACGCGCTGCCGTGGACTCAGATCGCACCTGCCGGTTACAAGCCAGTGGCGGACATGAGTGCTTATCTGCAGCCGTTGCAGCAGATGCATGATGCCCGCGTGGCGAAGTCGCCCGCATGGAATCTGATGCTGGACGAACTGAATCAGTACAAGATGATGCGCGACAAGACCTCGGTCTCGCTCAACCTTGCCGCACGCGAAACCGAACGCAAGCAGCTGGATGCCATGCAGGCCTCGTTCCGCGCACGGCACAAAGCCATCGATGGTAGCGATGCCTCGCTGAGCGATGACCGCAGCCTCGACGACGGCCTGGACGCGAACGAGCGCAGCCTGAAGACCGAGCTGAAGGAAGAGAGCGACGCGAAGAAGGCCAAGGACGTGCCGTTGAATGAAACCGCGCACATCCTTTACGACGCCGTCGGCATGATCAAGACGGATCCGAAACTAGCGGCTGAAGTTTTGCCGTATGGCGGAAAATTCAGTGGAAGCTTCCTCGCGGCAGTCGCCGCGCCCACGCCGGCAACACCTCCGGCAGCCGCGGCACCTGCAGTAACTCACTGACGGCACGCAGCGGGAAAAAAAGGGCGGCGCGAAAGCGCTGCCCTTTCTTTTTGCACGTATGTAATCTCAACCAGTTCGGCTTTGGCTCCCTCCCCAGGTGCACAAGAAGGGGCAAAGCTAGGTCTGCTCCCTCCCCTGCTTGCAGGGGAGGAGCCATGCACCGGCCACTTGAGTCGCTAATCGGGATGTGAATCGCGCAGGCTTTCGGGGTCGACGTTCTGGTGCCGACCACCATGTTCAACGACGCGCCTCAGCCCGGTGCGGCAGGTATGTCGCAGGACTGATTGAAATCGCCGATCGCCTCGACCAGATCGGTGACGGCAGCACGCTCTGCTTCGCTGAGATCGGGGTGCCAGCTGTCCAGGATCAGCACCACCCGCCTCTGCTCGCTGCGGTTCCACGCCTCATGCTCGTAGGTGTCGTCGAAAGTCACGCAGCGACCTTCTTGCCAGACGTGCTCCTCGCCACCCACGCGAATCGCGCAATCGGGTGGAACGATCAGCGGCAGGTGGGTCACCAGTCGCGTGTTGGTGACCCCGCTGTGCGGAAGGATGTGCGTGCCCGGGCTCAGCACGGAGAACAGCGTCTCCGGTGCATGATCGCGAATGCGCACCAGCGGCAACGCATCGAGCAGGGCCGTGGTTTGCGGACAGCGTGCGCAGTGTTCGTCGTAGCGCACGCCATGCCGATAGAAAAAGTAGGCGTCCCAGGCAGGCTCCTGACCGTTGGACGAACGCAGCATGCTTTGGCCGGCCGGTGCAGCAGTGTGGCCAAGAAACGCCTCCAGCGATTGCTCCTGCGCCAACACGGCGCGCAGTTCATCGCGCACCGTAGAGTTGGCCGCTTCCAACGCTTCGAGCCAGGGGAAGTGTTTGCGCGGGTAATACGGCTGACTGGCAATGTCGGGGAAATACAGAAACTTCGGTTTCTGTCGCGGATCGGGAATATTCGCCGGCTGCTCAAAAAAATAGATCGACAGGGCGCGCTGCACACGCGTCAGTTCATCGTTGCCGTAGCGTTCCCGCAACGGTTCCAGTGCACGGCGGAACAGATTGTGGCGGCCCGCATTGGCGTAGTTCACCGCGTACTTCACCAGATGGCGCAGAGCCGGCGCGGTAGTGGCGTCGTCCAGCCAGCGTCCCAGTGCCCTCGCACTCTCGATAGCCATGAAGTATGCCTTCAGCGCCTCGTGCGACTGCCCCAGTTGTTCCTGCGCCATGCCCAGTTGCAGCCTTGCCACGAACATCCGTGGGGCCAGCGAAAGCCCGCGCTGAAAGTTGACAGCGGCTGCGCTGAAATCCCCCGTCGCCAATTGGGCCGATGCGAGTTGCACCCATAAGGCCGGCTCGTTCTGCTGCACTTCCACGGCCATGTGCAGTTGCCGAATGGCTACCGCATGCTCTCCGCGTGCGGACTGTCGATCGGCCACAAACATCAGCGCCTCGACATCCTGCGGCTGACGCTCGAGCAGGCTCAGAAAAGACTTCTCCGCCGCGTCCAGCTCACCTCGCTGCGCATGTTGCCGCGCGATCGCACGACATGTTTCCGGGGACGGCTCGGGCGGGCTCATCGGCGCTTATTCGTCTCGTCGGAAGAAGACAGTCTCTGTCGCAAAAGCTGGTGAACTTCGCGTCGCCATCATACGCGTGGCTCAGTCCGCATAGCCCAGTCGCTGCATGATGGGGCGCAGTGTCGGCAGCACGGGCTCGAACATGTCGCGGTAAGCATGCCAGCGATTGACCGCCTTGCTGCTGATGCCCTGGGTCACCTGGGCGTAGCTCGGTGTGCTGATGAAGCGCTTGCCTAGCGCATGTTCCGCGAACCGCGCCATCGGCGAGGCGTCCTTGAGCTCAAGGAACTTGCCGAGGCTGGCGACGTTCGCGTCGAACGCGCCGACGACGGACTCGTAGCGCCATTCAAGCAGGTGCGGCCTGAATACTTCGACCTGTTGGTGCCACTGCTCGAATGCCTGCACGTAGCCTTCTGCCAGTCGCTGCAGCGACGAGCACATCACCATGTAAGCCGGTGAGCGGAATGGCTGCAGGAAACAGCTAAGGAGTACGTCGCAGGGATGGCGCAGGCATAGGATGATCGGCGCCTCGGGAAACAGTCGCATGATCATCGGCAGGCACAGCATGTTGAGCGGATTCTTGTCCACCAGGCGCTTGCCGCCAAGGTCGGGAAGCACCTTGCCGACCAATCGTGCATAGACGGCACGCAGCTGGTCGGCATCGGTCGGGGTCAGGCTCGCCAGATCCGCTGGGTACTGCTGGCCGATCATCGCCATGCGCTCCGTCAATTCGTGGATGAAGGCGCGTTCGTCCATGGAGCGGAAATCGGGATGCGCATCGAGCATCTGTTCGAGCAGGGTAGTGCCCGAGCGCGGAAAGCCGACGACGAACACCGGGTTGTGCCTGCCTTGCGGCGCAGGCAGTGAGGCCCAGCCCGCGTATTCGATGTGGCTGACGACGCGGTCGGCCATCTGCAGTGGCTTGCTGTCGGCGGCGAGCAGCTCAGGAACGATCTCGCGCGCGATGGTCAGTTGTGCTGCATGCGCATCATTGGCTGCTCGCCAAGCCTCCGTGTGGTGCGCTTGCCGGTCGCAGGCCTGGGCCAGACCGAAGTTTGCGCTGGCGGTACTTTCCTCATCGGTCGCGATCGCCAGCACGCGGCGATACAGTTCGGCAGCGTCCGCATCGCGGCCATCACGCAAGGCGACGGCGGCATGTGCGCTCCAGCATTCGCTGCGCGTGCGCGCGTCTTCGCGGGGCAGCTGGTCGACAAGATCCAGCGGCACCTGTCGCAACGCGTCTCGTGCCAGTACCACCTGGTTGCTTCTTTCGTACAACCCAACGCGGTGCGCCGCAAGGCGCAGTCGTGAGACTTCGTTGGCGGACGCGTCGGGCAACGTGGCGATCGCCAATGCGCGCAAGGCGGCATCGGTATCACCCTGCACGGAAAGCATGCTCGCCAGAATCATCGCTTGGTCGGCTGATTGCGCTGGCCATTCAGCGGCGCCCGTCAACATCATTTCCTGCCCACTATTGTCACCACACGTGTAGCAGGCGTAGGCAGCCTGCAATCGCGCTTCGACGAAATCGGGTTGGAGTTCGACGGCATCCATAAGCGTTTCGCGGGCCTCGGGCCAGCGACGCTCAGTGATCAGCAGCAGCCCAAGGTTGTAGAGGATTTCAGCGTCGTCGGGTGCCAGCGAGCGAGCCGTCTGGAAGGCCAGTTCGGAAGCCGCCGCGTCGCCGAGCTGTTGCTGCGCGAGCGCGAGATTGTTCCAGTATGCCGAAACGTTCGGGTGTTCTACGGTCAGCTGCAGAAAGGTCGCCGCGGACGCGTTGTAAAGGTGGCTGGCCTGTTGCGCCATGCCGAGCAGCAACTGGATGAATTCGTTGTCCTGGCCTGCTTTGTCCGCTTGCGTGGCCAGAGCGATAACCCGTTGCATCTGCCCGGCGTTATAGGCCTCCGAGATGGCCGTCGTGAGCGCGTGGGCGCTCGCATTCGACTGGTTTTGCCGATCGGTCATGCGGTCGCCGTACTCAAGAGGTAAGGGCCGAGACGTTACGTCTCGGCCCCTGTTCGGTCAACGGATCAGAACTTGACCGTGGCGCGGGCCCAGTAGTAACGCCCGAGGGTGTCGTAAGTGGCCGTGTCGACGTTGTAGTTCAAGCCGTTCTGGTAGATCAGCGGCGGTATGCGGTTGCCGAGATTGTCCACGCCCACATCGAACGTGGTGTGGATGGACGGTACCGCATAACCGACCTGGATCGAGTGGTAGGTGGCCGAGGCCATCGGTGCGTTGGCGAGGGTCACCGCGTCGGCATTGAGGTCGGTGAGATGGTTGATGTAGCGGGTCTGCCACTGGGCGCTCCAGTTGCCCATGACCCAGTTCAACGTCGCTGTGGCGCGCCAGCGTGCAATGTTGCCGAACTGCTGCGTGTAGGTGCCGGCGTAGTTGATCGTTTCGGCACCGGGCTGGCCCGGGGTGGCGTCGTTGTTGTACGTGGCAATGTAGGTGGTGTTCAGACCCACCTTGAAGTTGCCCGGGTCAACGCTGCCCATGTTGAAGTGCGGGACCTGATAGGTCAGCGTGTAGTCGATGCCGCTGGTGCTCAGGTTGCCCAGGTTGACCACCGGTGTGGCGATGTAAAGGATCTGACCGGGGGTCTGGCTGTTGGTGCCGATGCGGTTGATGTACGAGCAGTACGGGCTATCGCCATTGGCGTAGCAGGAGTTGGCTACCGTCTGCGCGGTAATCTGCGTCAGCAGGTCGGTCAGGTAGATGTGCCAGAAATCGAGCGAGCTCGACAGGCCCGGCGCCCACTGCGGATCGTAGACCAGTCCGAAATCGACGGACTTGCCTTTCTCCGGCTTCAAGCTGGCACCCACGGCTGTTGCACCGGACGAGTAAGCCGTCACCTGCGGGTTCGGGTTGCCGGCCCAGTTGACCGGTACGAACTGACAGGCGCTGGCATGCTGCGCGAGCTCGGCCGCGGAGAGGCCGGCGCAAGGATCGTTCAGCGTTGGACCACCAATCGTGCGTCCGTCGTACAGTTCATCGAGATCGGGAGCGCGGAACACCTGTGAAATCGTGCCGCGCACCAGCAGGTCGGGGATCGGCCGCCACTCGAGGGCGATCTTGCCGTTGGTGGTTGTTCCGCTGGTGCTGTAGTCGGACGAGCGTACGCCCAGATCGATATTCAGCGAATGCGCCCAGGGTTGCTCGGAGAGCAGCGGAATCAAGGTTTCGGCGTAGAGCTCCTTGACGTTGTAGCTGCCACTTCCCGGCGAGCCGCACGCTTCCTGCAGCACTTCGCAGGTGCCCGTGGTGGGATCGAGGATGGCATCGCTGGTCACCGTGTAGTTCATCGATTCCTGCCGGTACAGGGCGCCTACCGACAGCTGCACCGCGCCGGCGGGCATATCCCACAGCTCGCCATTGGAGTCGAACTGGAACTGCTTGGTGGTCTTGTCCAGGGTGTAGATCGGCGTGTCCACGCCGGCCTGCAGCGCCTTGGACACGGTGGGATCGGCCTGGTCGAAGATGTTCACACCGCTGTTGATCGCGTTCTGGAACGCGGCCACGTTGACCTCGTTGTAGTCGCGCTGCTCGCGGTTGGTGTGGCCATAGTCGACCGATGCGTCCCAGGTCCACGAACTGTCGTTGCCGTAGTTGCCGCGCAGGCCGGTGTTGATCTGGGCGTTGTCGGTCGTGAAGGTATGCAGACGCGTGCCCAGGCCGGTAAGCCGGGTATTAAACGCGTAGCCGCTGTTCGGGTCGCCGGGAATGGTGTTGGCACTGAAGGTGACGCCAAACGGATTGATCGGGTTGCTGGCCAGGATGCTCCAGCCGTCGCCCACGCCGGTGGGCGCTGGCGCGTCCTGCCCGCTGGACAGGGTGTGATTGAAGAACATGTCGGCGAAGAACGTCACGTTGTCCGACAACTTGTAAGTACCCAGGGCGAAGACGTCCTCGCGCTCCTGCTTCGTCTGGATGTAGTTGTAGGCGTTGTAGTTGAACGTGTCGTCCGACGTGCGGCAACGGTAGTCGGCAAGGCTCGACCCCGTACCCTGCGCCTTGGTGACCAGCGCAGTACCCGAGGAATCAATGGGGCAGCCGTACTGGTTCGCTACGTTGGCCGGCACCTGGATGCGGCCGTTCGGCGTGCTGCTGGAACCCGCCGCGCTGACCTTGCCGCTGGACAGGTACAGCGGCGACGTCGAGAAATTGCGCTTGGTGGTCAGCACCGGATCGTATTTGTTGTAGTCCAGGCCGGCCACGATGCTGCCGTTCTCGCCGCTCTCGCCCACGGTGAAGTTGAAGCCGTGCCGCTGACCGTCGCCATGGCTGGAAATGCCGTCATTGAGGCTGAACTCGGCGCCTTTGTAATCCTTGCGCAGGATGAAATTGACCACGCCGCCGATCGCGTCCGAGCCATACACCGTCGAGGCACCTTCGGCCAGCACGTCCACCCGCGCGATCATGCTTTGCGGAATCATGTTGAGATCGGGATTGGCCATGCGCTGACCATCGATCAACACCAGCGTGCGGTTTTCACCAAGGCCACGTAGCGATACGCGCGATGCACCGTCACCGCCTTCCAGCGTCGGACTGGCGCCGCCGCCGCCGTTGCTGTTGTTCGATGGATTCGTTGCGTTGCCGGAAACGCTGGGGAGTTGCTGCAGCACGTCGCCGAGAGTCGGCTTGCCGGAATTGAGGATGTTGTTGCGATCAAGCGTCACCACCGGACTGGCAGTTTCCATATCGACACGCCGAATCAGCGAGCCGGTCACCACGACGGCGGTCAGTGTCTTGGCCTTGCTGGCCTCAGGTTTGGCCGGTGTCTGCGTCGTGGTCGTGCTGGTAGTGCTCGTGGTGCTGGTGTCGGTGGTGGTTTGCTGCTGTGCGTGTACGGCCGATGAGCCGAGTGACGCCGTAGTAAGCAGGGCGCAGGAAAGCGCCAATGCGAGCGGATTGCGAGGCAGTGCACGATGCATGAAGTTCTCCCCATAAATTGACGGATGTGTCAGGACTTCATGACGACAACGATCCCCTGGGCAGGCCCCCCTGCCCGACGATCGCTACACGCGGCTCCCCCGAAGCACGCTTGCCGTCACGATCCCTTTCTTTGCGTAGTGCGGCATAGCTGATTGCTCGACCGGCATTCCCGTTTGAAAGAAACCCGTATGAACGTGCGGGTCACATTTCATGAACGACGGAAGTACCGATCGAGACGCAGGATCACACGAAAGCGCAGTAAAAAATAGCGGCGGTGTTAGCTTTTTTACGGTCGGGTGGGGTGGCTTTCCAGGACGGAGAATCCTGTGGACTTGTCATTCCGGCGAAGGGTGGAATCGGCGCCGTTTGCCTTCCAGGGAACGTGAGGTTCCTGGGTCCCTGCCTTCGCAGGGATGACGATAGGTAGGGGTTGTGGCGAGTTGTTTGCGCCGACGCTGGCGGCTTTATTGAGGCGACAGCCGTCCATTGCTTCGTCCTTCCGGCGAGGAGGCAACGCATACGTTGGGGTGAGCAAAGCGAACCCCAACACATTCCTCAAGCATGGCGCTGCGACGTTGGGCTTCGCTTTGCTCACCCCAACCGACGGACTGCCGAACGACAACCTTACGTCCGCACTTAACGGCGATAGCGCTGCTGCAGGAAGGCGAAGAATGCGCGCACGCCCATCGCTTCGCCGCCGCGTGGGCGGCCAGGACGATCGGCGTCGTTCCAGGCGTAGGTGTCCAGGTGCAGCCACGCCGTGCTATCAGGTACGAAGCGCTCCAGGTACAGCGCCGCGGTGATCGCGCCGGCATGGCGCGAGGGTCCGGCATTGGCGAAATCGGCGACGGCGGAGTCCAGCATCCTGCGGTAGGGACGCCACAGCGGTAGTCGCCACAGTGGATCATTTACCGTGCGGCCTGCAGCCAGCACGCCATCGGCCAGCTCGTCGCGGTTTGCAAACAGCACTGGCAGGTCCGGACCCAGCGCGACGCGTGCGGCGCCAGTCAGCGTGGCGAAATCGATGATCAGGTCGGGCTGCTGTTCGCTGGCGTAGGTAATTGCATCGCACAGCACCAGCCGGCCCTCGGCATCGGTGTTGTCGACTTCCACGCTGATGCCGGCGCGCGTGGTGATCACGTCACCCGGGCGCATCGCGTTGCCGGACACTGCGTTCTCCACCGCCGGAACCAGCAGGGTCAACCGCACAGGCAACTGCGCCTGCATGATCAGGCCGGCCAGCGCGATCGCGTGCGCGGCACCGCCCATATCCTTCTTCATGTTGCGCATGCCGTCGGAAGGTTTGAGATCCAGGCCGCCCGTATCGAAGCACACGCCTTTGCCGATCACGGCCAGTTTTGGATCACCGGCCTTGCCCCAGCTCAGCTCGATCATTCGCGGCGCACGATCGCTGGCGCGGCCCACCGTGTGGATCGTCGGAAAATTCGCTTTCAGCAGTTCATCGCCGACCCATTCGCGCACTTTCGCCTTGTGCGTCTTGCCAAGCTGCTTGATCGCTTCGGCGAGTTGCTTCGGGCCCATGTCCTCGGTCGGCGTGTTGACCAGGTCGCGCACCTGCGCGGTGGCTTCAATCAACGGCGCCAGCTGTTGCAGGTCGGCGGCCGCTACGGCGAGTCGCGCTGGTGCGCGCTTGGGTTTGCGATAGCGGTTGAATTGATAGGCGCCGAGCGCCCAGCCCAGTGCGGCCTGGATCGGATCGGTCAGCACGCTTTCGGCGGCCAGATGGTAGGTCGCCTCGGGCAGGGCGCCCGGCAGCGCGGCCAACGCTCCCAGTGCGTCATGCGCATCGACGCCGACCAGCACGCGCACCAATTTGCCTTGCGCGTCGGCGAGCAGCGCAAAGGTGCCGGTCGCTGCCGCGAAGCCGCTATCGGCCAGCCAGCGGCGTTGCGCTGCGCTAAGCCGCTTACGCGTGGCGGCGAAGTGGGCCGCGTCGGTGGTCTCGATGGCAATGCTGGTGTGACGGGCGCCGGACTGGCGTTCGATCAGGGCGGACATGCGTGGTTCCTGTTGCATATAGCGTGCACGGAGACTGGGGGATTCATGGCATTGAGGTCGCCAATGATGCGCGTTTGTCTGGTGCTTGCCTACGTGTTCGGATGCTCTGCGTCGAGCCAGTCGGCCAAGGCTGTCATGTCGCGCAGATCGAGCTCGGGCGGTGCTCCCAAGGTGCTCGGCCAGGGTTGGCCGCTGCGGTTGATCCAGGCCGTGCGTAGCCCCGCATCGCGCGCGCCGACCATGTCCATTTCCGGATCGTCGCCCACGTGCAGGATTTCGTCGGGAGCTACGCCGAGCCGCTCGGCGGCAGCCAGGAAAATCCGCGCGTCGGGTTTTGCGCTACCGGTATCGCGCGCGCAGACATGATGGGCGAAGTGGGTGTGGATGCCGACACGCTGCAGGTCGGCATTGCCGTTGGTCAGGCTTGCCAGAGGCCAGCGCGCGGTGATGCGTTCGAGAGCAGGCAGGCTGTCCGGATACAGCTCCACGCTGTTGCGCGCCGCGAAGTAGATTTCCCACAATGCGTCAATCGGCGCGACGGCGATGCCGCAAGCAGCAAACGCGTGTTGCATGGTGAGCTGGCGCTGGGTGGTGAAGTCATGCGCAAGGTCGAGCCGCTCGGCGGCGACCTGTGCGCGCAATTCGCGCATGGCCTTGATAGGCCATGCGCGTGCTACCTCGGGGTGGTGTTGCCGCAGCCACGCGTCGACCGCTTGATCGGCGCGTTCCAGGGCCGGCAGCACCGGCCACAAGGTGTCGTCCAGATCCAGCGTGAGCGCACGTATTCGCACGTCGCCCACGAGCGGATCAGTTGCTGCTGAGGCGCAAGGTCTGGCCCAGCTTGATGTTGTCGCTCTTGAGGTTGTTCCACTCGCGCAGCTGGCTCACTTCGACCGAATGCGTCTTCGCGATCGAGGACAGCGTGTCACCCTTGGCCACGGTATAGGTTCCGCCAGCGCTGCTCTTGCTCGCCTTGTCCATCGTCGCGGTCTGGGTGGTGGCATCGTGGTGATCCTTCGTCTGCCCCGAAGCGATCGTGCTGTTCATGGCGGAGTTCGCCGCAACGCGCGTAGCGGTGCTCGCTTCGGCCGGCGCGGAAGGCGCGACCGGGACACGCACCACCGCGTGCTCGCCGGTTTCGGCAAGGATCTTGGTGCGACGTTCGCTGTCGAGCGCAGCAAGTGCTGCGCCATCCTGGTACGGCAACACCGCGTGCACGCGCATCGCGGCCTTCGCTGCATCGGTCTGCAGGAAGTCGATGAATGCTGTGACCTGTGCCGCCTTCGGGTTACGCGGGTTGCTGACGATGTACAGCGGAGTAAACAACACGTAGCTGCCGTTGCCGACGCTGGTGGCATTCGGCGCGATACCGTTGATGGCCACTGCTTTCAGGTGGGGGTTGTTGCTGATATCGGCCAGCGTGGCAACGCCGATGCCATTCGGGTTGAGATTGACACCCGCTTCCAGCTGATGCGTGTTGACGTACAGACGCGGCGCCGCGACGGATTGATCACCGCGACCGTAGAGCAGCTCACGCAGGCTGTATTCCACGCCATCGCCGGGGCTCGCCACGGCATACAGGTCGATCGGTGCGTTGTTGCCGCCGACTTCGCTCCAGTTGGTGATCTTGCCGTAGTAGATGTCATGCACCTGCTTCAGCGTGAGGTTGCTCACCGGGTTGGCGGCCTGGGTGATGATCACCAGCGCGTCCCACGCGACCGGGGTGAAGGTGAGATTCGCGTCTTCCGCGCTGTTGTCGCTGGAGCGCGCGCTACCGGCAAGATCGGCGGCACCCGTGGCGATCGCGTCCAGACCCGACGCCGTGTTGAACGGCTGCAGCCCGATGCAGCCGTGACCGGCCTTCTGCCACGCCAACGCCACTTCGCTGACAACGCCTTGCGCCGTGGCAACGTCACCACGCCAGATCAGGGAGCAACCTTTGGTGGCGGGAGCGGCCTTGTGCGTATGCGAAGTGGTAGGGGTCTTCGCGAACGCGGAAGTGGCGAGACAGGCCCCGATCAGGGCGGCGGGCAGCAAACGGGTAAGGCGGACAGACATGGTGATGGAGAACCCCGGCATGTTGAGTAGTGGCTAAGTATGGCGCGTTGAAGGCGCACAGAGGATGAAACAGACATCGTATTTCATCGGCCTGAACGTAAAACATCAAGCATTTCCATGGATTTGCGCCGAATCAGCGCGCAACCCGTGCGGCGCAGCAAGGCACAGGCGCCAGCTTGTGGTCGTTTCCCTCGTTGGCAACGTGTGCTTTTGGTCGGTTCCAACGCGCCGCCATGACGCGTGAACGCATTCGTCTCTTTGTGAATTTTCAGCACCGATGGCGGCGCATGCCCAGCCATCGTTTTGAAACAGCATCGGCTGGCCTCGATCGCCGTTCGCCTCCCATGGGTGTCAAAACGTGACGGCTGTCACAGGCACTTTACATCCAGCGTCGGCGGGGGTAACTTGCCAGCCTGGCAGCAACCACAACATCTTGTGTCTGGGTGCTGGCTAGTAAACAAGGACTGGTGCCGAGCGTCGTACTCTTTAAGGGGGGAGTCGTTGTCGTCGAAGGCATGCGGCAGATGAGTTGGAGGGCAATCCTCGCGACTTGTCGACCGCCGCAAATGCACACTCAACGACGCCGTGCCGTACCACATAAAAACAACCGGGCCGCAAGGCCATAACGGGAGGTCAGGAAGCCGATGAGCACAGTGCGTGCACCAGCCACTAATCCAGCCACACATCGTGATGCCGCCGTGGAAATTCCGCTGCAACCCGCGTCATATGACATCTGGGACAAAAAATATCGTCTGAAGGCGAAGTCCGGCGAGCCGGTTGACGGCAGCATCGACGAAACCTATCAGCGCGTTGCGCGCGCGTTGTCCGACGTCGAGGCCACCGAAGAGTTGCGCGGGCATTGGTACGAGCGCTTTCTGTGGGCGCTGCGCCGCGGTGCGATCCCCGCCGGCCGTATCACCTCGAACGCGGGCGCGCTGGCGCACAAGCCGGCCACGTCCACGATCAACTGCACCGTGTCGGGCACCATCCGCGATTCGATGGACGACATCCTGGAGAAAGTGCACGAGGCTGGCCTTACGCTGAAGGCCGGCTGCGGCATCGGCTACGAATTTTCCACGCTGCGTCCGCGCGGCGCGTACGTGTCGGGCGCCGGTGCCTACACCAGCGGCCCGCTGTCGTTCATGGATATCTACGACAAGATGTGTTTCACCGTCTCTTCGGCCGGTGGTCGCCGCGGCGCGCAGATGGGCACGTTCGACATCAGCCATCCGGACGCGAAAGAGTTCATCCGCGCCAAGCGCGAAGACGGCCGCCTGCGCCAGTTCAACCTGTCGCTGCTGATCACCGATGGGTTCATGGATGCTGTCGAGCACGACCAGGACTGGCCGCTGGTGTATCCGGTGCACGTCAAGGAAAAGCACGAGATCGATCTCGCCGATCCGACGAAAGTGGTCTGGCGCGAATGGCCGACCCACGAGAACTACGTCGATCGCGAAGACGGTCTGGTTGCCTGCAAGATCTACAGCACGATCCGCGCGCGGCATCTGTGGGACATGATCATGGTCTCGACGTATGACTACGCCGAGCCCGGATTCATCCTGATCGACAAGGTCAACGAGATGAACAACAACTGGTGGTGCGAGCACATCCGCGCCACCAATCCCTGCGGCGAGCAACCGTTGCCGCCGTACGGCTCGTGCCTGCTCGGCTCGATCAACCTGACGACCTTTGTGCGCGATCCGTTCGGCCCCAAGGCGCGCTTCGACTGGGATGAGTACCGCGACGTGGTGAAGGTATTCACCCGCATGCTCGACAACGTGGTGGAGATCAACGGCCTGCCGTTGCCGCAGCAGCGCCACGAAATCGAATCCAAGCGCCGCCACGGCATGGGCTTCCTTGGCCTGGGTTCCACCTTGACCATGCTGAAGCACCGCTACGGCAGCGCCGACGCGGTCAGCTTCACCGAAGATGTGTCGCGCGAAATGGCGGTGGCCGGCTGGGAAATGGCGCTGGATCTGGCCAAGGAAAAGGGCCCGGCGCCGATCCTGATGCAGGATTTCAGCGTCACCGGCGACATGCTGCGCAAGCGCCCGGAAATGGTCACCGATGGCTACAAGGTCGGCGACAGCATCCCTGGCCGCGTGCTGCATGCAAAGTACAGCCGCTACATGCAGCGCATTGCCACGGTGGCGCCGAACCTGGTCGAAGAGCTTGCCGAAACCGGCGCGCGCTTCACCCATCACAGCTCGATCGCGCCCACCGGCACGATTTCGCTGTCGCTCGCCAACAACGCCAGCAACGGCATCGAGCCCAGCTTCGCCCACAGCTATTCGCGCAACGTGATTCGCGAAGGCAAGAAGTCGAAGGAAAAAGTCGAGGTGCTCAGCTACGAGTTGCTTGCCTACCGCGCGCTGATCAACGCGGACGCGAAGGTGTTCACCGACGACGCGGCGAGCAAGCTGCCGGAGTATTTCGTTTCCGCCGACGACATCAGCCCGAAAGAGCACGTCGACATCCAGGCGGCGTCGCAAAAGTGGATCGACTCGTCGATCTCCAAGACCGCCAATGTACCCACCGAC
>Ga0302313_10000678_pt1 | contig 28559 bp, 20 predicted proteins | sample III_Palsa_N2_2_FD_200454 | JGI IMG/M metagenome (GOLD analysis project Ga0302313, IMG submission 200454) | Peat permafrost microbial communities from Stordalen Mire near Abisko, Sweden - III_Palsa_N2_2 | ecosystem: Environmental > Terrestrial > Soil > Palsa > Peat permafrost | place: Sweden...
GCGCTCGGCATCAAGCCGGAAGGGCAGCTTCCGGGCAGTGGCTTTGGCGAAAACGTTGCAGCGATGCGCATGGGCAAGGTGCATTCGCTCGCCCTTGGCGGCTTTACGCTAAACGATCAGGTAGCCCTGACGATGGATATTTCGGCCAGCATGCAGCGCAACGATGATGTGAACGGCGCAGGCATCGTGGGCTACGAAATACCCAAGCGCGCCATCGTTGTACTGGACTACGCGAAGGGTGAGATGACGCTTGTCCGGCCCGCGGCATTCAAGCCGCCCGCCGGAGCCTCGGTGATTCCCTTTACGTTCAACGAGCAGGTACCGATGATCGCGGCCTCTGTCGATGGGATACCCGGTGAGTTCGAGATCGATACGGGCTCCGCCTCAGGGCTGGATATCATGGGACCGTTCGCGAAGGCCAACCATCTCGCCGAACGCTATCACGCGACCCATGAAATCCTGACGGGCGGTGCGGGCGGCGCATCGAGCGATCTGCTGGCACGGGCGGGCTCGCTGAAAATTGGCGACCTCGTGATCGACAAGCCGGTAGTGGATCTGGTCGGCGGCACACGCGGTGCCGGCGCTGCGACCCTCACGGCGGGCAACATCGGTGGTGCGCTGCTACGGCGATTCACGCTGACACTCGACTACGGTAACCGGAAGCTGTATTTCCAGCCCAACGCGGTTTATGGCACGCCGGATGGCTACAACCGCTCTGGCGTGCAGATGGCACGCGCATCCGATCAAGGTATCGTCATTACCCACATTATTTCAGGCAGCGCCGCTGAGAAGGCGGGTTTGCAGGCCAAGGATCGGATCGTCGCCGTCGATGGCACCAAGGCCCGGGATGTCCATTTGACTGATCTACGCGACAAATTCAATGCAAAAGCGGGTACCCGGGTGACCTTGTCGGTGAGTCGGAATGGAAGCCCTGCCAACGACGTGGTGCTGGTGCTGAACGACATCATCTAGCGGCGCACTTCGGCGAGTGGATGCGGCGGTGCGATATACCAATACACATTGCCGTCTTGCCCGCACGCCTAACCTCATCAGCGGCACCAGCAAGCAGCCTTTCCCGCTGGCGCTGAAATCTCGCCGGCGGGTTGCCGATCACCCTTCGCCGACGACATACCGGTAGGGTGGTCTTTTCCTCGGAAAAATCATGCCCCCACGTAGTGGGTGCTCATGCCGCTCGTCGTTCGCTCCGATCCTGCATCGACGTGCTGGCACGAAGGTGAATGTGTTGGTAGAGAAAATTTAAGGCCGGGAGGCCGAGATGAAAAGACCATTCGCTGGAAACTTTACCCACTTACTTTGTGCCGTTGCATGCAGCGGGGCCGGGCTCTTTCTCACGGGGAGTGTTGCGGCGCAGGGCGCGCCCACCACGCTCATGCGCTATTCGAATGCCAGCGCAAACGCCGTCGCGTTCGTTGCTCATGGCGAACTCTGGACCGCACCTTTGGCCGGCGGTGTCGCCCAGAGGCTCACGCATGATCCGGGCGACGTCATTGCACCCCATTACTCGCCGGACGGCCGTTGGATCGCCTTCACCTGGCGCCGTGCCAAAGCACGCGACGTCTATGTATTGCCGGCCGGTGGCGGTGAACCGCGGCGCCTTACGTTTGACGGCCCAGGTCAAGCCGAGGATGGATTGGTCGTCGGCTGGACACCCGATTCGACACGCATCGTGTTCCTGTCGGGTCGCGCGTCGCCCACTTCGGGACTGATCCGCGCCTATAGCGTGCCACTTGATGGCGGTCTGGCAGAGCTTCTTCCACTCGATCGTGCAGGTCTGCTCTCCTACTCACCCGATGGTAAATCGGTCGCCTACAACCGTATTTTCCGCAACTACGAGCTTCGCAAGCGTTATGTTGGCGGGCGCGCCCAGGATATCTACATCTACAACTTTGATGCCAAGCGGCTGACGCAGCTCACCGACTGGAAAGGCACAGACACCGCGCCGATGTGGTTCGGGCATACCATCTACTTTCTGTCAGATCGTGACTCGAACTTCCGCGCCAATATCTGGGCTTACGATCTCGACACGAAGCGCACGCATCAGGTCACGCACTTCAGCAACTTCGATATTGATTTTCCCTCGCTTGGCGGTACCACGATCACCTTCCAACAGGGCGGCGCACTCTATGCCATTGACCTGCCATCGGAGAAGCTGCGGGAGATACCGGTCCAGGTCCCCGATGATGGCGCGCGCACAGCGCCGCGCACTCTCGTGGTCGACAAGGGAGTTCGGGCAAAGGATGCGTTGGGCGGCGTCGACTATGCGCTCTCTCCGGACGGGCAGGATCTTGTGCTCTCCGCGCGCGGCGATCTTTTCCGTGTTCCCAAGACCGGTGGCCCGATCAATTTGACAGCAACGCCCGGCATCGATGAGGACCATCCTGCATGGTCACCAGATGGGCATACGATCGCCTACACGACCGACGTGAATGGCGAGCAGCAGATCGCATTGCGGGCGCTCGCGGGCGGCGCCGAGCACCTGCTTACCCAATGGAAAACTGGCTATTTCTACTCGCCGATCTGGTCGCCGCGCGGCGACACACTGGCGGTGGCGGATGCCAATCATGGGCTGTGGTTGGTGCCTGTCAATGGCGGCGGACCGCAGCTGATCGCCCGCGATATCTATGCCGAGATCCGCGACGCCACGTTCTCATCCGACGGGCGGTGGCTGGCGTATAGCACTCAGCGTCCGACTCGTCAGCGCGCTATCCATCTGCGCGATCTGACCACCGGACGCGACACGGTGGTCAGCTCTCCTCTGGAAAGCGATCGCGATCCGGTATTCACTCCCGATGGGCGATTGCTGGCCTTCGTCTCGCAGCGCAATGAGCAACCTTTCGTCTCCGATCGAGATGACGAAAACCTGATCTCCACGTTGAACTCCGACGGCATCTACGCAGCGACGCTCAGCCGCTCTGTATCCTCACCATTGGCGCCATCCGCGGCACGGATCGCTGCGTCCGACAAGATGCAGGTCGACCTCGAAGGACTGATGTCACGCGCGGTCGCGCTGCCGGTTACGGCGACGGTGATCGCTTCGCTGGAGGTGCGGGGAGATCGCCTTTTCTACGAGAGCAAGCCACCTCAACTTATCGGCGGCGATTTGGCGGGGCAGGCGGGTGCACTCCACGCCTTCGATCTAGCCACGCTCAAGGATCGGGTAGTCGTCGAGGATCTTTCAACACACAGCCTCTCTGCTGATGGCAGTCGGGTGGCCTTTCGGCGAAGCGGAGCCTGGCGCATCGCCGGGACTGAAGTTGGCGCTCACGAAAGCGCACTCGACCTTTCAGGTTTGCGTGCAGAGGTCGACCCGCGGCGTGAATGGGCAGAGATGTTCGAGAATGCGTGGCGGCTCGATCGGGACGTCTTCTTCAGTCGGGCGATGAACGGCAATGATTGGCAGGCCGTCCACGAAGCGTACCGACGCCTTCTACCGCTGGTGGGCTCGCAAGACGATTTCCTCTATTTGCTGGGCCAGCTACAGGGCGAGATCGGCAGCTCACATACATTTATCGGCCGCGGGACCGACTTCGACACGCGACCGCTTGTGTCGACGCCGCTTCTCGGCGTCGACTACGCACTGGATCAAGCATCCGGCCGCTACCGCTTTGCGACGATCTACGCCGGCGACAATTCCCGACCCGACCTCAACGCACCGCTTGGCGCCCCGGGGTTGAACGTCCATCAGGGAGACTATCTGTTGGCGGTAAACGGTCAGGAGCTACGCGTGCCAGCGTCGCCGGCGAGCGCGCTCACGGGACTCAATGGCTCGCTCACTCTGACGATCGCCAGCTCTCCCGAGGGGCCGCGCCGCGAGGTGATCGTGCAGCCGGTCGACGACGAGCAGCCACTTCGCCTTATGGACTGGGTGGCACGTAATCGCGCGACTGTTTCGCGTCTCTCTGGAGGGCGGCTCGGCTACATCTACCTACCTGATTTCGACGATCAGGGTTCACGTGAGTTTGTGCGCCAGTTCTATCCCCAAGTAGATAAGGAGGGACTGATCATCGATGTGCGCTGGAACCTTGGTGGCTTCACGAGTCAGGCCGTGCTTGACGTGCTGAGACGGCAGCGGGCAGGGGTATTCGTCAATCGCGAGGGGGCCGTTGCTTCGCTGCCGTCGGCCGTCGCTCCGCGTGCCATGGTCACCCTTATGAACTACGGCTCCATGTCCGATGGCGACCAGTTCCCGTATTTTTTCCGTGCGTTCAAGCTGGGGCCACTGGTTGGCTCGCGCACCTGGGGCGGCGTGCAAGGGCTCAACGGTCCCTGGCGGCTAATGGACGGTTCCTTCGTCACGATTCCAAAGGACTCCCTTGCAGACACAGATGGACGCTGGGTGATCGAGAACGAGGGTGTCGCTCCCGACATCGCGATCGAGGACGCGCCCGACGAGGCGCAGACCGGCCGCGATGCGCAGCTCGAGCGCGCTGTGACGGCGGGTTTGGCGCAGCTCAAACTGCACCCGATGGCACCGCTTGCAGCGCCGCCACCTCTGCCTGCCTATCCCGTCGCGGGGAACGTGCCCGGCGCAAGATTCGGCACGAAACCGAAAGACTGACTTGACTGCCTTCTTCCACTGATCTGCACGTAGATGCGCCGCATGCGGTACAGAACACGGATATCAGCGATTTCCCGCATGCGCTTGACTAGCTGCGGCGCACACTGGCGCCATAGGTCTTCTGCAGGTGGCGGGAAATACCGAACGCGCTTCATGAATGCTCGGCCGTTCGCGGCCACGCAAGCCAAGCCGCGAAAATCACGACAATGCTCGGTAATGCCTGCAGGGGCTTGCGGCGTCGAATTGGCGAACACTAGGTGATGTCGCGATGGGAGCAAGCAGCCGATCAGCTTGGCGAACGTGGGGACGGCGTGTGGCCCTAAATACGCTTCGGTATGGCCTCTGCGAAGAAATCGGTGACTCGTCGCACGCGCGCCGGTACAAACCGGCGTCTTGGCCAGATGAGGCTTATGTCTCTGGCGTCGCCTATAAATTCGTCGAGAACGGTGATGACGTCCGGATGGCGGAGATCATCGGCAAGGGAGACCTTGGCCAACAGGCCGATTCCCACACCGGCTAGAACACCAGCCCGGATCGTTTCGACACTGTTGGACGTGAGATTTCCGCGCACGGACACGCTAAATCGACCTTCTGGCCCTACAAAAGGCCAATGCGTCGACTCCGTCAGGCCGCGATATAAAAGGCAGTTGTGATCAACGAGCTCGGCGGGGGTTTTTGGCATTCCGCGTTGCTCGAAGTAGCGACGGGATCCGACGCATACGAGGGGGGTGCTGGCCACGCGCCTCGCGATCGCTTCAGGATCGTTGACGGGGCCCACCCGGATCGCCAGATCAATCCCATCTTCCACCATATCTCGCACGAAGTCCGAGAGAATGAGATCTACCTGAAGGCCAGGATTGAGTGATAACAGATCGGGGATAAGCGGCAAAATATGAAGACGGCCGAAAGTACCTGATGCAGCGATCCTGATTAGGCCCGAGACACTATGTGTGCTGCTGGTCAGTTCGGTATCGGCGTCATCCATCTCGTCAAGAAGCGGCTTTGCCCGATCGTAGTATCTCTGCCCCTGATCCGTCAGGGTCACGCTGCGCGTGCTTCGGTTAAATAACACCACGCCGAGGCGCCTCTCTAGCGCGCCGATAGCCTTACTGATTGCCGACTGCGAGTCGCCGGTTCTACGCGCGGCGGCGGTAAAACCGCCTGCTTCAACTACGGCTATGAAGGCGTTTAATTCGTGGAATCGATCCATCCCATTCCTCCTGGGAATTAATGTTATGGCAACTTAAGCCATTATCATCGGTTCCGACATCACCCACAATTCAGCTCTCTCCGCAGTTGAAGGAATGGCGTCATGAAAATCGATCTTAGTGGCCGCAAGGCGGTCGTTACCGGGTCTACGGCAGGTATTGGCCGAGCCATTGCAGAAGGGTTGGCGCGTGCTGGCGCCGCGGTCGTCATCAACGGCCGCGGCCAGGAGCGGGTCGCTGCGGCACTTCGCGAGTTGCGCGAGCTTTTCCCAAAAGGTGAGTTCACCGGCGTCTCCGCCGATCTTGCGACCCCGGAAGGCGCGGCAGAGTTGTTCGCGCGGGCGCCGGATGCGGACATTCTCGTCAACAATGTGGGCACGGGGCGCCCGAAGCCCTTCTACGATATTGCCGACAGCGAGTGGATCGATCTCTTCGAGCTGAACGTCATGAGCGGTATTCGCGCCTCCCGCCACTATGTGCCGAACATGACGAAGCGCGGCTGGGGGCGTGTCGTCTTCATCAGTAGCGAGTCCGCGCTCGCCATCCCCAAGGACATGATTGACTACGCCATGACCAAGACCGCTCAGCTCGCCATTGCGAGGGGCTTGGCCGAGGAGGTCGGCGGAACAGGCGTTACCGTCAATTCGGTCCTCCCTGGTCCGACGAATTCGGAGATCATGGACGGTTGGATGAAGGGGGCCGCAGAGGCGCAAGGCATTACGCGAGAGGAAGCCGAGCAGCAGTTCCTAAAAACGATGCGCCCGACATCGCTCCTCAATCGCTTTGCGACAACCGAAGAAGTCGCAAACCTGGTCGTCTATGTCTGTTCGGAGCAGGCGTCGGGGACAACAGGCACCTCCTTGCGTGTCGACGGTGGTGTCGTTCGGACAATTGCATAGGGCGCCCGCTTTTTTCACTCGTTCAACGCGGCTCCGGGAAGGGCCAAAACATCGGTTCCCTCCCGGGATAGGCGATAGCTCAAGTCAAATGCGCCTGCGTTCGTACGAGTATTTCCAATTTAAACAGCGATCCGGAGAATCTCATGAGCTATGCCATTCTAGGTTTTGGCGCCGTCGGCCAGGCGCTTGCCCGGGCGTTCGCCCGTAAGAACATTCAAGTCACCGTGGCGAGCAGGCGGGCACCCGAGGCGATCGCGCCGCAAGCCAAGGCAATTGGGCCGACGGTGACCCCGAGCACGCTGCAAGACGCGCTCAAAGCCCAGATCGTCATCTTGGCTGTCCCCTTTGGGTTGCAAAATGAGCTAGCCAAGGCTGCGGACTGGCAAGGCAAGATCGTTATCGACGCCACGAATGCCTACGGTGTATCGCCGAACGAGCTCGGCGGTCTTCCGTCTTCCGTCGTGAACGCCCAAGCTCTGGTCGGCTCGAGACTGGTGAAGGCCTTCAACCATTTGCCGGCGCGGACGCTTGCGCAGGACCCAGACGTCAAGGGCGGGCGGCGGGTCACTTTCCTGTCGAGCGACGACGACGAGGCGGCCTCGCAAGTGGCGACCTTGGTTGAACAACTCGGCTTCGCGCCCGTCAATCTCGGCAAGCTCGCCGAGGGCGGTTTGCTCGTCCAGGCGCGCGGATCCGCCTGGGCTCAGCTGATTTTCCAGGATTTGGTCAAGTTCAATTAGAGCGATTGCGCGCTGGCGCCACTTTGATCATTTGGGGCGTGACACCCGGACTCTAAAGCTGACTGCTACTGAAAGCGGGGAAACGTCGGTCCGAGGTGGCCGGCAAAATATTTCTGATGAACGGCGATGAAAGGTTTTTCTGTGCAACCATCAGCTCTGTCGCTGCGATTCGGCGCATCGGCTTCATGCGTTTTAGCGAATCGAAGACCAGCATGGGGCAGGGCTTGTCCGTTAGCTGTTCAATCACTTCCGGGCAAATCCCCTTGAGCAATCGGAATCGACGATGGATGGCACCTATCTCACGTTTTCCAAAGTTAGAGGCTTGGGCCTCAGCCTTCCCCAACTGGAGCCAGCACGCCTGATTGTGCTTTTATGGTGTGTTGTTGCGATCCTGAATATCGCGCTTTCCCTGGTTGGCGGCTTCGATCCGTTGGCGACGCTCAAAGTCACGATCACATCGTTATGTGGTGCGCTGCTATCGCTCACGGCCTATGCCGCGACTCGGCGCATAGTCGGTAGAGGCTCACGCTTTGCATTGTCGTTCGTTGTTGGACTGGCGATCGCGAACGGCTCAGGGCTGTGGATTATTGATGTGCTCGTACAGGCCTGGACGGGCGCACGTGGCGGCGCATGGTCATGGCCTGACGACTACTTTTTTCGCCTGCGCTATAATTGGGTTTACTTCACGATTCTCTTCCTTCTCCAGGCCGCAGTTTCCGCGCTACTCAATTCTGCGAGGACTCTTCTGACCCGCGAGCAGCAGCTCGTCGAGGCGCGCCTCGCAACACTTCGCTTTCAGCTCAATCCGCATTTCTTGTTCAACACCTTGAATGCAATTGAAACTCTGGTTGCAGAGGCAGGAGCCACTGAGGCGGAGGAGATGATTACGCGCCTTTCCGATTTTCTCCGCGCCTCGCTCTCCGAGGAACCGACTGGTTTGGTCTCGCTCTCCTACGAACTGGACACTATCCAAGCCTATCTCGATATTGAATCGATCAGGTTCGGCGACAGGATGGCAGTCCACTACGCATGTGACTCGGGGCTTGCCGATACACAGGTTCCGAGTCTTATTCTTCAGCCTCTCGTCGAAAACGCTATCAAATATGCAGTGGCACCGTCCAAGGAGAAAGTTACACTTTTGATCGAGGCACGCGCCACTGGTGACGATCTTGTTTTGGTGGTCGAGGACAATGGCATGCATCAATCGGCTGCTCGTGCCGCTATCAGTACAGGCGTTGGACTGCGCAATGTGGCGGCACGATTGGACGCGCTCTATGGCTCGGCCGGACGAATGGAAGCCATCAAGCGCGAGCGAGGATTCACCGCGGTTATTCATCTACCACTCCGCCGCGCCGACAGCTGATGGATGAGCTGATGTTGCGCGTATTGCTAGTCGATGACGAGCCGTTGGCGCTGCGACGCCTTACGCTGGCGTTGCGTGCCATGCCGGACGTAGACATAGTGGGTTCCGCTGGGGACGGCGATGCGGCTCTCGACGAAGCGCGCCGGCTGAAACCGGACCTAATCATCCTTGACGTTGAAATGCCGGGGCGCGATGGCCTCTCTGTGGCTGCCGAGCTTGAGCGCGACGACGGCCCAGGGATCATCATACTGTCGGCGTTCGATCGATATGCTGCCGCCGCGTTCGATGTCGAGGCACTCGATTATTTGCTCAAGCCGTTGCGGCCAGATCGACTCCGCCAAGCTATCGACCGTGCGCGCCGCCGCCGCGCCGAAAAAGCCGCGCGTGTAGCGGTGCTAGCCGACGAGATCGGCTTGACACTAATGCCCACTATCCACATACCCGATCGACACGGAGGACGCGACCTATCGCTTTCTGAGGTTGTGTGGATTGAAGCCGCGCGTGACTACGCGTTTCTCCACACTGGCACACGCACCCACATGCTACGCGCCACCATGTCCGATCTGGCGAGACAATTGCCCGATTCGATTTTTCGGGTTCACCGTTCCGCTTTCGTAGCGCTGGCGCACGTCCGTCGCTGGGGAACTCCAATGAAGGGCATTCACGGACTGGTCCTCTCGGACGGATCGGAAGTATCTGTAGGTCCAAGCTACATACAGGACGTCAGGGCGGCGCTTCGCTCCCTCGATTTGTAGAGCGAAACTCTGGCACTCGCGAGAATGCCCGACGTGAGAGTAAAGAGGGGTTCAGAGTAATTTCATCCTTTTGGCATTCAGCGCTAACTACGCCGCACCCTATGGATGGCCCAACCGAGGAAATGAAGCCGCGACCCTCGCGTTTCAATATACGCAATGTGATCCATCAGTTGGATAGTCCGCGAGATCGGCCGGGGCTTTTGCGAATACGTACTGGGCAGTTCAAAGCAACGAGTCCGCTCGCGTTGAGATGGTCTATGGACTAAGTGTTCTTGCGCCTCTGCCTGTCAGTAGCAGAGTGGGTTTGTATGGGACTATTAAGCGTGGTTGAAGCACCGAACGTTGACGTGCTCACCGAAATCACAATTCCGCCCGGTTGATTTTTGAGTACGTCGACTTTTCAGTCCGGTCCATTATGCGTACTGACAACTAAGTCCGCCCCGCTGGTTTCGACAGTGTTCATCGCTCAGAAATTTGTCACTCATTTCAGCGGACGGCGCCCAACAAGAGGCCTATTCCTGATGCTAGCAGCAGCGCATCCATGATGTTCCGAAACGCTTCCGGGGCAAGACGGAGCAAAAATGGCTTAGCGACGAACGCCCCGACCATCAGCGAAGCGCCTACGGCCGATCCCTTTAAGATGTAATCGATAGGGAGCGCACCCGACCCGCGGAAGGTGAGAATTTTGGCCGCATACACGGCTAGAGACCCGCCAGCCTCAGTCCCGATAAAAGCACCTTTCGTCAGACCATAGGCAAGGAAGAACGGCACGTCAGCAGGGCCAGTCGCTGCGACGATACCGGTCAAATATCCGATTACGGCGCCGGCAGCGGCGATATGAGGTAGTCGCAGACCCACCAAGTTTGCGGCCAGCCAGCGCCGTGCTGGAATCATCAGAAGCAAGAAGATGCCCATAGCCGCGTCTACGGCGCGAGGAGGCAGAACCAGCATCGTGCGAGCGCCCAGGACCGCGGCGGGCGCGCCAGTTGCCGCATAGGCGGCGCAAGCTTTCCAATCGACCTCCCGCCACCAAATCACGATGCGGGAGATGTTCGCGATGACGGCGGCCACGCCCATGATCGGCACAGCCGCTTTAGGCCCATACATGTAGGCGAGTACCGGCACGAGCATGATCGAGGAGCCGGTGCCGATGATCCCGCTAACGATACCTGCGACGAGGCCGATAGCGAGAATGACTAAGAGCCCCACAGACCTGCCTCCTTTAGACTGGGCAGAGGCGCCTCACGTGGAGGCTTGAACTCGAGTCTGCTTTCCACGCCTCTCCAGTGTTCGGAATTTCGGTCTTCGGCATCATGCCTCAACTGTCTCGCGGGCCTGGCGATGCCGCTGAAAAGCAACACGAAGCTGCTGGGGGCGACATCATGGCACGCGAGCTTTCCGGATTTCCTTTATCAGTGTGTGCCTGAATCATGGGCCGCGCTGCCGACGTGGCTTGGCGGTGTCTCGCCACCAGGGGCATAGATGGGAGTGTCACTAGCGACTGGAGGCGGTCCTCGGCGGGTGGGAAGTTGGTGCAATAGATCACGCACGGTCGCCTCGATCTGGAGATCGCTTCCAGCCGCTTCCTCCCACGGCTTATCCTCAACTTCGATGTCTGGTTGATTGCCGACGTTTTCCAAAGCCCAGTGGCCGTCGAGCCCTGAAAAGGTGATCTCGGGCACGGTCACATAGCCACCGTCGAGCAGGGTCCAGAAGGTGCGAACGCCGCGCACTCCACCCCAGGTCCGTGTTCCGACGAGCTTTCCCAGACCGTACGCACGGAAATGATAGGGGAATACGTCGCCGTCCGAGGCCGAAAAATGGTTGATGAGCATGTCCTTGGGACCGACCTGAATCTGGTCGGGCTGAGTTTGTGGGACGCGGTCGCGCTGCGTCTGCATGCTCGAGAGAGTGCGCCTAAGCCGCTCAAGCACAATCTGGTCTACGTTGCCGCCGCCATTCCAGCGAACGTCGATCACCAGCGCCTGTTTGCCCAGTTGCGCGTAGAACTCGTGTACAAACTCCTCCATACCCAGGTTCTGCATGTCAGCCATGTAGATGTAACCGATGCGCCCCCCGGAAAGGCGGTCGACGAGCGCGCGGTTGCGTTGGACCCACGCGAGCTGACGCACGGCATATTCGCTTTGGATGGGCATGACTGAGACTGTACGTCTAGTCCCGCTCGGCGTAGTGGCAAGCGTCAGAGTGACCGTGCCATGCGTGCCCTCGAGTAACGCCTCGGGTGTGGAAGGTGCAACGAGTTCGTGCCCATCGATCGCCAGCAGATAGTCGCCCTCGTGCACGTTGAGACCAGGCCAGCCGAGCGGGCCACGCTCCGATGAACGCGTACTGTCCCCTGGATAGATGCGCGCGATCTGGTAGCGGCCGGATAGGGGGGCGAGTGTGAAGTCGGCACCCAGTCGTGGCGTTGATGCCTTCGCCGGGACCTGCCCGTCGTCGCCACCGCCGACATAAGTGTGTGAGCTGCCAATCTCGCCGATCACTTGTCCAATGAGGTAATTGAGGTCGTCTCGCGTGCCAACCAGCGGCAGAAGTCGCGCATAGGCGTCGTGCACTGCCTGCCAATTATTTCCGTTCATATTGGCGTTGACGAACAAATCTCGCTCCAATCGCCAGGAATTTTCAAACATTTCATGCCATTCCTCACGTGGATCGATCCGGGCGACGAGGCCAGACAGGTCGACGTTCGTCGCATGGGGATGGCCGGAAGTTGCGTCCGCGATTGTCCAATGGTCATCGGTCTCGTATAAAACGTGGCGGCCATCTGCCGAGATGACATGCGAGTCGAGGTCGTTGACCACTGATTCGTCGCGCGCGCCATCAAAGTCGAAGCGGTGCAACTCGCTCTGCTCCCCCGGCAGGCTCCCTGTAAGCGTGTCGGGCGGTTGCGTCCTGTAAAAAATCGCGTCGCCGTGTACTTCCATGGCAACGATTTTCATCGGCGCGACAGGTACAGGTACTGCTCTCGCCATCAGCCCGTCGAGATCGACACGTGCCGGACCAGCGGGTGTTGGATCTGTTTTCGGTATAACGGAGGGCGCGGAGGATTCCGGGCGGCGTCGATTTGCCTCGACGGGCACTGGCGCGCCCGGTTGTGCCGGCGGCGCCTGATTGGCGGACGACGACGCGTCTCCCTGTGGCTGGAAGCGCGGGGGCGTGCCGGCGGCAAGTGCGGCAACGTATATCCCGCCGGACTTGACCGTGACTGCATTGGTCTCGCGGTCCGCTTGTACCGAGATCGCGTGCCGGTCCGATACGAAGTAAATATATTTGCCGTCGGACGAGAAGGCTGGGCGGTAGTCGCTCTCGTCCGGCGAACTCACCACCGTGTCATGGCTGTTTGCAATCTCGTAAAGATGTAGCGCGCGCAGCCGCGTCGGGCGGCTGGTACTGAAGGCAAGCCAGCGTCCGTCTGGAGAGAAAACGACGTCGTGTTCGTCCGTTTCGTGCATGTAATGATCGCGATTGTAGGCAACCTCTCGCGGGACACCGCCCTGTGTGGGTACGAGCCACAATCGGTGAGCGGCGTCGTGGATCGCGATGAATCGGCTATCAGGCGACCACGTTGGCTGGTACAGAAAGCCCGATGTGAAATGCGTCAGCTGGCGCTCCGGACCACCCGCGGCGAGGCGCACGGCAACTTGCTGCTCGCCGCTCGCATCCGTGGTGTAGGCTATCCAGCGGCCATCAGGAGACCATGCTGGATGGTCTTCTTCGGCATTGCTCGTCGCGGTCAAGTTGCGTGGCGCTTTGCCATTCATCGGCACCACAAAGATGTCCCCGCGCGCCACGAACGCTGCGGCTTCACCGTTTGGCGAAAGCCGGTAGTCAGTGTCGTAGTCGGTATCCTCGTCGCGAACAAGACTCTTGACGGGTACGGTCCTCGGCGCAGTGTGACTGCCATCATCGGATACTGCGATGGCGACCGAGCGAAGCTTCTCGGTCGCGACGTCGAGCGCCCATAGATGCCCGCCCTCCTGAAAGCTGATAACGCCGCCGCCATAGGACGGTATGTCGATGTCGTAATCGGCAAAGTGGGTCACCTGCCGCGTCGCGTGGGTGCGTAGGTCGTATGCCCAAAGGTTGACGCGGCGTTGTGCGTCGCGATCACTCAGGAAATAGATGCGATCACCGACCCACATGGGGATGCTGTCGTTACCCTTCCAATCGGTAATTCGGTCCAGACGTCGCGTTTTGGGATCGTAGATTTCGACATCCTGTTGAAGGCCGCCGGTATAGCGCTTCCACGTGCGGAAATCGGAGAAAGTGCGATTGAGCGCGAAACTGTGGCCGTCGGGTCCGAAGCTCAGATAGCCGCTTCGATCTACCGGCAGCGGCACCGGTTCGCTGCCATTTAGCGACACGGTGAAGGGGCGGTATTGCCACGAGTTCCAAGCCTGCCGGCGCGACAGGAAGACAATGCCGCGCGAGTCCGGAGTCCATGCAACCACTAAGCCTTCCTGGCTCGGACGTCGGACCCCATTGCTGGGGCTCGCGACACTGAGCCAAGTGAGGCGCCGAGGCACGCCACCATTTGATGGCATGACGTAGACGTCCTGCTGCCCACCGTGATCATCCGTGAAGGCAATCCAGCGGCCGTCTGGCGAGAAGCGCGGCGCCGTCTCATATCCCGTGCCGCTAGTGAGCTGATGTGCGTCGCCACCCGCAAGCGGAACTGTCCAAAGATGTCCGCGCGCGGAAAAGACGATGCTATGCCCATCGCTGTTGGGAAAGCGCGCTAGAACGTTGGCCGCAGGGGGCGAAGATACGCTTGAAACGGCTAGCAGGGCGAGACTCGCGATTGGATACATTTATGGTTCTCACTTGAGGAAACACAGGCTACAGAGAAGCGGCTCCTATAAGAACGGCATTCGTCGCGTTCTATCGAGTTTTGTCGCATAGCTGTGCTGACGCCGGCCGAAAATTTCGACACCACTGAAAAGTAGAGGTGTGGTCACTTCAGCCGAGTCCTGAGAGGGCAACGGAAGAGCGATGAAGAAGTCGCGGTTTACCCAAGAGCAGATCACGTACACGTTGCGCTTGGCTGAGTCAGGTGCACCCGTGGCCGACGTATGCCGGAAGATGGGAATCAGCGATGCTGCGTCGCTTCATGCAGACTCGTCCGGTTCATCCTCCGACTTTCCATCTGAACACGTGCAGAGTCCATCCTGTGACATTGAGCCAACTCTCGCTTCAGGGGCAAGCTAGCTTGTAGGTCCATTCTCGCCGCCACCATTCCAAGGCCCATCATGTCGATCCAGTTGTGCCGATCTGTCGCCCCTTCGCTTGCAGGGCGCTTCCTCTTGACCTCGTCGGTGTTGCTCGCCCTATCCGTAGCTACGATTGCAGCAGCAGGAACCATGGATACCCAAGTGCCTATGGATGGCCACATTTGGCAAACAACGCGCGGAAACGTGACCTATAACGCGAAAGACGATTACATTGATCTTGGCAGATCGAGTACCGCAGACCTCAAGAGTGAAACCTTTGGAAGCGGAACGATCGAGTTCGACATGAAGTCTGCTGGCGGGATCATGGGCGTGACCTTTCATCAGCAAGGGAAAACGGGAGACGCGCTGTACTTCCGCCCGTCAGCAGACTGCGTGACATCCGATGAATGCATACAGTACATGCGAATGGATCACGGCATTTTCGAATGGGAGATGTTTGGCGACAATCAGACGCATGCGCCGTTTCATCCTGATAGCTGGAATCACGTCAAGATGGTGGTCAACGGCAGACAGATGAGTGTGTGGATCAATGGAGAACACCTGTCGGTGCCAGTAGACGGCGCCCTGGTTGGCGCCTATGACGAGGGTGGTATCACGCTCCACGGTCCGGCCACTTACGCGCATTTCACTATCCGACCGGAAGGCGGGCCGATGGCGCGACATCAGGTCCAGCCAGGTTCGGCAGTCGACCCTCACTTCGTCCGATACTGGAAGATATCCAGAGCATTGGTGATGCCTTCTGTCTTTGATCATGCACTCGGCGAAAACACCGGTGTGTCGCCCGTGCTCCGGTCCATGCCGGCGCAAAATATGTATTGGCGTGAGTTGCGAGCGATGCAGTCGGGTTTGGTCAATGTCACCGACGCCCTCGGGGACGACCAAAAGGGTGACCACATCGTTTCTGCGTGGCTTAAGACCACTGTGCTGTCCGATCGCAACCAGATAAAACACGTGTCTATCGGCTGGTCGCGCGAAGTATGGGTATTTGTAAACGGGAAACTGGTCTTTGCCGATAAAAACCTCTACGGGATTCCAAGTGCAAGCAAGAAACCGGATGGTCGCCTCTCACTTGAGAACGGCGCATTCGATTTGCCATTGGCCAAGGGCCGCAACGATGTCGTAGTCATGTTGGATGACAACATGGGAGGTGGAGAGCAACATTTTGGCTGGGGCCTTATGCTGCGGCTGGCTGATATGGACGGCGTCATCCTGCCAAAGGCGGTTGGTACAGAGACCACAGGAGGCAACGCAACGTCAGATCAGGTGACCAAGCCATATACGCTTGCGCCCAAGTCTCCCCGTGACAATCGCACGGCAAGCCCCATACCTAGTAGCACGCCGCAGCGATAAACATGTCTTATACAACGCTCAGCTTGCCGCGACCTGTCGATCAGTGACGCATGGATCAGTTCGGCAATGGAGAACTCATGAGCCTCGTTGGGACTGATGCCGCGGCAGCACGGCTCTGGTGGGAAAGATCGTTAGCTCGGCACCAGCAAGCGCGGTGACGCGCACGTGCGCTCGTTGTCGGTGCATGGTGCACGCGCCATGATCCGAACCACCAAGGCCAAGGACGACGGCTTATGTCGATGGGTAGTAGTTGTGGGCGGCGTCAGCCCCGAGGAGTTCGAGGCGGCGCATAAACATCCTTGATCGCGTGTCCACTAAATCCTGGGAACGCCAATGGGCGTTTCTCAACAGCCTGCTACGCGTTTAGTCGCGAGGCTCGGGTTCACTTGACGCGGCGCACATCCTGTATCCAGTTGGTTTCCCAGGTTCTGCCGCCATCACCAGAGTAGGCCTGCTCCCAGTGCGCAGTGGTGGGAGTGATCTGCGACCATGTGAAGCGCACCTTGATCGGTTTGCCGCGCAGTGTATCGCTGGCGTAGAAGGTACCGATGCCGTGCACGAAACGACCCTTGACTGGCGGGTCGAGTGCGCCATGGGGATTGCGGCCATCAATCCACCAGATGGCCCACAATCCAGTCTGCGGATCGTAAGCGCGCGGCGCTACGCCGCGGTAGATGCCTTCCGGTGTATCAAACTCGGTATCGTCGACATTCGCCAATCCACCCATAAGACTGAACGAGCGGATTGTGCCGTCGAATTCCTCCCAGTCGTGACTGCCGGCAAGACGATATTTCAGTCGTCGACTGTGTGTGCGCCAACTGCCGACGAAAAAGTCGAAATCGTGTACGCCAGAAAGGTTAGGTGTCTGCTGCGGTTTCAACACATCCTGCGAGGCACGGGCGGGAAGGCCGGCAGCGATAGCGGCAACCACCACGAGACTTGCTGAAACTGCGTAACGAAGAAGGGACATAAGAACTCCCTCAAGACTGTAATGAGCGCGTGAGGGCTCCGATCGTACGCTTGTTACTTCCGCTGTGGGCGTGCTCGAAGAACTGCTGGGTGATACCGGCGTCGAACAGGCGCTCGCGGTTGAAGGGCGATTAGCCTGTGTTATCGAGCGTAGGGTGAAGTCCCGCTTTCTACTCGGACCGCACAATTCGCAGGGTGGGGCAGGTCAAGCAATGAAGGGACCCTGACCTGCACTCGTGCGACTGTTGACAGCACTTCAGATCTCCATGGAGCCGGGACACAGTGAGCGCGTTGGCCCGCCGGGCAAACCCTCCCGGTGGCTTATACTCAGGCGCTGTGGAACTCATCAACACTACCAAGCACCAGCACTATCTGCCCCAGGTGGAGCAGCGATTGAATGCGGCCAACCCTAGGGGTGCGCGTGACCGACAGCGAATTTATTCGTTCAAGTTGGTGGACCGTGAGCAACGGACCTTGCAGTTGGAAAACCCAAAGGGCCGTCTGATTTCCGAGAACTTGGCTATCCGTGATCTTTTCAGTTTCGATGTGGCACCGGACAACGGTTTAAGGGCCAACTTTGAAACGCTGTTCGGCCGATACGAAGGCGTTGTCAAAGCCACCACAGTGCGGGTATTGGATCGCCTAAAGGCAGACGGCGCCGCTAGGGAGAACGGACGGAATTTCAAAGAGGTAGATCCTTCGTTTCATCAGGATTTGAAGGTGCTGTTCACCGCGAAAATCTTGAACTTCGCCCGAAACCCATATTGCGTCGAAAAGGTTCTGAACACATTTGGCGTGCTCGCCAACTATGAGCCGACGTGCTCTCAGAAGCGGGCTTACTTCGAGCGCATACTCAACGGACGACGGCCCCATCAGCAATGGCTCTGTCAGGAACTGGGCATCACCGATCAAAACTATGTGGACTGGCTGAAGGCGCTCTTCATGCTGTTTGTCGAACGTGACAAGAGCGAGGGCGACGAAAACAGCATTCTCGCGGGCATGACGACCAGTCTCTTTGAAGGGCCGCAACGTGCGGTGGGCGTCATGATCTGCACTTATGCCGATCCCGTGTGCTTGGTCTCGGATCGCGCATTCAGCACCAGCGTCCGAGAAAATGGGAAGGACGGATTTGATTTCAATCTGACATCGCACGCCTTTATTCGCTACGTGTTCGGCCAGTTGGACGCATTGGTGCCACATGCACCGTCGTGGGTCGTGCAGGGCTATCACCGGCCACCTAAAGAGCTGCTTTTTCACCACCGAACGGACGACATGACTCAGCTGGGTGGCTACAACAGAAATGTGATCTATCAGTGTGCCCAGCGTGTTTACTCGGCCATCAAGGTGCCGGTGATCCCACCCATGGAGTGACCGATCGTTTTGGTACGCCGTGGAAAGTGAGTGCCGCTCAAATCGCTACCTAGATCGGCCGCGTTCCACCGAAGACGTATTTCGATTGGACACTGTCGGCGTCCGGAGGATTTTAGGGACGTCGTGATGCGGCGCGCCTGTGTCGGGTGAACCGTGCGCATGCAGCGTGCGAGTTCACGGTGGATGGTTTCGTCGGTCGTGAAGAGAAAATCATCACCATGACCCAAACCAACGGTGATACAGATGAGTCAGTAGTTGCAGCCCTTTCCGATGGAAGAGAAAACGATGCGTTGTCCCCTGGCGCAGCGAGACGTTTGCCTTGTTTGCCAGCAGCACCGCTTCAGCGGGATCAGCGCGGCAAGGTCTGGGATCAGCCGTGACGTCGAATGCAGCGACGAACTCTCCTGGGCCCACGCGGGGGCGCCAGCGTGTCCCGCCCAACAATGGCGGCTGAGGGGGCGTTGACCTCGAGGCACCGTGATGCCAAGCCCACCCGGCTTTTCGTTTCTACCGCGGGCGGGCACCGGCGCGTCAGGATGTTGAGTCGGCGACCTTGGGGGCATCCGATGTGGGCGTCGCAACCTCTTGAGATGCAGCGGCGTCACGTTGGATGTGCGGTTCCCCAGGTTCGAAAATCCCAGTGCCCTTTTCTGTTTTCGGGGGCTTGCCCGGATTTGGCTGGAGGGATATCAGCACTTCTGCGAAAAACCTGACGATGAGCTAGAGCGATGGCTTCGACGGCGGCGCGCTTGTCTACGCGGGGGCCTTTTGCGTGAGGTTCAGCGTGATGCCCCCGCGCAAATCACCGCCAGTGAGCCGCCATGCAATGTCTCGCAACGAGCCCACTTGGAGGGTATGGGGTTTCGTTCCCGTAGTCTCGGCGTTGAACGCAAACCGATATTCGCTTTGAAAGTCGAATTCCTTGCGTTTTCGCAGTAGCGCCTCTTTCGGAGTGAACTCGCCACTGAACGTTTCGGGATCGTAATACTCCACCAATCCGGCGGTGCCCCAATGCCGGTTCCCTTTGATGGTGGCGGCGACCCGGTCAATGAAGGGACCAGCCTGGACCAGCACGACTTGTTCTCCGAACTTGGAAAGGTCCATCGGCACGCGCAGCGACCCGCCGATCACATCGTTTCCGTCCTTCACCACGTCCACCAGGTGGTCGCTATGGGCCGCGTAGAGGCAGAAGAGATGGAGGTCGTTGAGACCCGTGGCTTCGACCTGGAACGGCGCGGCGAGTTGGTTTATGTCGAAACTCGTGGTGTCATTGATCGTCACGGTGAGTTTGACGCCCCCCGGTTGTCGCCACGTGACGACGCCCTCGAAGGGGTCGGCACGCGTTTGGCCTCGGGGATCATCGATGCCCTTGAAGTAGGACAGTCGATTACACCAGAGCTTTCCATCTAAAAAGGCGTCGGCATGCGCCCCATCGGTGAACACCTTGATCAAGAAGAAGATGGCGCGGCGGCCACGCTCTTTCGGGTTATTGGCGGCTTCATCGCGTTCGACACTCATGGTTGCACTCACTTTTGGTCAGGATGGCCCGGGAGTCTAATGGGCGTCGCACCCCCACTACAGGTTCGACAAGGGTCCCGCCATGGATTCAGGGGCATTCCGTCGTATGGGGGGAGGGCAGCGGCCCTTTCTGCACCACGCTTGGCCTCAACTCCCCACGCCATGACGCCGGAGACGCTGGTCCACGGTGACCCGAAGTTCTTCATACCGTGCAAAGAGCGGCAGCAGGGCCAGCCGAAACATCAGCCAACAGGCATATCGGGCGTCGGCCGAGTAGGGTGTGCCGTCGTTCATCGTTCCATGCGCGACCGCGTGCCGGAGGCCAGGGCCCGATCGCGCCAGGAACACCCGGTCAATGTCGTCCACGATCGCCTGTCCGAAGATGGTGTTGAGCGTGTCGTGGAGCGTGTCGAACAACTGGGTGATCGACAGGTCTTCCTGGGTGCCCGCCTCTTGGTCGTGACGGACGACATCCACGCCGTGCCCTTTGAGCACGTAGATCAACGATGCCTCCAGCAGGGGGGTGAGCACCGACAAGGCCACCGCCATGTTCCCGTGTAGGAATGCCGTCAAGCCTTTGGCGTAGGTGCGTGTGAGATCGGTCGGCACGAAAGGGCTCTCCCGGCACAACAGGAGGAGATCATCTTCGACGATGGGATAGTGCATCGACAGGTTTTGGATGACAACTTTAATTCGACCTTCGACGATGAAGCTGCGGTTGAGCGACTCGGTTTGGCTGATTCGATGTTCAACGGCATCGGGCAACGCTTGACCGGGCATCGCCCCCGATGCGCGAAACCGCACGTGCCCATCGCCGTCGTGTTGCTGGACGTCGAACATCGCGGACAACGGGCTTTGGGCGATGAGCCGCCGTGCATCCTCTGCCAATTTGTCAGGGTCTGGAGAATGAGCCAGATCGGCCAACAGAAACAGCCCGTCAAACAGCGAGAGGCCTTCCGCTTCGGCGGCCGTCGCTTCGATGATGTCGGAGAGATCGATGGGTTCTTCAAATTGCCCCATCTCGTCGTCAATGGCTGCCTGCTTGCGGATGAGCTCAATGCGAAGGTCCCGCTTGCGCTCCTTGGCCTTCAGGGACCGCAGTCCCCGAAGCAGGTCAATCGCCTGCTGCAACCAATGCGATGCATGGAGCGCATGGGCAATGGCTTCGGCGTAAGCAGCCAGGATGTTGCTGGCCTGCATGAGGCAGCGTTCGTTGCCCTCAACGCTCTTGGCTTGCCGCCACGCGTTGGCGGCCAACACAAACGTGTCGCTCTGAACAGGTGGATCGCGTTCGGTCCATCCCTCCGCCAGCCTTTCGAGGCGTGTGGCGCAGGCTTCGGAGTCCCCGAGTTCGAAATCGTAAGCCAGGGTCAGCATGGCCAAGAGACCATCGTGTTGCTCAGTCGCTTCGAAGTGATCCGCCACTTCCAGGACAAAGGTGGTGATTCCCGTCAACTCAGGTTCGCTCGGCCGCAGCTGCATGCATATCTGCAATCCGCGTCGCAAAGCGTCCCGCATGGTGAGAGCTTGGGCGCCGGGAAACTCGGCGTCCATGGCGTTGACCAGCGTTCCATCGCGCAGGCCCTGGGCAATGGAGAGGTAGGCCACGGCCGCGCCGTGCCCCGCTTGCACGCGCTTTCGTTCGAGGAACCAGGCGACATCAAGGAGCCGTGCTCTGATCGCTGGGTGGGTTGCGCGTTGTCCGAGGCGTTCCAGGACCGCGACGCTCTCGCCTTGCCAATCGGCAGGGATGGCTGTTCGACCATCCTCGATCTGCATGTTGGGACCATAAGGGGCTTTCGGCAGATGGAGTTGCTCATGCATTTGCAGGGCGGATGAAAGCAAAGCCAGCACGCGCACCTGAGGCGCTTGGGTCGCATCATTTTCCAACGCGGCGCGTTCGTGCGCATACCGCAAGGCGATGGCGTGCGCGGCCGCTTCTCGCATCGCCGCCGCGGGAACGGCAAAGTCGAAGGCTTCGGCATCTTCGATCGTGGCTTGCGCCCATGGGATCAGGCGTTCGGTCATGCGGGAAGCTCCCGAAAAGAGGCGGGGTCAGGTTCATTTTCTGGCGCTCCCAGAGTGCGTTGGAGGTCAGTAGAGCTCGGTAAGGGTTGCGACGATGATGCATCTTTCCAGGCCAGGATGGCACCATGGCACGTCAACCCAGTCTCGATCTACCCAGCGTGCCGCAACACCTGATCCAGCGTGACAACAACCGGCAGCCGTGCTTCTTGCAGGAGCGGGACTACCGCTTCTATCTTGTGACAAGTTGCGTGAGGCATCAAAGCGGACAGGCTGCAGTACGCCGGCTTGGTCGTACTGAGCATCAATACTGCTACTCATAGTCTGTAGATTCATGGTACGCCTGACGGCAATCATCTGTGCCATGACCAAGCCGTTAAAAAATATCATGGAAAAGCCATCACCCACCGAGCGCCTTGGTGCTGTCATGCGCACATACAGAAATGCTACCAAGCTGAGCCAGGATCGCTTCGCAGATCGGATCGAGATGCATCGAGCCTATTACTCAGCCATTGAACGCGGCGAGAAGAACATCACCCTCGATACCCTGCTGCGGGTTGCGGATGGCTTGGGCGTCAACACCTCGGATTTGTTCGGGAAAGCCAAGCTTTAAAGACAGAGCTTGGGGCCAGGTTTCCTGACGCTGCGAAAGGACGAGGAGGGCAGTAAGACTCGGTGTGGGTTGCGACGATGGCGCATCATTCCTTTCCAGGATGGCGCCACGGCCTGTCAACCTCGACTCGATCTACCCGGCGTGCCGCAACAGCTGATCCGGCGAGGCAACAGGTGTGTGAGTGTCCTGTCCACAGTTGCTTGATGTGAGTTACACAGCAAACGTTACATCCTTGCCACACCCCTCGGCGGACTTGCTCATGCTGCTCACACGGGCACAGATTCAGCAGAAGCTGGACGCACTAGAGAGGTCGATGCCTCAGTTAGTAACGGAACATCGATACCGAGAGGACCGAATTCTGTCGCGCCTTCGTAAAGTGGCCAGTGTGGCATCTGGCGGTATCACATAGACGTGTCCGGTAACGCATCCTGAAGACTATCGTGATGTCGCCGTACTGCAAAAAGCCTACGACACGGCTGAGATTCAAGCCGCTGTGGCTACGTTGCTTCGTCAAGATGCCATCTTGACCGCTTGGTGCCCGCTTCAGGTGAAAGCGGACCTTACCGCTGTACCTTTGTAACCCCTCGCGCGACTAATGGCCCGACAGATCCTGCTCACAAGTGGCGCGCCGCTTTACATTAATGTCCGTCTTCAATGCTTCCGCGACCTGCTGGTCATCACCATCGCGATGCCCCCGAGAATCGCGGTAGAAGCGGCAATCAGGCGCGGAGTTATCGCTTCCGATAGGAACACCACTCCGCCAAATGCCGCGATCAGCGGCACCGACAACTGTACGGTGGCGGCGCGCATGGCGGAAAGCCTTCTCAACGCTGCATACCAGATGACATACCCTATGCCCGACGTGAGTGCGCCGGAGGCAATGCCCAGGGCGACCCCGGCCGCGTCGGTGTAAGCGCGGGCTTTGACGATGAAAAGCAAGCTCAACAAGGGGGCAAGCAGCGCTGCCCTCGCGAAGTTTCCCGCTGTTGCGGCAAGTGGGTCGGTAATGCGGCGGCCGCGCAACGAGTACACGCCCCACGCCACGCCAGCGATCGCCATCAACGCAGCGCCGAGGAGCGGCGGCGCTGCGATACCCGGAGACACCAGATAGAAAAGCCCAGCGACGGCCAATACGAGACCGACCCATGCTACGTACCCGAATTTTTCGCCGGAGCGAAAGCCGACGCTGAGCATGGTCAATTGAACCGCGCCGAACAGAATCAATGCCCCCGTGCCTGCGGGCAAGGTGAGATACGCGAAGGAGAAGAAGGCGACATAGGCAAACAGCATGGTTGCAGCGAGCCAGTCGGCATGGCTGGGCGAGGGCCGCTCCGGCCGGAGCCGAACGATGACGGCGAGCATGATCGCTCCGGAAACGAGCCTGATGGCGGCGAAGCTGACCGGATCGATTTCCCGTCGCTGCAACGCAAACCGGCACAACAGCGAATTGGCCGCGAAGGCGAGCATCGCCACTGAAGTGAAGACGGTCGTCTGCAAGATGTGCAGTCCACCGCGCGATTCATGCATGGGTCGCCACCAGAACGACTGCCCACGACAGCAACGCCACGCCGAGAGGCGCGCTGAGACGCTTGCCCCAGCGCACGTTCTTTTCGATCGCCATCACGGCTGCAAGCAAGAGCATCCACCCGAGGCTGCCGGTACCGAGAGCGAACATCAATAGCATCAGCGCCCAGCAGCACCCGACGCAGAATAAACCGTGCTGCGCGCCAAGCGCGAACGCTTGCCGTGCTCGTGCTTGCCCTCGCCAGTGCGCAATGACGAAGCTCAACGGCGTGCGGCACTTTTCCAGACACCGGTACTTGAGCTTGCTGAACTGAAATGCGCCGGCCAACGTGATGATGGCGACGCCAATCAGCCAGCCATTCCACGCCAGCATGGGTACGCTGGCGAGCCCGGACAGTAGTGCACTGTGAAGTGCATGCGCCAGGAGTCCGAAGGCTCCCCACACCGTCATATAGCCCAGGCCGAGCAGCATAAGGAGACGCCCATGGTCTGGTCGATCGCCCGTCAACCGGTCGAAGGCATTGAACAGCGGCAAGGTGGTAGGCAACATCATGGCCGTCGTCATGAGGATCCACGCGGTGGCCTCGAGTAACGCGGGCACGACCACGTCGCCGCCCGGAACCACACGACACAGAAACGCAATTGATCCTGAGGCTATCCAGTCACCGTGGTTGACATAGCGTCCATAAGGACTGCGCGTCCACGCCCACAACGCAACCCACGCGAAAGCAACCAGCGCGGCCAGGATCGGCACGAACACGCGAACATGGCGCGACGCACCGGGTGGCGAAGGGCCTGCCGTTGAGTTCATGCGTCGAAGACGAACGTGCTCTGTAGGGCGTTGTGGTTCTTGATGTCGAGGTTGATGCCGAGGGCGGCGTTTTTGGATCGATAGGTCGGGGCCTTGCCGACAAACACCGGCGCCCCAGGCACGGTTGAGAACACGGTATCGGAGAGGGTGGTCTGGCCGCCGGTCGCGCCGAGATAGGGTTCGAGTTCGGCGTAGTAGTTCGTGCCAATCTCGAGTTCGCCCTTACCCGAAACCACGGTGAACCGGATGGGCGCTCGCTCCACCGATACGACCTGGCCGATGAGCTTGGCGAGGTCGGCGACCGGTCCGCCAGCCTGGCCGGTATAGACCTTTAGCAGTGCCTCTTCCTGTGCTTTCGAAGTTTGGTCGTCGATGTAGATCGCGGCAGTCCAGTTGCCTAGCAGGATATTGCCGGGCACATGGGCCACGGCCGCGATGGTATGACCGGCAACATCAACGCCGTCGATCGTTCCCTTATCTACATGCCACGCGACAATGGTGTCGCACGTACCGTTGTCAGGATCCTCGCCGATCCAGCAGGGGCATAGGACGTTGCAGTTGCAAACTTCGAGCAGGCGACCTTCCAGGTGATAGCTCATACGAACCTCCAATGAAGGCACGCGAACACCAACACGCAGCTGTGGGACGAGGCTGCGAGGGGGCAACGATTTTCCCGCCGCGGTTTGGCCAAGTCAAGTTCGTTTGCGAGCAGCGACGGCACGCTAGAGCGGCAAACACGACATGGAGCAAAAGGAGCATGGGGCCTTAAACGCCCGTCCGATGACAACCACCAGAATGCCGGTCAAATTGTATGGCGAGCCTGGTCAGCTGTGCTGGCAATGATTGGTCAAGAAGCTGGCAATCTGCACCAGTCGACACATGGCCGACGATGTCGACCTGAAGCCGCGATGGAACGCAGATCCCCGCTCTCATGGCCTGGCATGAACGGCGTTGGCCGAAGAATCCTCTGAACGAGGCTGTCTGCCAGGTCTTGCGCGCTCACCGCAGATGAACTTCTTATTCTCGTATTCGTGATCTCTATGGGATCAGTCTACAGATCCGTCAGGAGCCAACTCATGAGCAAGAAACCCAAGACTTCTCCCAGCCATCCCGGACATCAAAAAGATTCGAGCGATAAACACCAGGTGCCGGGCGGCTCAGTGCCGAGCGTTGATTCGGGTCCGGGAGCCAACGCGGTGAAGCGACCCGACCAATCTCTCGATACGGGAGGAGGGGATGATCCTGGCGATGGTCGCGTGCATGGAAGTGGGTTCACTGGCGATGACGGAAAATACGAGCAGCAGAGCGGCACAGGAAAGCCGGTGTCCCAGCAACCAGGCCACAACGCTGATCTAGGCGCCGAAGGTGATGAGCGCGATCGCGGGGTGCACGAGGATCGGGAAGAGCGGGCGTTAAAACGGCCGCGGTCGCGCGAGTGAAGGAGGGAGAATTTCCCTCTTGGAGGGAGGGATCCCCGTTCAATCCTTCCTGTTCCCTGCAATGGAACTGCTAAAGGCGAGCGCGGCATAGACCATGCCGTCCAAGGGGAATTCCGCCGCGAAGCGTGCCCGCGCCAGCGAGCACCAGTATGCCGTTGCGGTGAAAGCTACATTTACTCGGCATCTCTTACTCACGAAACCCTGCTCGCCACGCCGCATCTCCTGGAACCGAGCCGGGCGTGACGATGGGAATGGACGGCGCGTGGACTCTCATGCGTGCATTTTCTTTAGAGAACGCCTGTTAAACCTCATTCATCCGTCGATTGGCGTGTACTGAGCCGGACTTTTTGCAATGCCGATAAGGACAAGATTCTTAAGCCGCTTAACCTTGTGGGCAATGTAATTGACGTCTGTCTCGGGCGGAGGTGCGATCGACTCCTTGGCGTCCGTTTCCCGCGGTTTGCGCCTGGATTCGCGCACTCGCTTGGGCGCTTCCTTGGCGGACGACGCGAAAACGGGTGGCGTCGAGGTAGGGCGATCAGGGCATGTTATCGGGGCAGGGAGGGACGGCTTGCGGACGTATCAACTGACTGGCAAGCCGGGACGGAAGAGGGAAGACTTAGGGACGGGTCGTTCCAGGTCTGTCCAATCCTGACGAAACTTCCCGACGGATGGCTCCCGCGCGTAAACGACGAGGTGCTGTCGCACAAGGAGAACATCGACCGACGGTTGGTTCAGCGTTGCACACAGCGCAACGGGAACACTTGCCGGAAGCAAGCTCAGCCTTGGTGAACTCGATCGCCCAGGTTTAGCTCACAGGAAGATCACAAGAAGATCTGTAGCCTAGCAGCCCCTCAAGCGGGCTGTGCTTCGACCGGATGCGATGAGTGCACTTCGCTAGCAACCGCAAACACACCTTGGCGGCCTTGCGCCAACGTCTGTCTGGTTAGCTTCTAACTCTCACGTGCGGCGACCTAAGGAGCAACGTGTGACTGACGCCAATCACTCCCCAACTTTGCGCGATCTCCCTATTGGTCTGAGCGCGGCCGGATTGCGGAAGGAATTTGACAGTATGGGCACGATTGAAGTGCCGGCTGACCGCTACTGGGGGGCTCAGACGCAGCGCTCGTTACTGCATTTTTCGATCGGTGACGATCTGATGCCGAAGGCCGTCTACCACGCCTACGGCTACGTCAAGAAGGCCTGCGCTCTGGTGAATAACGCAGCCGGCCGCCTTCCTGATTGGAAGAAGGAGGCGATCGTTCGAGCAGCCGACGAAACCATCTCGGGCAAACTCGACGAGAACTACCCTTTGTTTGTGTGGCAGACCGGCTCGGGTACGCAATCCAACATGAACGTCAACGAGGTTATTTCCAACCGGGCGATCCAGCTGGTTGGTGGAGTTCTTGGATCACAACAGCCTGTAGGTCCGAACGATGACGTCAACATGGGGCAGTCTTCCAACGATACGTTTCCCACTGCCATGCACATCGCCGCGGTGGATGCGATTGACGCGACGCTGCTGCCAGAGCTGACCAAGCTCGCCGAGACGATCGAAAAAAAAGCTGGCGGCTGGATGGACGTGGTCAAGATCGGCCGCACCCATCTTGAAGATGCCGTGCCAATGACGGTTGGCCAAGAGTGGTCTGGATGGTCTGGCCAGATCCGAGCATGCATCGAGGACATCGAGTCGAGTCGAAAAGGTCTCTACGACCTCGCCGTTGGGGGCACTGCCGTCGGCACGGGGTTGAATGCGCCCAAGGGCTTCTCCAAAGACGTTGCCGCCAAGATTGCCGAGCTCACCGGGAAGCCCTTCGTTACGGCGCCGAACAAGTTCGTTGCACAGGGATCGCTTGATGCGATGGTCCGTGCACATGCCGCATTGCGCGGGCTCGCTGTCGCGTTGATGAAGATTGCGAACGATATGCGTTGGCTGGCTTCGGGTCCGCGCTGCGGCTTTGCGGAACTAAAGCTTCCGGACAATGAGCCGGGATCTTCGATCATGCCAGGCAAGGTCAATCCGACGCAGTGCGAGGCCATGGTGATGATCGCCATTCAGGTCATCGGTAACGACACGGCGGTCGCGTTTTCCGGAAGCCAGGGGAATTTTGAGCTCAATGCCATGCGGCCGGTCATCATCAAT